>Ga0185299_10002612_pt1 | contig 27132 bp, 32 predicted proteins | sample PaiPotPPA55metaG_FD_128002 | JGI IMG/M metagenome (GOLD analysis project Ga0185299, IMG submission 128002) | Iron sulfur acid spring bacterial and archeal communities from Banff, Canada, to study Microbial Dark Matter (Phase II) - Paint Pots PPA... ...
CGCTCGAACTCCTGTTCCTGTAATACGCGCAGCAGTTTGGGCTGCAGGGCCAACGGTATGTCCCCCACCTCATCCAGGAAGAGCGTGCCTTTGTCGGCGAGTTCGAAACGGCCAATCTTTTGCGCGATAGCGCCGGTAAAAGCGCCCTTCTCATGGCCGAAAAGCTCGCTTTCCAGAAGATCGAACGGAATGGCAGCGCAATTCAGCCTTACGTATGGGCGTCCGCACCGTGAGCTGATGTTGTGAATCGCGCGCGCGATCAGCTCTTTTCCGGTGCCGGTTTCTCCCTGGATAAGAACAGTGGAATCCGTAGGCGCCACTCGCTCGACCTGTTCGAGCACCGATTCCAGGGGAGGACTATTGCCTACGATCTGCTCGAACTTACGTGGATTACTATACTGGTCACCAGACTCGAATCGTTCGAATGCTCGCACAGGAAACCTCCTTGGACGCCCGGGTGGATGCTTCCGTGATCGGGTTTAACTCTCCAGCGCGACTCGAATACTTTCGAGCAGGGCTTCGTCGTCGAATGGCTTTGCGAGAAACTCCACGGCGCCTGCTCTCAATGCCTGGAGCCGCATTTTTTCGTCGCCATGTGCCGTGATGAAGATGGTTGGAATTCTGCAATTCTCGGCGTTCAGCTTGGCCTGCAATTCCAGACCCGAGATTCCCGGCATACGGATGTCCGCGATAAGACATCCAATCTGGTGCTGTTGGCCCGAGCTCAGGAATTCCTCCGCGGACGCAAACGCGTGTGCCGGTAAACCAACGGCTTTAAGAAGGCCCTGCAATGCGCTACGCATCAAATCATCATCATCGACAATGGCAACTGCTTTATGATTTTTCTGAATGTCCATGCCATGAATCTATCAGCGTCGCCAAAAACGGCGCAATTATACGTTGGTATAAGGGCACGAGGATTGCCCTTAGCAGATTGGCGACTGCAATCTCTAGAGACAATACTCGAGGAAGCAGGCCGCTAAGCGGGAGAACTTGGGCGGACTATGTGGCGTAACTGCAGCGGCATTAAGCTACTTCTTGCCGGGCGGAAGCTCAAGCTTCGCAGCCATCCTTACCAATTCCGCTAACGATTCGGCTTGCATCTTCCGCATCACGTGGCCACGATGGACCTTCACTGTGATTTCGCTGGTCCCGAGCTCTGAAGCTATTTGTTTATTCAGCATGCCCGATACCACCAGGTTCATCACCTCTCGTTCGCGCATGGTCAGTGCCTGGTGGCGCTTTTGTAAATCAGCAAGCGCATTCTGCTGTCTACGCCTCATCCGGTCCCGATCCAATGCCTGGCGGATCGCGTTCAGTAAGTCCTGATCCAGGAAAGGCTTGGTCAGGAATTCCACTGCACCGGATTTCATGGCTTTCACCGTCATCGGAATATCTCCATGCCCGGTGATGAAGATAATGGGAATTTGGACGCCCGCGTCAGCCAACTCCCGCTGAAACTCCAAACCGTTGATTCCAGGGAGGCTTACATCCAGAACAAGGCAGCTTGGCCCGTCCGGCCGCTTCCTGCGTAAGAACTCTTCTGCAGTCTCGAAGGAATCGCTCCGCAAGCCCGCCGATTTCAGCAGGCCTTGGATAGACGCACGCATACCTGCATCGTCGTCAACGACAAACACCGTGGCAGCGCCTTCGGGCATCATTTGTCTGACGCGGCTTTGGTGGGCAAAGTGACGTGAAAACTTGCGCCGCGCGTAGAGTTGTTGGCTGCCCACAAGCGGCCACCATGCGATTCAACGATCGACCGGCTGATCCGAAGTCCCATGCCGGTGCCATTCAGCTTCGTCGTAAAGAATGCATTGAAGATCTCGTCCGCCTGCTGCGGCGGCAGCCCCACGCCTGTATCGCTGACGGTTATCAGTAGTTGCTCGTTTTCCGCTCGCTGCGACTTGACGGAGAGTTCCCGCGTCCCATCCACATCCTTCATCGCATCGATGCCGTTCATAATCAGGTTCATCAGCACCTGCTGCAATTGCACGCGATCTCCCATGACCTGCGGAAGATCTGACGCCAGCTCCATCTGGACTGATGTGGAGTATCGCGTTGCCTCGCCGCGCAGCAGGACGATCATCTCTCGAATGATTTCGTTTACATCAACCGGCTCCTGTTCCGGAGTGCCCTTCTTGAAGAGCAGCCGGATCCGGCTGACGATTTCCGCAGCGCGCCTTCCGTCGTTCACGATTCTCATGGCGGCCGCGCGGGCCTCTTCCACATCGGGGGAATCTCGCGTAAGCCAGCGCAAGCAAGTATTTGCATTGGTGACGGCGGCTGCGATCGGCTGATTCACCTCATGGGCCAAAGAGGCAGTCAGCTCTCCCATGGTGTTCACCCGGCTGACGTGTGCAAGATCGGCCCGCGTTTGACGGAGCGCTTCTTCGGCTTGCTTAGTCGCGGTGATGTCCATGATGGTGCCAACGATCTCAGTGAGTGCGCCCGACTCATCCATTACGGGGCGAGCGATAGAGTGAAGGTGCTTTATCCTTCCGTTGGGGAGAACGATTCGAAATTCACCCTCAGAATCTACCCTCTCCTTCTGAGTGGCCTCCATTTTCGCTCTCTGCTCGACCCCCGGTCGATCTCCGGGGTGAACCCTTTCGAGAAAATGCGACCAAGTGGGCTTCATTTTCGCGGGATCATACTCATAAATGTGAAAGATCTCTTGCGACCAGAAGATAGCGCCGGTACGCACATTCCAAGCCCAACTTCCACTCCGGGTCAACCTCTGTGCTTCAGCTAAATAACCTTCACTGCGGCGGAGCTCCTCTTCGACTCGCTTGCGTTCACCGCTCTCTGCTTGCAAGACCTCATTGGTTTTCTGGAGCTGCTCAACTGTTCCGATCAGATCATCGCGCGCGCGCCTAAGCGATTCTGTGACCCTCCTTTGCGCGGCTGCCAGCGACCCGACAAACAGGGCTGACACCATAAAGATGACAAGGCGTGGTGTCTCCTCCCCCGGCTTTGCAGCAAATGAGTGCGCCGGGGGCAGGACATAGTAATAGAAAGCGAGAGCCGAGAGCGCCGTCGCGAGCAATCCCGGCCCAGCTCCACCAAACCACGCACTAAGAATGACGGCGCAAAGAAACAGTGACACAGGAGCAGTTTGCAAATGAAACGCCGGCGACTGCGAAATGGTCAGTGCTGCGGCAACCGACAAAATGACAATCACGTATCTCCAAATCACAGACGGCCTGGACCACAAAAGAGGATTGAACCTGGACATACTTCCACTCCGAGAATGCAGTCGTCACGCTCTGCAATTAACTGAACAAATGGTGACGATTCTGGGCCGTTGCGCGGACACTTTGCAACAAGTTTACTCCGTTACTGCTTTGATCCGTCGGCCGCAAACCTTTTTCCTTGATTTTTGACGCTTCCGTTCTTGTTACGATCCGTGCCCCTTTCAGCCTCCATCCCTATATAGATTGCGGCACCGCCTCATCCAGTCGAATGGACGTCGTGCCAACATTCGGACAGAGGTGCGCTGGGAATCACGTTGCCGAAACGCCCGTAACTTGACGCATCCCCCATTCTACCAGCCACTTCCATGTCCTCTTCGTTGCGCAGAGAATCTGGCCCCGTTATTGCTCCTTCGACGCTTGGCTGCTGTCTAAGCAAATTCCGAGGAGACACTCAATCATGGAAACGTTTCGTGCCTGCGGCATCGACAACGACTCAGACGCCGCGCTCGTATCTGCCACCAAGCGTGGAGATGCGCACGCTTTCGAAAAATTGGCTTTACGTCACAAACGGAGAGTCCTTGCGGTAGCGCATCGGATAACCAACAACCGAGAGGATGCCGAAGATGTGGCGCAGGAGAGTTTTCACAAAGCTTATCTTCATCTCCACGACTTTCAAGAAAGGTCGCTGTTCTCCACTTGGCTGACACGCATCGCCATGTATCAAGCATTCATGTTGCTGCGCCGAAGGCGGAGAGCCCTCGAAGTCATGCCGGAGAGCTCTGGCGATGATGTGAAGTCCGTCTCGGAGACGTTCATTGACCAGAGCCCCAATCCAGAGGAGTCCTGTTGGCGGCGGGAGCGTATTGAACACTTGGCCAAAGCAATCAATCACTTAGGTCCAACAATTCGACGAACGATCCTGCTCCGCGACATCGAAGAACGCTCTCTCAAAGAAACGGCCGAGATTCTGGGCGCGTCCATTGCCGCTGTTAAATCGCGTGTCTCTCGAGGGCGCCGTGAGTTAAGTGCAACCGCGAATCCTGCGCTCCCGTTTAGAAGGTACACTGCTGGGCCAGTGAGGGCACGGTCTGTTGACATGTGAAACGGACCGTTTCGAGAAGCGGTGGTTCGGTGCGGCTCTCCGCCACAACATTATCGAAATTCTGCTACTACCTATCTTGGTTTGCATAAGTTGAAATGCTGACGGGTTCTCTCCTTGCACTATGAAGCGAACCCGGTCAGCTTGACGCGCTCATGCTGCCGACCTAACATTCGACGGAATGACAGGTCTCAACACGCTCCGTTCACCCCTCACCTTTCTGCAAAGCAGGCTTCAAGATATCCCGCACCGCGATGTTCTCGACTCCGAGGAAGTTTGGTGGAAGAGCGAAGGGGTCGCCATTTCGGGTGCGATCGACCGTGCCGGAACGCCGTGGTTGCGGATGTTCGATCGCCTCGGAAAACGCATCGATGAAATTCTTTATCCCCGCGAGTATCAAACGATTTTGAGGAGAGGTTACCGGGCCGGCGTTGTCTGGCGCGCTCTCGAAGAAAAATCGCTGATTCCTACGTATCTATTGATGTACGACATTTCGTTCCACGATCCAGGGATTTGCTGCCCTTATACCGTGTCACTCGGCACGGCGGTGCCTCTTGCGAAATATGGCAGCGCCGAATTGCAGGCTCGTTTCTTGCCTCAACTCTCGCGGAAGGACGATTCAGTGTGGCAGGGTGCCACCTGGATGACGGAGATCACAGGCGGCTCGGATTTGGGAGCCGCTGTCGAGACAATTGCGCGGCCCACCGGCGATCGCTGGCGTCTCACAGGCGAAAAATATTTCACCAGCAATGTCGGCGCAGAGTTAGCGGTTGTGGCTGCGCGCCCGGAGGGAGCGGCGGCGGGCGTGCGCGGCCTGGCACTGTTCCTCGTGCCCCGATACCGCAAGGATGGCGAGCTCAACTATTTGATCCGGCGGCTGAAGGACAAGATCGCCACCCGCTCTGTTCCTACCGGAGAAGTAGAGCTGAAAGACAGCGAAGGCTACCTGCTCGGCTCCGCTGACTCGGGAATTTATCTGATCCTCGAAGTATTAAACCTCTCGCGCGTAGCGAACAGCGTCGTGAGTGTCGCGTTGGCACAGCGCGCGATGGCGGATGCGCTTGCGTACGCCGAGCATCGCACCGCGTTCGGCAAGCGGATTCTCGATCATCCGCTGCTTCGTCATCAATTTGAAAACCGGATGGGTGCGCTGCGATCGGCGTTTGCGCTGGCGTGGGATTCGGTTCAGCTCCTAAACGACGTGTGGATGGAGCGGCCTCCTTACTCCGATCGCTATCATCTGTTTCGGCTGGTAGCGCACCTCGCGAAATACTGGACGGCCGAGTTTGCGGTTGATACGGCAAAGTGGGCCATGGAAGTGCACGGCGGGCTGGGCGTGTTGGCCGAGTATGGCGCGGAGCGCTGGCTTCGGGAAGCGATGATTCTCGCGATTTGGGAGGGAACGTCGCATCGCCAGATATTGGACGGGCTGGAAGTGATGGAACGGAAGCGAGCACACAAGATGTTTTTCAGGCGACTAGCGGAAGTCGCACCCTCTAAGGAACTTCAGGACATGGAATCGGAAGTCGAGCAGCACCTGAAACTTCCGGTTGAAGAAAAGGAAGCGCTCGCCGAACCGCTCTTCAGAAGGCTTGCGGTTTTCACGGCCGAAACGCTCGCTCGCAAATAGGACCATAAGAGAGCCGCAGCGTTCGATTCCTCGTAGTGGTGACGTTCAATCAGGCGGACCTCCTCTCCGCCGCCGAGAGCCCGTCTTTTCCCTGAGCCTGGGCGGTTCTCCCCTCCCCGATCGAAGACGGACTAGTTCCCGGCTTTCGCCTGTGCTCCGGAACCAGTCGGCGTCAAACGCATGTGAACGACGATGGTGAGATGTTCCCCGACGATGGAGTTGAAATTGGACGGGCCGGGGTAGTCCTCTGCGTTCTCAGCGTGGGGCGCTTCGGGAGGCGCCGGAGATTCAACAAGCGTGCCCGTGCACTGGGAGCCACTATAGGCTTCACCCGCTCCAGCGGGAAATCGGCAGTTTTCGTCTTGAACCACGGGTGGCCAGTAAGTAGCGGTCACGGCCTTCAACAATTGAGGAAAATCTTCGCGGATCACGTTCGTGCTGCCCGAGGTCTGAAACTCTCCGCCGCCGCTACGCGCTGCCGGAGCGTCGAAGACAAAGGTAGTCTGGCGTATGAGGCGGTGAACCATCGGTGGCCCATACACGGGGCCAGCATAAGCTTCATTCGGCGTCAGCTCGACGTTGCGATCCACACGAGTTAGCACCAGGTTGCCGGTGGTTTGCAGTCGGCCATCCGCCGTCTGCCGAACGCTCTTAGAGTGAAAACACACCAGCGTGTGATTGGCATGGGTTACCACCCACTGGGTCTTGACCTTTCCTTCCTCATTCATGGGGGGAGCCTTCGACGCTGCGGGATAGATCGTAAGATCAAACGACGAATTCGCGGAGTCGCTGCCATCCAGTTTGACTACTCCAATGACTCTGGCGACACCGATTGTGAAGTTCATTTTGGTTTTCCCGAAATCCGTCGTTCCGTCAGCGGAAAACTGCGCGTCGGAGTGACCGGTGTCCACCGTCCAAGACCCCGCCGCGGAAGCCGGGTAAAATGTTTTTCCGGGAATGGCCAATGCCAGAATCGAAAGAACCACGACCGCTGCTGAAATAGCCGTGTACTTGAACATTTCTTTGTGCCTCCTTGTAACTCTGTCTTTCCGTCAAAGGCGATTAGCGTCAAGCCGATGTAATCGCAATCTACAAACGCAATTCGCCTGCCGGAGCTCCCACAAAATGGGAAGCCGATCCACTTTCACGAATTCAAAGGGTGTGAAGAAATCCGGCGAGCACCGAACCATTGGGTGAAACGTCAAACTTGACGTTGACGCAAAATGCGGACGCTAAATATGGCGCTCGCGCCGGAACGCACGCCGGCTCCGTCCACCCGACCCGATCGCTCGCCACTTCTCTCACCGCTGTGGCAATTTACCCCCATAAGGATTGCGTTGGCAATGGCAGATTCAGATATGCCGAATATTGGTCGTTCTCTGCCTTATATTGGAGTCGATCCAAAGCGATAAAGCCGCAACAAATCGTCCCGCAAGCCGGATTTATTGGGGGGGGCTGGTAATGGATGCGCGGCGCGTCCGGTCTCGCGAAGAACGAAGCTCACCACAATCGCAGCCACACAACAGGCAACCCAAAACAGCTCATCCTTCTGAAAATGCGATGTCAGGTTGGCGCGATTATGAGAGGCCAGGAAGACGAAAACAACAATGGCCCGATGCCGCCGATGTCCGCGCGGGCGCCTAGCCGCCGCCAAGATGTTCGTTTTTAAACTCATTGCTTGATTAGTAGTTATAAACGGATGTTCAAATATGTGCGACGCTTCCAAATTGCTCTGCCCATCGTTTTGACTTCGCGTGTGGTAGTAGGCAGCCGATTCCGCACGGCCACTGGGAACTTGTAGCCAGGATCTTCGCGATGAGGCGTCGAGAAGCGCTATCGATTCCGCCATGCCCCGAATTAGATCCGTCAAATTAGGTCATACACTAAGCAAGAGCGCTTTTCGTCCGGCTACGAGGCAGCCCGTACAGCACAAGATCGTTTGTAAAGGTAACGTTTTCTCCCCTGCGGAAGGGCCCCGGCGTTCCCCGCAACAAGCTGAGGAACGTATAACGCTATTACTTTCTGTGACTTACTCGACCCCTTCGAATGGGCTCGTAAGTGCCCGTAGCTAATCGAAATGAAAATCGTCCATACCAGACAAACAGGATGTAACGTGACGACGAAACCAGCAAATCGTGCCAGAACAGCACGCGGCTTTAGCGTGGTGGAATTGGTGGTGGTCCTCGCCATTATTCTAGTTCTATCTTCAATAGCGATCCCTTCTCTTCTGAGCAGCATGCGAACGTACCGAATCAGTAGCGCGGCTTCAAGCCTCTCTGCGCTCCTGCAGCGCGCCCGATTCGAAGCCATTCGGCGCAATACCCCAATCAGCGTCCGCACGAAGGTTGATGTAACCGGTGACACGGTGGTCTATATCGATCTGAATGGGAATGGCAATTTGGATCCGGACGAACCGCAGATAATGCAGACCAGCGACATTCAATTTATGGCGGCAGGGGGTTCGGTGCCCGGTCCTGCGTCGACGGGTTATCCTGCTGCTGTGTCGCCTCCAGGACTAATTACCTTTGGGGTTCGCGGCACCGTCAATTACACGGGCGCTCAAACCGACTACATCAGCTACCTCGGGAATCCGGCGGGTCCGAACGTTTTCTATAGCGCCGTCACTGTGTCACAGATGGGCCAAATAAAAGCTTGGACCGCTCCTGCGGGCGGCAGTTGGAGCATGCGCTAGTGAACGAGGTGAACCGGAACATGAGTATGCCAGTCACGAAGAGAGTAAGCCGGGCCGGACAGCATGGCTTTACCCTCATCGAGCTCGCGCTCGCATCGGTGATATTACTCGTTGGAATCGTGGCGGTGGCGAAGCTGGTTCCCACGTCAGTGCACTCGAACCGGAACAGCCGCAACGATACGACTGCCACCGTGATCGCACAACGCGAACTCGATCAGATGGTGAGTCAGCCTCTCACGTCGACCGTATTCACAGACATCGACGGCAACGTCATCAACTTGGGAAGCGCTGCCACCCCGAACGTGGTGCTAGGCGGCCCACTCACGGTGAGTGGCCAGATCAATTTCAACGTACCGTCCGTTGCCGGATACAACTACACCTACCTCGACCCGAACAGCCCCAATGGTGGATTTCGGGTGCGCTGGGCTGTGGTGGTGACGGTGAATGGCGGCAATGTTGTGGCCAAGCGGTTCATTGTCGGATGCTGGCGACGGGAGCCGACACAACCCACAGCGCCGGTGACCATCGAGTCAATCGTACAGAGATAGTGCAGAAAATTTGAAAAGGAAAAATCACTTGAAGACACACTCTAGAACTCAGCGCGGATTTTCCTTTCTTGAATTGGTGGCCGCTACGGCGATCTTCATCGTGCTGGCTGGAATCATCTTCTCAGTCCTGGTTCAAGGCCAGCAGAGCTACGAAACAGAATCGGGAGTCATGGATTCCTTCCAGCAGGCCAGCATCGCCGTGGACCAAATCGTTCGAGACGTCCACACGGCAGGTTACCCGCCGGCGAATGCCTATACCTCGGCCGTTACAGCGTTACCGGCCAACGCAAACCTGATCGCGTGGCCGTTTGCTTGGTCGCCCACGTACGGCCCTACGTCCGCCAACCCTGGTGTCCCTTGTACGGTCGGTGGGACCTGCGTGACGCCTTCCGCATTCGACTTGATCGTCGAAGGCGATATCGGCAACGGCGTGCAGTGGATTCGCTACCAGCTGAATGGCACAACCTTGTTTCGGGGTGTGGCAAACAAGGGTGTGGGACTAGTTCCTGCAACGCAGACAGCGCTCAACCTTCTTCCCTATGTGGACAATGTAATGAACAATGCTCCAGCGGCTCAGATGGCGCAATTACGAGCCGTTTACCCAAATCTGTTCCCGGGCAATAACCCAGTCCCGATCTTCACATACACGTGCGACGCGCCGAACCCAAATCCTCCTGCGCTCTGCAGCACTTTGGCGGCGCCCAATAACACGGTTACCTACATTCGAGACGTCAATATCGTCCTGATTGTGCAATCGCCCACGCGGGACCAGAAGACTGGCCAGCTTCGGGCAGTGACCCTTACCGCCCAAGCCAGAAGGTCCAATCCCAGCTCGTAAATACAAGGATAAAAAGATGAGAAGCCCCAAATCAATCCGCCGCACAGATTCCCAGCGAGGAGTAGCGCTGCTGATCGCCATCTTTGTACTTCTGATCATTGGCGCGGTCGGTGTGGCGTTGATCTTGTCATCGAGTACGGAAACCTCGATTGCCGCGAACTACCGTACGGCAACGCAAGTTTTCTACGGAGCGAAGGCGGGCCTGGAAGAAGGCCGCGGCCGGCTGTGGGCCGGGAACCCGAACTCAATAGCCGCGACTGTAACAGCCGCCTTCACAACCGTGGGAACCAATCCGCCTGCACTGCCGAAGGGCCGGGTGTTCTACATCACGAATCCTGCCGCTGGCGAGGTTGTCACCCCTAACGTCCCCGGAAGCGCGTACTACGACAGCCAATATCAGAAAGAGTGGGGCACGGCAATCCAGAACGCAACCGTAACGACGATCACCCCGAGCCCGCTGGCACCAGGGACGGTTGCGCCGCTTTACAAGTGGGTGCGCATCACCGCCTCGACTGAACAGTCCACGGGTCACCTTGTAAACGGAATCTTGCCACCTGATCCGTCGACCCCGCTGTTTTACGACGGCACGCAACAGTTCCTCGCGAGCCAGATACCCCCGACAATCGCCATTGTTCCCAAGCAGGTATTTACCATCGCGGCCCTCGCGGTGACGCCTTCTGGCAGCAGTAGTATTCTCGAGTACACGACCGCGATGACGATCTTCAACTTTCAGTTCCCGGCCGCGCTCACGCTGAACGGCAAAAACCCCAATTATCAGAAGCCCACTTCCGTGCCATTCGTCGTACAAGGCAATTACCCGCCGGCAGGCGGCGTAGCGAGTTGCCCGGTTCCCCCAGCCTCCCTCCCCGCTGTCGGGGTCGTCGGCGGAACATCATCTGTCAATGCTGTGGTCAACGACATCCAGCAAAACCCTAATCGCTCAGCCGAATACACGGGTGGCGGTCTTACTACACCCAGCGTAGCGGACGTCACTGGGAACCTCCCAACCACGGAAAGTAGTCCGTCCCAACTCGAAGCCCTCGTCGCGCAGATAGAATCCACCGCGAATTACGTTATTCAGGGACCTGTCACCAGCCTGACGCCTGCCCAACTCGGAACCGCCGCTAATCCAGTGACTGTGGTCATTGACAGCCCAAACAACGGTGCGACCGGCAACCTCTCACTTTCGGGCAACGTCACCGGCTACGGCATCCTGGTTGTCCGGGGCACATATAGTCCCGCGGGAACAGTGGGGTGGAACGGCATAGTTCTGGTCATAGGGCAGGGAGACATCTCAGGGAGCGGAGGCGGAAACAATTCGTACAACGGCGCCGTATTTGTCGCGAATACCCGCGATTCATCGGGTAAGATCCTGAATAATCTGGGGACCCCCATTTTCGATTGGAGCGGCGGAGGCGGAAATGGAATTGCTTATAACCCCTGCACGATCAACAACGCCACGCAGAACCAAAGCTATCAAGTCCTGTCATTCCGCGAAATGCCGGACTAAGAAAAGGCGATGATAATGAGACAATTTCTGCAAGCTTTTAGCTGGGGAGCCCTGGCACTCCTTTCGGCCGCATCACTTGCTCCGGTTCACGCGCAATCGTCTTCAGGCTCTGTGACACCCGTTCAAGGAAAGTCTTCTTCTGCGCCGCAGGAGAAACCGAAGGCCAAGAGGACTTGGACCGAGGATGACGTAACCGGCCTTCGGAAACCATGGGACAATTACGAGGAAGAGAAGACTCTTGCCGCGCAACAATCGGCTGCGGCGTCTGCGAAACAGCAGTCGGCTAATGCCGCATCTGCCGGCGGCCCGGCCGATCAAGCAAACTCTTCGTCTGATCCCTCGCTGCCACAGACCACTGAAGATGCGGAAGCGCGGATCCATGCGAAGGAAGTGGAGATTCGCCAGAAACAAGAGGTGCTCGATAAGGCTTCCCAAGATCTCGCCAGCGCAAACAATGACGTCGATCGGGAAGCGTTAAGGACGAACGTAGAAATTTCGAAAGCGGATTTAGAATTAAAGAAAGATGATTTGAAGCAATTGGAGGCTCGTCAAGCAGAGCTGAAGGCTAAAGCCGCCGCGCCATCTGCATCCGCGGACGCAACTCCGCCGGCTCAGTAAATCTTCCCGCATTCAATCCTTCCATGGGAGTTCTTAGCGGGCGTGTGCCCTGAAAGTGATTCAGGAGGGACTTCGCACATGCTTCCGCCAAGTCACTCGCGCTTGATATGTACACACATTCTGAATGGGAACAGAACATTTCTATCTAGCTTCGATCACTGGCTCGGCCTTCTGGCGCATCTCGGTGTGGCCTCCATTTAGCTCGTCCCAACCTCCTTCGATGATTGTCCCAGCGGCGGTCAATCGATAATCCAGGTCGCTCGCATCAAGGAATCCTCACCGCCCATGATCCCTACGAAGCGGCAAAGAAGATGGTTTTCAAAATAAATCATCGAATATATTAATGGCCTAGTACTTTAAGTACTAAGTGATGCGCCGTATTGACTCTGATATAGGACATCGCTCATCATCACCGCCGTTTCGAGTAGCCGTGAAGTTACCTTCTCGCAGTCGACGGCTACCCTGGCAAAAAAGAAGACAGGGTACCTGAACCGGACCATACCATCGGTTTCGCTTTCCGGGTACAATCGTCGGCCCAATCGAGGCGATAAGTTCGCCTCACACCGCCAAGCAAAAAAATGCTGGGACGAGAGTCGTAAGCCCCAGCGACAGAAACGCCAACAGGCAGCCGTCAACTTCCATCCGGAGGTGTCTCCACAGCTAGCGTGGCTGCCATCGCATCAATTCTGAACCGTCCATACACGGCGAAGTCACGGAAGGAGTTAGCCCATGAGGACAATAAGAAAATCGATTGCGCTGCTGGTCCTGCCTGCAGGAGTTATCGCCCTGCTCTTGGTTTGCGCTACGCCCACATTGGCGCAGGATGAGACTGATCCGACTCCGCCGGTCTATAACCCGTACCCGCCTGGAATTCTCCCGGCCAATCTGAGTTCCGAGTTAGCACGGGTCCTGCGCGAGATTGCTGTCATCGAGAATGAAGCCATCGCACAGTGGCACGCGGCGCCACCTCCGATGCTGACGGGCCAACCGCCAACCCTTCAGGGGGGTGGATACAATGCCGTGCGACTCCTGGGCAAGCTCATGAATTTTGACAGGAACATGTCCCCATTCCAGAACGTAGCCTGCGCTTCCTGCCACATGCCCTACGCTGGTTTCAGCGGACCGATTCCGTCCGTGAATCTCACGATGATCGCATATCCCGGGTCGCTCCGTTTTCGAGCTGGGAAACGGACCGCACAGCGATACACGTACTCACCATCTTTTCCAGTGCTGAATTACAACCAAACCCAGGGCGCTTTCTTTGGCGGAAACTTCTGGGATGGGCGCTCGACTGGATACTTGCTACAGAGCCCAGACGCAGAGCAGGCGCAGCATCCCCCGGTCGATACACAGGAACACATGTTACCGGACACGGCGTGCATCGCTTTCCGGCTTTCCACGGCGGTATACAGACCTCTCTTCGAGGAAGTATGGGGCGCCGGCTCCCTCAGTATCGCCTTCCCATCAAACACGGAGGAAATCTGCGAAACCCCAGGAGGAGCCTCGATATTCGGGTCAAGCGCCACGCCAATTCAACTGAGCCCAGGTGACCGCAACCGGGCAAACTCAGTTTATGATCACTGGGGTCAGTCGATTTCTTTCTACGAAGCCTCGCCAGATGTTAGTGCGTTCTCGTCTAAGTTCGACGCCTTCCTGGCCGGCAAATATACGTTTACCGCAGATGAGATGGCCGGTTACAAGCTATTCCGCGGCAAGGCGAACTGCAACTCGTGCCATCTGGACGGCAGGTCTACAGCACCCACTCCTCCGCCTCCCGAGGGAACGGCGCCGACCAGCGAAGATACCGGAGCAGCAGCAGACACCCGGCCGCTCTTCACCTGTTTTGGCTACGCCAATCTCGGACTACCCAAGAATCCCAGGGATGCCTTTTACTTTCAGACCACGCCGGATTCTTTTGGATTTACGGGGAATCCGGAAGGCTTTGAGTACACCGATTTCGGATTGGGATCTTTTCTCAGGAGCGGTTTCGGATCCGCGCCCAACCCGAACTCGGCCTGGACGCAATTCGCACCGACGTCCGATGGCCAAATGCAGACCTCCACAGCGCGCGACGTGGCTCTGACACCGCCGCAGTGTCCGACCACCGAGGCGCCGGGACCCTACTTCCAGAAGGAATTCTTCCACAACGGCTACATCAAGAGCCTCAAGCAGCTCGTACACTTCTACAATACGCGGGACGTCTATCGGATGGCGGTGGAATCCGGCCAGTGCCCGGCAGGAACTGTCGAGCGAGTAACCTGTTGGCCCGCCGCGGAGGTGCCGCAAAACCAGGACATGACCGTCGGCAAACTTGACTTGACGGATCAGGAGGAGAACCAGATCGTCATCTTCCTGCGAACACTGAACGACGGCTTCACGCGACCCTACCCGGACATCAATACATATACGGGCGCGTGCATGACTGGAGGCAGCGCTTCGACACAAGGCAACACCTCGCTAATTTCGGCAACGGCGGCGCGTGCAAGTGCCAAATAAACGGTAGATCGCATTTCCGCACAGGAGGCCGTCAACGGCCTCCTGTGCCTTTGAACGCCAACTTCAACGAACATTCTGTTGAGTCACTTGCCGGGAGGTGTGCACGTGAAGAAACTTATTCTGATATTGGCACTTGCGGCCGCTAGCGGCAGCCTGCTTGTCTCAAATCCGGCACAGGCTCAGCTAATTGCTCCTGCGAAGAAGGCCGCACATGTGGAGATCAGGCAAGGGCCAGAACTCGAATCCGCCAAGGAGCATGAGGTGATCATCCGGTGGACCAGCAACAACCCCGGCGGATCCGATGAGCATTTCGGCATTGTGCACTACGGCAGAAATTCGACAGACCTGAGCCAAACCGCGAAATCGCATATTCGGTTGAATCAGGGCCATTCGTACACCGTTTTCCGCGTGCGCGTTGATGGCCTCGAGCCTCACACCACCTATTACTATAAAGTTGATTCAATGGACGCCCGTGGTACGAGCGACTGGGTCGACAGCCGAGTAAACACCTTCACCACACGTTAGTGGGATCATCGGTGCACGTTCGCACACACCCTCAGATCTCCCGAATTGGCACCCCGACCAGAGCCTGCCTTGGGATGCAACGCCCAGCTTTTTTCTGGCGGGCGAAAGGTCCGCCAGCAGGGTCTCGGGCATGGCGATGCAAGCGTGGCGCTCGGATTTACACACACGCTGTGGGTGAAGATTCACTCACGACCGCTAGCCAGTTGGGACGCATTGGTTTGGGGTAAATCGTTTAAAATTCTGGACGCAGATGGACGCAAATTGAAAACGGCTTAGCGAGTACGATCCGCTAAGCCGTTCGTATTGACTATGATTGCTGGTTGCGCGGGCTCGCAATGCTCCGAACGCGCTGGTTCTGCCTTTTAGGTACACACTGCCGGTGACCAAAGCCGGAAGGACAGCAGCTAGCCTTTAGAGCAGATTTCCCTGCCAATCGCACCAAAGTTCCCTACCCCGAACACTTGATGGTAAAGCCCTGCTGCGGAGCTAAAATCATCGCAGATGCAAAGCCGACCCCAGCCATGGATAAGGAGGACACAATGTGGAAGGGCACGAAATTTGGAACGCTGTGTTTCGCGGTGATGTTGTTTTTCGCTTATTCCATCACCACGCGCGCACAGGGCGCTGGGACTCAGGAATCAAGAGCGCAAGCCCAAACTGAGAATGGGATGCATCACGGGCAACGCGCGGGTCAGCTGGAGCGGCTCAGCAAGGAACTTAACCTGACCGATGAGCAGAAGGAGAAGGTCAAACCAATCTTGGATGAACAGACAAAGCAGATGCATGCCACGGAGGAAGATTCCTCACTAACCCAAGAGCAGAAGCGCGAGAAGATGAAGCAAATCCATGAGACCACGCATTCGCAAATTAACGACATCTTGACGCCCGAGCAGGAGAAGAAATTTGCGGCACTCAAAGAGCAGCAGAAGGAACACCGCGAAGGAAGCAAGGAGAGCCCATCGGAACAGCCCAAGCAACCGTACTGAGCGGGACTTCGCTGGATGTGATTGACGATTTTGGAGTGGTGCCGCTGCGGCGAGGAGTGCGTTCACAGGGAACACGCACCTCGCCGACTTGTTTGGGCTGCGCCCTGAGGACAGCGCCCGCACAGCTTGGCTCCGGGAGCAGCGAGCAAGGCAGTCTTGTCAACCAAAATCGCGAGCAGACCGTGAGACATCCGCGCCATGCGCAGACATGTCGATGAAACCAGTCGCTTCTAGGGATGCGGTCGTGGATGTGACATCGGATTCGGCATCGGATTCGGTGAGGGAGATGGGGCTGGTGAATGCCCCGGCATGGTGCCACCCGGCATATTGTGAGAGGCACCGCATGCAAGAAGCGTGCATGTGCTCGCAAGCAACACTCCCAAAGCGATAGTCCGACAAAACGATTCGTGATTGAAGCGAATCATTTCTGCCCTCCATTTGAGGACGCTGGGACTCTCCCACTGCGCCCCGCCGCGATGATGCAAGAGCCCCGCGTCTGCAAAGTGAGCTTGGTTTAGCGGAGCTTGTGACGCTCTCGGCAAAATCACACCAGCTGAGGGCGTCGCAAGGGCGCTGCGTTGCTGCTTAGCGTACTCGCGGGGTTTTGGTCGTGTGTCATGGACTCGTACAGAGCCTGTCAAAAGTTTGTAAACGCTTGGCAATCTTGGAATCGCGCTGGGAGCGTTCCCACCGCATCGCATTGGAATTGTGGTGCCGCAGCCCTTGTCTGATAGTTACGGCCCTTCACGCGCTTTCTTCACCAACCGCACGGGAAAATCTGCGAGCGCCCTGCATCGCCTAAGTGATTGCAGGCAGCTCGCCCCGCTGAAAACATGCCAGAAAAAGCGTTAGTCCCCGGTCGCGTTCGGGTGGGAAGGGAGTCTTTTTATAGCCCTTCGGCTAGCCAGAGTGAAGGACCCATGGCAGGTAGGAAAGTTCGAGAAGACTAGTTCACCCAAGCTGTTGAAAGAATTTCGATTGCTCTATTTAGAAAATCCATCATCACATGCCCGTCCGCATGACGAGCATACGCTGGTAGATTCGTTTTAAACCCAGCCGAGATTAGGCGGCAGTTTATCTCTTGAAGCAGTTCTGAATTACGCTTTTCATCAGATTTGCCATGTACATCGGCTGGCGGCGTCACGAACAGAACGGCTTCCGCCCACGGCTTTGCGCCAATGCACCACTCCACCACCGCGTCCTGAGAAAGAATCCATTCCGCATTTTCTATCAAGAAGGATTCAAGAGCGTCTTCAAGCGGGTAGTCCATCTTTCTCGAATAACCCCTAGTAAATTTGTCGCTCATGTTTGGACCTCGCTGGTGAGCACTCTGGCACACACACTATCGTACGACTACCTGTTTAAAGGGACAGGTGTGCTTACGATGCAACGTGGCACGACACCACCGCTCGCGCGCGTACATCTGCGAGCGCCCTGTGCTGAGTTTTTACCACGCCTGCCACTCAATTGGGCTAGCGCTCCGGCGCACGTAGGACAGGCGCGCTGGGGATGGGTTGTTGGCTGTGTGTCCTCGGTGTAGTATGCCGCCGATGCAACTACTGTCGCTGCCCCTTAGACCGCCGCCGACCGGGAGCCAAACTAACACCCGGAATGGGCGTGTAACCGAGTACCTGTCCTACTGACGAGGCAACTCATGGAGCGCGAATACGACCTTTTTGAATATTATCCAGATGGCTCGTGTCCTTGGCGGGGCGTTGTGTCCGGGCACGAAGCGGCGCTCGCCAAACTGCGGGAACTTGCCACAGAAACAAAGAATGAAGTGCGGGTTATGCATGTCCCGACAAAATCCATAGTTGCAGTTATGAATGCTCGGCAGTCTTGACATGCCCTACGAAACTTTCAAACTTCTGCAGTTGCTATCCACAGGTGTAGGCGAGTAGGTTTCGAGTACGGGACGATTTCGACTCCCGTTACCAACTTTTGATTTTGAGGTGCAGGATGAGGTTAGAAGACAAACTTTCCAAGGGCGTGGCGATGCTAAAGGAAAAAGGGCATCGGGTAGGACCATACTTTCCGACAGACGAAAAAGGGAGAATCGTAGAGGAGTGGTGGAGAGTTGACGAATACTTGGCGACGCCGGAAGAGATTGAAAATCTGGCAGACGGCACTTATTCCTTCGCTGAACTGGAAGAACGTTACATGAAACGTCGAGCCGACGAAGCGCGGGCGGCTGGGTCGCCCTGAAGACACTCCCACGCCCTTTTTATTTCTCGTTTTTTCTTCGCGCACCCGCAACCGCGCGAATGCTGTTCTGTTCCCGAGAAGTTGTGCTTTTAGCCAGTCGCGCTTTGTTGGCAACTTTTCAGCCGCGCGTTCCGTGTTCTTGTTAACAAACCACCGCAATGCAGTGTCCCAATTTGCCATCTTCTTCGAACATCGTAACGGCTGTTGCGGTGCGATAGAATCCCGGAATCATGCCAGAGAGCCCATGGCGAACGCTCGGCGCTACTGAGCCCAACGGCGAGTACGTTGTGCTGCTCTCTTATCTTCCGCTGAAAAGCTACTGGCGGATTCCTGTTTTCTTCTTCTATACAGCGCAAGTAGTGCAGCAATTGGCATCAGCAGAAGGCATGCTGGGCTATTCGGTCCTCGCTCACCCGCTCTCCAAGCGATTCTGGACGCTGTCTGCGTGGAAAGCCGAAGCGGCACTGCGAACTTTCGTTCAGCACCCGCCGCACGTGCGCATCATGACCGCTCTCACTCCGCACATGGGCGAGACGAAGTTCGTGCGGTGGACTGTCAAAGGCTCACAGCTGCCCCCGCTTTGGGATGACGCGCTGCTGAGATTTTCCCGAGAGCGGCTTCAGTAGCGTCTCACGATTACTTGGAAGCCCTCGCGGTTGAGCGCCCGCTTGCTCAGCCGCACGGATTCGCGGTCAGTGTAGGGTCCCACTTCCACGCGATAGAACTTGTCAGCAGTAGGTTCCAAGATGAGAGCGGCAAACCCTTTCTGGCGGAGCGCACCAGCCAGCGTAAGGGCATCACTTTGGCGTGGCGAAGCTGCTACCTGCAACAGGACAGTACCGGCCGGAATCAGTGATGGTCGTTGTGACGACATCTGGGTATGCTGAGCTGCCGCGTCTGGTTGACTGCTGTTGTCGGAGGCGTTGGCAGGTGTCTCTGGATTAGGAGCGCCACCGCCCAGAACTTGGCTTGCATAACCCAAAGCGAAGGACACGGCGCAAATCATCAGAAGGACTATGTAGAAACGTCGCTTCTGGCGGGCGTCTAGCATGATTCGGAGTCGGCGAAATCTCAGGCTGCCTTTGCCATTTTCAACTTGCATCGCGCACATTCCTTAAACAGATTTCCTTTTGTGGCGCTGCAGTCGGTCCCGACCGCGAACCGAGCCTCTTGGTTCGTAAGGTTAGTGCAGATTCCCGCGCTGAGCAATTCGGGGATTGTCCAAAGATAAACTGTCGTCACTTGATGTAATGGACAACGCGCCATTTGCGAACTCGTTGCAAGTGGAGCACACAAGAACGCCGACCTATTGCCCCGGTCATCCTTCCCCTGCACACTGGTAACAGTTCTGAGGCTCCTGGGTTTCGGCAATCCTCTTTTATGCCGAGATTTCAAGCAGCCATGTCCGCCGACCTCACAAAACCCACTGGCAGGCCAGTTGCAGCTCCCTTTACGGAGCATCGTAGCCATCCCCGCTACCCTTTCACAGCTTCAGTAGAGGTATCGGAGACGGAGTCCGGTACAACCAACAAGGCAAGAGTCAGCGACATTGGGCTCGGCGGCTGCTACGTAGACACGAACAGCCCCTTTTCCTCGGGCACATCTGTCAAGGTGCGCATCATTCGGGAAAAGAAGTCATTCCAAGCCCTTGGAAAGGTCGTTTATTCATTGCCGGGCATGGGGATGGGCATCCAATTCATCACAGTAGAACCGGAACAACTGTGGATTTTTGAAAAATGGGTCGCGGAGGTTGCTGGTGAGCCCTTACCCGAATCCGATGCGTTGGAGCAGCACGAAGAACCGCCTCCCATCCCGGAATCCGCGAATCAGACGAGCAACCAGAATTTTGTTCTCCACGAACTGATTATCGCTCTAATGCGGCACGGCGTGCTCGGTGACGCCGAAGGCAAAGCCATGCTCCAACGGCTCCTGCGCTAGTACCTCACATTTGCCCGATTGGTCACTTCATCCTGGGCGAGGGTCAGGCGACAGGATGCAACTGATTTTTCCGAAGCTTCTTTTCCGCGTAAAGTGCACTGTCCGCGCGTTCCAGCAACTGTTCGGGTCTTTCGCCCTGGCGATACTCCGTCCACCCCGCCGAGAAAGCGAAGGGAATTTGCTTACCCTCAACTTCAATTTCGAGCGGGGACAAACGGCCCAACACCCGTTGTACCTGTCCGATATTGCACGCAGGCAGCAACACTACAAACTCATCCCCACCCATACGCACGGCCAAATCGGAGCCACGAATTGCGGTGCGCAGCCGTTCAGCAAATATCGTCATCGCCGAGTCTCCCACCGTATGCCCGTAACGGTCATTGAGCTGCTTGAAATTATCTAGGTCCAACATCAAGACCGTCAAAGCACTTTTATATCGGCGCGCTCGGGAGATTTCTGTAGCCAACCGCTCCTGAACGCAACGTCTGTTTGGAAGTCCGGTCAGTGGGTCAAGCATGGCTAGTTTGAGGAACTCTTCTGCACGTATCTGTTGTTGGGCTGAGATTTCTATCTGCTCTGCGAGTCGGATACGTGTTCGCCTGAGCTGGACTTGTTGAAAAAGCGTGTAGACGCTGAACAACAAGACCAGGCCAACTAGGCCGCGAACGGACTGGCTGATGTGGAACTGATAAAACGGGTCGTTCGGCTGCGATATTATCGACGTAGAGAACGAAGCAATGGCAGCGGTCAACGAGAGGATTATTGCCAGGGCCAACGCCCACAAGGACCAATGATTTCGTCCGAGTGTCCGTAGGTCACGCCGGATTATTTGAGTGCGCTGTTCTACTCCGGTGTCGGGGAGTGCGATTTGGGTGGTGTTCATTTAATTCGCGGTGTGGTCATCCACCAACAGACAACGCCCGCTCCCACAAACCTGCCGCATCGCTGAGGTCAACATCGTGCTCTGGGTCATAACTGTTGCGGCATTTCTAGGGACCCTGGTTGCTGGGGCTCTTGCACTCTTCCTTTTCCATCAACGAGACCACATTCGAGAAGCACTGAGAACGCCCGCGCAGAAACGAATGGAGAGTCGCACTCTGGCCCGAGTTGAAGTGGAACTCCTTAGCACGGATGCACCGTTCATAAACGAAAATACCTTGACCGAGAACGTCAGCCGATACGGTGCCCGCGTTGTTACTAAGACGCAGTGGCGGCCAAGCGACGACGTGGACGTTAAGTTGCACAGGGAGGGTCTGTCTAACCGTGCGCGAATCGCTTACTGCAAGCGCCTGAAGGGAGAGGCGTTTGCTATCGGCCTGCAATTTTCCTTACCAGTTGTGAACTGGATGGTCTGACGACCAAAGACATCAAAGTACGTTCGAACTATTTGCAGCAACAGCTGCTGGGGCTTGAAGTACTCAAACGACCGCTGCACGTGAAAGGAAAACGGATGGCTAATACAAACGGGAGGCCAGCATGAATCGCGAGCAATTCAACGCGTCCCTTGTACACGCGGAGCCGCCGAACGGGCTGTCAGCCCCGCTAGCAGCGCTGTGGTGGGATGCAAGAAGGATTGGACTCGCGCTCACGCATTGGTGGATGAGCTGGAGACGCTGGACGGCATGGCTGTCCACGCCTATCTGCACCGCAAGGGTGGCCAGGCGTCAAACGCGGACTATTGGTACGAACGTGCTGGGGCAAATTTAATCGTCCCACACTTGATGAAGAACGGCAGACGCTGGTTGAGCGTCTGCTTTCCGGCGCTGACGAAGTATAAGTACCCGTCTCGACGTGATTCACAACTGCCAACCGCACCCTTCGCACTTGAATCGTTCGTCGGGTTTAACCTTAGTTGCTGTGCTTCCGCAATGTGGACACTTCATCGTGCAAATCTGAGTCATAACGTCAATTTCTCCCGGCTTCTAACTTCCTTTCAGGATTAGGACATCAGTTTGAATTTTGCCCAGTCGGGGAGGGTTGTGATCACGTGCCGGCGTTATTTTCACATGCATTTCTAGTTCCACGACATTGCTGGAGGGCTTGCTAAATAGAATCAATCAGTTGAAGTTTCCGGTCAGCTGGTTTGGATATTCCGCTGCGCGAAAGTGTCGGGTAATTTCTTTCAGTAACATTGCTACCTGTCGAACCAGAACCCAGAAGGCTCGGGTAGCGCACAAATGTGCATAACGTTGCGCAGGTTCGGAAGTGAACGGTCTCGATTGCCAAAATTCTGTCTGCTAACCACAGTGCAATCTTCGCGACGTGTTTGGACTTCTAATTGCGTCTCGTCCGGTACGTCATCGCGGGGCTGTCCCCCTCCCGAGCGAACGCCACATCTCTTTTCGCGGAGCGCGGCCTTGCGAATCCTTATCGCTGACGACCACGACCTAATGCGACATGGCCTCACGACACTCCTCAAGTCTCGCGAGGAGTGGGAGATTTGCGCGGAGGCTCGAACGGGCTTCGAAGCGGTTAGTAAGGCGGAGAAACTGCAGCCGGATATCGCTATTTTGGATATCGCTATGCCGGAACTAAACGGCTTGGATGCGGCGCGCAAAATCCGAAAAGCATCGCCGCGAACCGAAATTCTGGTGTTGTCCGTCCACTATTCCGACCAACTCATTCGCGACATCCTAGATGCCGGAGTGCGTGGGTACGTTGTGAAGTCTGACTCAGACCGTGATCTTGTGCTGGCGGTTGAGGCATTGGCGAATCACCAGCCATTTTTTACGCCGCGAGTGACTGAGGTGATGTTAGACAGTTGGAACACGCCGAGCGACACGAGTGCCGAAGTCGTGAAATCCCGCCTTTCATCTCGCCAACGAGAGATAGTCCAACTACTTTCCGAAGGCAAGACCAGCAAAGACGTGGCTGTGCGCCTTAATATCTCTGCAAAGGCTGTGGAGACTCACCGAGCAAACATCATGCGCAAACTGCAACTGCACTCCATATCGGAACTCGTGCGCTATGCGGTGCGTAATCGAATTGTCGAGGCTTGAACAAGGTTTCGGTTGGCGTGCTGCGGAACGGCGATATGTACTAACGCTCGCACCGTGAATCTAGGGCGGGCACACCCCAGGGGGCGAACGAATGCGCAAGCCAACCTCCTGCACCAATGAAGGCGAGCATCCGGCGCGGTTCCGTGTCTGGATGAAAAACCGCGGCCCTGAGTCCGTTCCATCTACATTTAACTGTTTCGTGTCAAGGATTGACTGGGAAAGGCGCTGGCGGAAATTCGAAAATGGAGCTGAGCCAATTTGCGTTTGCGAAGACGCCGCCAGAGAAATGGGCATCGTCCGGTAGCACCCATCTCAACCCGAATGAAACTGTGAAAGCGTTCAGTACAGCAGGAATATGGCTGCTAAGGGTATGAGCGCGAAAGATTCGGACAAATTAGCTGCTCAACTGCGCGGGCTCTGCTCAGAACTCAAACAGGCGAAGGCTCATCTTGCACGATGGAATTCACTTGGCAAACGTTTTCGTGGAACGCGAGACGAGGGCTGGAATAGAGTAAAAAAAGAGAGCTTGAAATGCTCATCAGGAAGGTAAGAGGTTAGTGCTTACGAGCATTGCATAACTTTTGATGCCGAAGTGCTGCTAAACCTCAGGAACACTTTCGCGCACGAGTGCGGTCACGTACTCCACTTCTCCTGAACTGCTGGGGCAAAATCACGTGAGGTCAACATGCCGTCTGAGTGCCTGGAAATCCGCGTGGATAATGATTTCCACGATGCCGCTCTCCTCTGAATAAATGAAGCAATCTCGTCGCGGAGCGATGCGAGCCACTTCCCTTAAGCGCTCTCTTGCGTCTTCAAGGTCTTGAGCTGATTCTATCCAGACTGGTTGGGCATCCGGTGAATCCGTAAAAATGTCGAAAGTCGGTTGCATTTTGCCTCCCGTTGAATTCTGGTCGTTCGGGGCGCGCCCTGAATCACATTCACAGTTCGGGCATTTGCAAATTCTCAATCATGATATTTCTTCCAAAAACTCTTGGGTCTGTTTGGGGCCACGACGCCTTCTTCCTGTGAGTGAATGAAATATTCTCCAGGAAAAGTCAGTGCCAGGCGAGCCATCTGTTCCTTAGCTCTTTCCAGACCTTGAACTGCCTCTACCCACAGAGGTCCATGCGAAGTCACTTTGAAGATGTCGAATGTAGAATCCATCGTGGCATCCTCCACCGATTGCTTCGTCCGTGTCGTAACCGCTGCCGGTTTGTTTGCATGTCCGATTCCACGAGGCTTCTGGAAAAATTAGCCTAGTAAAATCAATCAGTTGAAGGTTTCAGACAGTTGCTTCGAACTTAGAGCGGACAGGCGCAATAGCGGGTAATTTTTTCACCGACGTCGCCGCGCACCTCGTACCAGAACCAAGTAAATGCCCTATTCCGCAGTCCTACGCCTGTTGTTACTGTGAGCTAACGCTCTCAGTGCTCAATTCAAGTGAAAGAGACTCTAACGAGGTGATGCTCATGCAGACGCTGCGCTCAATCCGGTCCGTTCGGTGGCTGTTGTTGGCAGTCGTGATACTGTTACCATCTGTATCGTTCGGGCAAGGCGTTGGAATATCCATTATTGTCGCGCCCCCGGCGCTGCCCGTGTACGTACAACCGATTTGTCCCGGTGAAAATTATATTTGGACGCCTGGCTACTGGGCATACAGCGACGACGATGAAGATTATTACTGGGTGCCCGGCACATGGGTGCTTGCGCCTACGCCTGGCTTCCTGTGGACACCCGGTTACTGGGGATGGAACGACCGAGTGTACGTATGGAACGCTGGTTACTGGGGACCGCACATCGGTTTCTATGGCGGGGTCAATTACGGTTACGGGTATGGCGGAGAAGGTTATGAGGGCGGGTATTGGCAGGGAGACAATTTCTTCTACAACCGAACCGTGAATAACGTAAACGTGACGGAGATTCACAATGTTTACAACAGGACGGTGGTCAACAATTATACGTCGGTTAACCGCGCCAGCTTTAACGGTCCAGGTGGAGTAGACCGGAAACCGACGGCGCAGGAACAAACTTACGCGCACGAACAGCACACACCACCGGTAGCAGCACAAACCCAGCACCAGCACGCAGCGGCTTCGGACCGCAGCCAATTTGCTTCCGTGAACCACGGGAAGCCGGCGGTAGCGGCGACGGCAAGACCAGGGAACTTCAAGGGGGCGGGCGTGGTGCCAGCCAAGGCCGCCGCTCCGTATAAGGGCACAACGGGTAAAGGCGCGGCAAACGCTAGAGGCGCGACGGCAGCTGGTTCCAATACTGCCGCTAGCCGCACCAAGGCCCCAGCACGTACGACTGCGCCAGAACATAACACCAAGCAAACAAACGCTGGCGCGACAAGCGAACATAAGACCCCAAGCGGCGGAGCGAAACCGCCTGCGCATGAGAACACGACCCATGCAGAGAGCACGCCGAAGAGGACAACGCCGCATACCACAACGCCGCGAACGGAGAGCACTCCAAAAACACAGCCGAAGCACGAGGCCGCACCAAAAGCGCCGTCACAACATGCTGCACCAAAAGCGCAGCCACAACATGAAGCTGCACCAAAAGCGCAGCCACAACATGAAGCTGCGCCGAAAGCACAGCCACAGCATGCAGCTGCTCCAAAAGCGCAGCCACAGCATGAAGCGGCACCAAGACCGCAGCCACAACACGAAGCTGCGCCGAAACCGCAGCCGCAACATGAAGCTGCACCAAGACCGCAGCCACAACAACATGAAGTTGCACCAAGACCGCAGCCACAACATGAAGCTGCACCAAGACCGCAGCCACAACATGAAGCTGCACCAAGACCGCAGCCACAACATGAAGCCGCGCCGAAACCGCAGAGCAAAGCTCAAGAGAAACCGAAGCCCTAAAAAGGGGTCGAATACAGAGCGTTTCTCACAGGTCCGGTTTTGCGACCGGACCTGCAAATCTTGGGACTCGGCTCCACGCTTTGCTCGTGGTGCTCCGGGCGACCGTCTGCAGAGACGACGATTCGCGTACGCAAGATTTTCGCCCAGTCTTCAGGGAAAGGAATGACGCGGTCGGACTAAGCTAAACAGAGACTAGCTAGCGACGCCCGAGCTGCGCCGCCACTATTGTCCGGCACAATAATCAATTCAAGTGAGGTCACTGCGGGGAGTTCGACAACGTAGTCCTCTACCTCCCGTACTGAGTCGGGTGGGCTGAAATTCCACTGCTGGCGTACGATTTCTCGAAAAGAATTTCTGCTGTCAGGAGACCATAGCAGGACGAACTCTTGCGTGCGTGCATTCTGGCTATCTTCGAAAACCAGCCAAATACGTCTGAGGTTTCGTGGCTCGTCAAAAATGAGCCGGATTATCTGCGTCCCTGGGGCCGCCGCACGCCAGCCCCCTTCCACCCCCAGCAGCGCCGATTCAATCGGAAAGCCGTTTTCTTCTGACGTAACTTCGACCAAAGCCGTACGCTCCACGTCCAGCCAGGCTTGACCAGAAGGCGGGACACTCGGCGGAGTCGGCGAAATCTGACGCTTACGCATCTTAGTCTACTTTACTCCTAGCTCAGCCCGGCTGCTCACCGATTTGGACCTCGCTAGGGCTTCACTCGTTTCGTCATACGAACGCGACCGCGATGGATTCTTTAGGAATCCCGCAACAAATTCGCAAGCAGCGGCTCGGCCACAGCGCGGGAAGCGTGACAGAGAATTACACTCACACTTTCACGAAGGACGAGCGAGAGGCAGCGGAGAAACTCGGGGAGCTTTTCGGAACAGGTTGGCCGGAGGGAAAAGTTATTTCTTTCCCAAAAAGAAGAAGAGCTTCCGGAGGTCCGGAAGCCCTTGTAAATGAATAAGATTGGTTGCGGGGGCC
>Ga0185299_10002614_pt1 | contig 27115 bp, 14 predicted proteins | sample PaiPotPPA55metaG_FD_128002 | JGI IMG/M metagenome (GOLD analysis project Ga0185299, IMG submission 128002) | Iron sulfur acid spring bacterial and archeal communities from Banff, Canada, to study Microbial Dark Matter (Phase II) - Paint Pots PPA... ...
GGTCGCGGTGGTCTACCACCACCGGCCTCACGACAGCCTGGTCGACCCACACGTCGAGGGATTGCGGTTCTCACCTGCGGCGATGTTCGAACACGGTATGGCCCGCGCCGGCTACATCGAGGTCCCCCGAGATCCGGACCTGGCTTATGAGTTCCTCAAGGTCGAATGGCGCACCATCCAGCACTACGGTGTCGAGTTCGGCGGGCGCCGCTACAACGGTGAGATCCTCGACGGGCTACGCGGCAAGCTCAGCGACTACACCGGCGCGAAAGCCAAGCGCCGCTGGCCGATCCACTACGACCCCGATGACATCACCCGCGCCTGGTACCGCCACCCCGACACCAGGCAGTGGGGGCCGCTGCGCTGGGAACACGCCCCGGCCGCGGACATGCCGTTCAGCGAGGACGCCCTCAAGTTCGCCCGCCAGTTGGCCGCGGCGAAATACACCTACCCCGACGATCGGCTCGCGGTCGCGGACCTGCTCGAACGCTGGAATCTCGGGCTGGGCTCGTCAGTGGTCGAGCGTCGCATGGCTCTGCGGCTCTCCCGCGAAACCGTCACCTTCGAGGACACCTCCGCCGGCGACAGGGTGAGCGCACTGCCATCGGTGGCGAAGATCCTGGCCCTGGCCGACGGAACCGGAGCCGCTGGGGACACCGAGCCCGCGTCGGCACCGGAGCCGGAACCCGAAGGTGGTGACGACGACGATACCAATGACGAGTTCGACGACGGCAGCGGCGATTTCGATGACGAGGACTACTATGCCGACGCCTTGGAGGACGTGTGAGCTCCCGGCCCCGCACCGAGAAACCATCAGCGCCGAAACCGTCGGCGCCGCGGCTGGACAATCTCACCCTGTCCCGCAAGGAAGGCTGGTGTCGGTTCTGTGACACCCCGGTCCGGATTCCTCCGGAGTCGTTGACGCGCCGGCAGCTGGAAGCGCTGAACGAGGATGCCCTGGAAGTCCACAACCGGGATCGGCGCGAATGGCACGCCAACCTCGGACCGTTGATGACACCGCAGATGGAGGCGTTGCACGAGGACCTGTGGGACATCGTGGACAGCAACTGCCAAGACGGCGACAAAGCCAAGGGCGCGGTCGCGATCGACGCCTTCCCGGGTCTGGGAAAGACCACCGCGGTGCTGGCGTTCACCAAGAAATACCATCGCCGCGAGATCGCCGCGCTCGGCGCGGAAACCGACGCCGGACATGAACGCTGGCCGGTCTGCCGGGTCGGTTTGACCGGCAACACCGGCATGCGCGAACTGAATCGGGCGATACTGGAGTTCTACGGCCACCCAGGAGTGAGACACGGCACCGCCGCCGAGTTCGCCCACCGCGGCCTGGACTGCGTATTATCTTGCGGCACAACCATTATCGTGGTCGACGACCTGCACTTTTTGCGATGGAACCACCGCAGCGGCGTCGAGATAAGCAACCACTTCAAATACATCGCGAACGAATTCCCGGTCACCCTGGTATTCGTCGGAGTCGGCCTGGCCGCCCAAGGCTTGTTCTCTGAGGGCACCAACTACCACGACGCGGTGCTCGCCCAGACCGGGCGCCGCACCACACCGCTGGACATGCCCGGGTTCACCGTCGACACCGACACCGGCCGAAAACAGTGGCGCCAACTGTTGCTCGGCATCGAGCAACGCCTCGTGCTGGCCGACAAGCACCCCGGCATGATCGCGCAGGACCTGTCGGACTACCTGTTCGCCCGCTCCACCGGCCACATCGGATCGTTGATGACCCTGATCAACCGCGGTTACCAACGAGCGGTCCGCACCGGCGCCGAGAAGCTGGATATCGCGCTGCTCGACCGAGTCAAAAACGACGCCGCCGCCGAGAAAGCCCGCCAAGAACTGGAAACCGCGATCACGGCCCGCACCATCACCACCCGGCTGCGGAAAACCGGGTGAGCGCCCGGACCCTGCCGATCCGGATGGCCCCGCTGCCCGGCGAAGCGATCGACTCTTGGCTCGAAGCCCTCGCCGCCCGTCACCACGCCAGCTGGCAAGACATGCTCGACGCCCTCGGCCTGGCCCAACCCCGATCCACGGTGACTGGCTGGATCGCCCGCCCGACCCTGCACGAGATGACCACGTTGACCGCCGCGACCGCCTGCGACCCAGCCGACATCACCGCATCGACTCTGGACCGCTACCACGGCACCGTGTTGCGGATAGATCCGCTCACCCGCAAGCTGAGCGGCTTTCCCTGGAGCCCGGTCAGCTCATCACGTTTCTGCCCGCAGTGTCTTACCGAAACCGGTGGCCGCTGGCAACTGCGCTGGCGGCTGGCCTGGTCGTTCGCCTGCCTGCGCCACCACCGGCTGCTCGCGGACACCTGCCCGGTCTGCCGGCATCGCCAACGCCGCCTCCCCCTGCCCGGCCTCGCCATCCCCACACCCGGACGTTGCGCCAGCCCACTGCCCGGCTCGACCGGCATAGCACCCACACGATGCGGCGCGGACCTGACCCACGCCGAAACCCGGCAGCTCGATATCGATCACCCTGTCCTGCACGCCCAGCGCAGGATCGACGACATCATCGACACCGGCACCGCCGCGTTCGGCGTCTACGCCGCCGCACCCATGCCGGGCCAGACAGCACTGACCGACCTCAAAATTGTCGCCAACCGGATCTTGGCCTACGCCACCACCGAATCGCTGGCCGAGGTGATCCCACCCGACCTGCTCGCCGCGCACTCGCGAGCCGCCGATCGAGCCGACACCCACAGGCCTGGCAAGGCCCTTCCGGCCGCACCCACAGCAGCCCTCGCCGTCACTGCCGCCCTCACCGCCCTGCGCGGACCCGACGCCCACCAGGGCGGACAAGCCCTCCGATGGCTGATCACCCAAACACGCGATTACCGGGCCAACTCCACCACCAAAACCAACGCCTCCACCCTGCGGCGAACCGACGCCAGCCCCGTGCTGGACGCAGTTCAGTTAGCGGCTCTGGCTCCGTCGATGAGCCCCAGCGACCAGCTGCGCTACCGGATCGCCGATACCTTTCCCGCACGACCGAGCACGCGAGCGGACAGGGCAGCAGCCCTCGCCCGCAGCGTCCCGACGATGCTCTGGCGAGCCTGGTCACTGCCACTGACCATCCCACGTCCCCAGCAACGACAACTGCGCCCTGCGGCGTCGGTCGCACTGCTGCTCACCGCGACCACGATCCCGATCGCCGACGCCGCCGAAATCCTCGGTGGATTCACCGACAACTACCGAGTCACCCGCGCCTTGGCGCTGCTCGCCGGCTGCGGCCACTGGGACGATGTCCGGCAAGCATTGACCCTGATGAGCGACTACCTCGCCGAGGTCGGCGCACCGATCGACTATCAGCGCCGCCGCGCCCTGGACTACACCGGCCTGCTGCCCGAGCACACCTGGCAGCGGATCTGCCGCGATGCCGGCGCTGCCCTCAACAGCGCAACCGCGAAACGAGCCCGCTGCTATCTGTTCGAACGTCTCAGCGGCCTGCCCAACGACGCCAGCCCTGCAGTCGTCAACGATCATCACTTCCACACGCGCACAGCCGATTTCGTTCGTCATCTCACACCGCAACTGGCCCGTGCCCTGGACGACCACGCCCGCGAATTCCTCACCGCCCACGGCATCAGCGACGAACCACCGGCCTGGCAGCCACCCACTCACCTGCTGCACGGCCTGTCACTACCCGGCCCCGATCCCGCCGACATCGACATCACCCGCCTGCACCACCTGATCCGCGACACCGAACACACTCCCGGTGAAGCAGCAGAAATCCTCGGCACCAGCCCCGACACAGTCCGGCATCTCCTGGAATTCCACCCCGCCCCGCTCTCCTGCGGCACCGCCGCGAAACGCTCGGCCTACCTGACCGCGAAGGCGGCCCTGCCCCCGGACACGCTCGCCGACCTCTACCTGCGCCAACGCATCAGCACCGCCGACATCGCCAAACGAATCGGCGTCGACGGCACCGTCATCGCCCGCCTGGCCCACGACTACCAGATCCCCATACGCAAACCCGGCCGACAATCGACCACCAGCATCGACCGAGACTGGCTCCACGAGCAATACATCACCCTGGGCCGTCCCCTGACCGACCTCGCCCACGAAACCGGCATGACCTGGTCCACCATGGCAAGATGGACCCAGCGCCACAACATTCCCCTGCGTCGACTGGAGGGCTTCCAGAGGCGAAGAAACCACCCCACCGCCGCGGAAATCGCAGCAGCACCGCCCCTCCTGCAACCAGCCCTCGCCGCGATGGGCGGCCTCGGCCGGCTCGACGACTTCGCCACCACCAGCAACCACCCCACCATCATCTCCGCAGCCCACAGCATCGGCATCCACTGGAAAACCCTCGCAAACCGGATCAAACAACTCGAACGAGACCTAGGCGGCGCACTACTCCACCGCACCCACAACGCGAGACTGCCCATGACACTCACACCCCTCGGCCAAGCCGTCCTCAACGCCCTACACGATGCCGACCACCACCGACCCGAACCCGATCGAACTGAAGAAACGCCATCGAACTGAGACACAAGACGCCCGCCACTACATGAGACAAACGAGAAACGGCCAGGTCAATCAACCAGCGGATGACACGAGTTCTGAGACCCTACATTCCCGCTGTGTCACTGCAGGGTCTCAAAATTCGTGGCGGAGGCTCAGAATGTTTTGGCGGTGATGTGGCGGATCCAGTTTCGGCGACGGCCTCGAAACCGGCGGACCAGGAAACGGGCGCCCCGCTGCGGGATTACCTGTGTCCCATGCGGCTTACTTATGCGACGGTACAGCTTTCAAGCTCGGTATCGTCGTATTGCGCGTAGTGCTTGGCGGCCGGTGCGGCTGACGATGAGTGCGGCGGTGCCGCCGGTGACGATGAGGGCGCCGCCGAGGTAGGTCCACAGGCCGGCATGCCCGATCAGTTGCAGGCTGGCCAGGGCGACGCCGACCGGTACGGTGGTGAAGCTGAACAGCAGGGCGGCGTTGGTGGCGCCGAGGTTGTTGTCCTCGCGCATGATTTTGTTGAAATCGCGTGTTTCGCTGAGGATTTGGTTGAATCGGTCGGGGAGTCGGTGTTGCTGGTGGTGGGCGTTGATGGCGTGTTCGAGTTGGTGCATCCGGTTGGCGGTGGGGGCGGTGGAGAGCTGGTCTTCGAGTTCGCTGATTCCGTGGAGTTGTAGCTGGCCGAGGAAGACCACCCCGTCGCGTAGGACGAGTGCGGACCAGTCGGCGGAGAGTCGGATCCGATCGCCGAGACGGTTGATAGCTGCGTCAACTGCTGCAGCCCCAGATGTCCGATGTGCCAGGTATTCGGTCTGCGCGTATCCGCAGAGGGAGCTGGAGAGTGCAGCGCTGGTCGTGGATCCGGGTGCCGGGTGGGCATGTGAGCTGTACGGATACTGGGACGCTGGCCGTCCGGTGAGATTCATGGGGGTGTGTCCTGATCGTTATATACGATGCGGGCCGACTAGGCCGGTCAGTGTTGGTGCCGCATGCTGCACCGTTGCTATCAGGGTGAGGCGAACCATAGTTTCAGGCGCCACCAAGACGAAACACGTTGTTGATAGCCATATTTTGTCGCCCTGAGGGCGACGGCTCCGCCGCCTGATGTGTTGCTGGATGTCCGGATCGGCTGCCGTGTCGCTGTGACGGCGAATATTGGAGAGCTCCCGGTTGGAAGTTCGTCGCTTGAGAGTGTCGAGCTGGAAGGTTCCACCTGGAGTATGGTGGCCGAAGCGATCAGGAGGGAGGCCGTTCGATGGCGGCGATGGATGTGGGGCTATCCACAGCGAACGGGCTGTACCAGCAGGCGGTCGCGGGGACGTTCACGATGGAGGCGGGGGCGGCCAAGAAATGTGCCGACGCCTATGAGGACCTCGTCAAGAATACGATCGAACCGCAGATTGAGAAGACGAAGTTCCTCTATGACCTTGAGGGATTCGCAGGTTTTAGTTCTTCCAATGATCTCAAATCTGGTTTTGAAGGTAAAGCTGTCGCTTTGGTGAAGGCGTTGGAGAGTGCTAAAGAGGCGGCGCTCCAGATGGCTGCGGCGCACCTATTAGCCGGTAAACAGATCGAGGAGGCTGACGAAATGCATCAGAGGGCGATCGATGTCGCAACCAAGGAGATCGGAAATTGAAATCATCTTCTTGGCTCTGCGTCTTCGCGGTTGTCTTGTCGGCGACTGCTGCTTGTTCGTCGAATGGAAGCGCAAGTTCAACTAAGGCTACCGAGAGTGTTGGTGATGTTCCGTCTTCATCGGCTTCGGCGACTCCCCCCGGCTCCGTGCGGCCGACTTTGACGGACCCGAAAGTGCAGCCACCTTCGCAGCAGGGTAACCAGTATTCTGAGGGGCTTCCGGATGTAGTGTTCGATCCATGCACATGGATCAGTGACCAAACAATTCAAAAGGCTGGTTTTGATCCGGCCTCGCGTCACAGGGTGACCGACACAGTTGCAGAACAGACCTTCTTTACTTGCGGGTTCTCATCCGTGCCTCAGACCCTGAGGCTCATTTCTGGAAATGTGCCATGGGATCAAGATGTGCAAAAGGTAGCATCCCGAAGTCAAGCTATCACGGTGAATGGTCGACAAGCAATGCGAGTTCAGGATCCGAACTTTCCAAATACTTGCGAAATTGACCTTCGAACGAAGGTAGGGTTTGTGCAAGTTTTTTCTGATCCGACGGACCAGGCATCGGTGATCGATGCTCCGTCGTGCAACGGCTTGCTGAGCACGGCAACCTTGATTGAGCCGGAAATCGGGAAGGGGAATTGATTGTGACTAACCCTGGCAATAGTGCTCCGAATCCGCTGGCGAGTTTAATTCTGGGGCAAAATTCCAAGGTTGTTGCGCAGATTAACGACGCGACTACTTCCTTAAATGGAGCCCAGTCGGTGCGGGGCCTGCTCTCGTACTCAGACACGGACAACTCTTATATTAAAGATCTTGAAAACTGGTCTGGAAAGTCGCATCAGTATATCTATACTCATGCTCAGGAGTTAATGCCGGGCTTAATGCAAGCGCATATAAAGCAGTGGAGTGAGATTTTAACCGAGCTCAGCGGTGGCCTCTTTGGGGCAAATCTATCCATTCAGAATACACTGGCAGAAAGCCTTAAGGGGCAAATTGGGACTGCCGCTGCTGATGCTGCAACTAAATTCTTTAAGCAAGTTAACGACATTGGTGAAGTGATTACTTCTGTGACAGGTCGTTTGCAGTCGGTTGCGGATGCGTCGGTTGCGGTCAAGATGTCGGTGCCACCCCCGGCTGATTCGTCGGCTGTGCCTGGTGGTGCCCCAATACCGTCATTTTATCAATCGCTTGGTGTTAGTTCTGCGGCGGCATCTATGGCTGCGGGCCGCTCCGAGGAGGAGCAGTATCGGGTCGCTATTGCAGCGATGCAGGCCAACTACGATCCAACCTACAAGCCAGCTGGTGACGGGGTTCCGACTTTCGTTCATGTCGATTCACCGAATGGTGTCGGTCCGACAACGACTAATAATCCCGGCAACGGTACGTTACCAACTGTCAACGGCCCGGAACCTCGAAACACGAATCCGACGTCGCAACAGCCGGATAACTCGAAGCAGACGAGTCCGTCGAATGTCGATTCATCGTCCCAGTCGCCGAATGCAGACAATCAGGGGATGAGTCCGCAGAGCACGATTCCGTCGAGTGTGAGCCCGACGTCGACCAATGCCGCCGGATACAACGGTGGCGGTTTGGGTTCCGGTGGCGGTATGGGCGGCGGCGGGGGCGGTTTCGGTGGTTTTGGCGGCGGAGGTGGCGGTAATGCGGGCACTAACAGTGGGCCGGGCCGCAGTATCCCGGGTGCCGGATTCGCCAGTTCCGAGCGAGCGGCGGCCGCGGCGGCGGCGAATGCTGGTCGGGCTGGTACTGCGGGGATGAATGGCATGCCCGGAATGGGTGGTGCCGGTGCGCGTAAGTCTGAATCCACGGACAGTGAACATACGACCCCGGATTATCTAGTTATGGATCGTGAGGAAGAGCTGATCGGGCATTTAGATCCGATGGCGCCCGGCGCTATCGGTGCGAATTTCCCTGCAGCGCAGACGCGTCGGGTCGAGGGCGAGGATAACGGTCGGTGAAGTGGGAGTTTACTCCCGATGAGTTCATGCATATTTGGGAGGAGACCGGCCTGGACCGGTATCCGTACCCGCTGCAATTGATTTCGTCGGTGCAATGGCAGAACGAGTACGCGAAGATCGTGCAGGAGTTGCGAGCCCGGTTGCCGCGGGGCGGTGATGTGGATCTGTCGGCGGCGTTGCGGGTGGCGGCGGATCCGGAGGTGTCTGCGGTGCTGATCGGTAAACGGCGGCATCGTATACGCGCGTACGGCGCCATCGACGCGAATATCGGTGTGACGCTGTTCCAGCGCCCTGGCCCGACCGATGAGTTCGGCGGGAACGTGGTGGTCGAGATCAGTTCATCGGCCTTGGTTTCCAAGGTTTTCGCGGCGGTGGTGGGCAGTGTTTCCGCGGGTCGTGGTCCGGCGCTTGTGGAGTCGATCGACCGGATCGAGGTCAGCCTCGAATCGTGGACGGGCTCGAAGGTCACCACGGCCGAGCGGATGCGTAGCCTGCTGTCCACGCGTCGGGTCGGTGAGGGGCATATCGAGGTTCGGGCCGCGTTGCGTGATCGTCGTTCACTGCCGGCCCAGTACATGAGCTGGGTTGATGTGGACGGTGATGGGTGTTACGCATTTCGTGAGCAGTACAACGATTTTCATGTCGAGCCCTTGTCGGGTGCGGTGGTCGCGCGGGAGGTTGCGCGGATGATGCATGAGTGGCGAGAGTAATCAACCGGGCAGATGAGTGATCGTAACTGGCTCTCACGCAGAGGTTTAACGGTATCGAACCGGTGGCGAGCCGAGGGCGGGTCTGGCAGGATTGGTGGGTGGCGCGCTGCTCGGGGTGGGCCGTGTCGTGTGGTTGCAGGCGAGAGATGAGGAGGGGGAGCGATGCTGTTTGTTCCTGGTGCCGTGTCGGATATGGCGAAGAAGCTCGAGCCGCATGCGGAGGCGACGAAGGCGCATGCGACGCGGATCGCGAATGTCGGGTTTGAGGCGTCGTATGCTGGTCGGGACTATCAGGAGCACGGCAGAAAGATCGTCGAGGGTGTCGAGGGTGTGGTCTCGATGTTGCATTCATGGTCGGAGGCGTCGAGCGCGACTGCCGGAGCGTTGTGGACTGCGGTGACCACGTACGCGGGTGCTGATCACGACCACGCCTCTGAGATGACCAGGGTTACGGGTAATTTGGGGGCGCAGTGACGAATCCGCAACAGCAGTACGAGAAGCCGTACTCCGATGAGCTGTCGACGGCGAAGAGCAATCTGACACGGTGGCTGCGTGAGGATGACAGCGGCACCTTCACGAAGCCGATCTGGAATGAGGGCATCCAGTTCTCCGGGCCGACCGTCAATGATCTATTGAATCAGGCTGTGCCCGGACTGGATTGGTTCGAGCGGGCGTTGGTGCGGTATCACCGAGTGTGGGATGTGCTGCATCTGCAGGGTTTCGACCAGATCAATATTCCTGGTAACGCGCCGATCGGTTTCGCTGGCGACACCATCCATACAGTGGTTGACCCCCGTGCTGACAATGGGGTGATGCTTTATTTGGAGGGAACTTATTTCGACCAGCAGCGGCACATGGACGCGGAAAATTTGCGGCAGTTGGCGCAGAAGTTGCAGATCGCGGCGACCGGCGGAGGTGCGGATGCCTCGCTGCCGGAGGTGACGCAGGACGTCGCTGGTGTGGCGAACTCGATGGGCGAGGTGTGGCAGGGGCAGTCCGGTGATGCGGCGCAGGATCATATGGTCGGGTTCCATACACATGCGGACCAGCAGACTCAGTTCGTGCAGGCGTTGGCGTCGGCGCTGACAGGGTTGCCGGAGGTGCTGTTGAGCATCGTCAAGGACAAGGCGACATTCATTGGGCAGTTCGCCAGTGACCAGATGCCGGTCGCTGGGCACGCGATGAAGCTGGACGGGGCCTCTGACGACCCGGTGAGTATGATCATCGGGGCCGCTAACGGGGACGGGGATCTTAATTCGGTAATGGGGGGTCAGTTCCACTCCCCGGTTTCAAAAAATGATGATGGTGGTTCGTCTACTATCGAGACTACGTGTAAGACGTGGTTGACAGACCATTTCGGTCCGGCTGTGCGCGAGGCAGTCAACGCTTTTGTCCAACAGTGTGCGCTGGCTGATTATTACATCAAGCAGGCGTACAAGCCTGTGACGGATCTACTGAGCAATCAAGACCCGGCTGAATTCCCGAAGCCGCAGAACCCTCAACAACCGAACAATAATCAGCAGCAGGGGCCGACCACATCGGGACCGACGCCGACGAATGTGACGACTGCGGGATTGCAGCAGTCGCCGACGGATACGACTGGTGCGCAGCAGAATCCGACGGCGACGAACCCGGCATCGCTGAATCCGTCTGCATCGCAGAGTAATCCGCTGTCGAGTTTGTCGGGTTTGATGAGCCAGGGGCAGCAGGCGGTACAGGCGGCCGAGTCTGGGGTCGGGCAGTTGACTAGTACGTTGGGGTCGGGTGCGGGGCAGGTGCAGAGCGCGGTGCAAAACGGTTTGAGTGGTCTGCTCGGAAACAGCACTAATCCGGCGTCGGCGATCGCGGGAGCGGCCGGTTCGAAGACCCTGGCAAATTTCAGTTTGGGTGGGGAAAAGCTTTCTGTGGCACAGGGTTCGGATGGGACTGTGACTACGACGGTGACCGGTCCGGACGGGAAGGCGCAGCAGTATTCGATGGGGATCAAGAACGGTGTGCCGTTCTTCGCCCCGGGTGGGGATCCTGCAGCGAGTGCGTCGAAGGATCCGGCACATGATTCGCCGTCGTCGTCGGCGGGGCCCGGGGCGAGTGGTGGTGCGGGGCCGTCGTTGACGGGTGGTTCGTCGCCGCAGCCGTCGGTGATCAATCCGTCCGATAGTTCGGCCGTACCGCATGAGGGTTCCTCTGTGCCGGCGGCGGGTTCGGCGGCGAGTACCAGTCCAGCGGGTGTCTCGACGGCGAGTGCCGCAGGTGGGACGACCGCTTCTGCCCCGTCGATGGGCAGTATGCCGCATATGGGTGGCGGTGGTGGCGGTGGTGAGAAGGGCGATGGCGAGCATAAGTCCAGTGGTGTGGTGCAGGCGAAGCCGATGTGGACCGGCGCTCCGGGCCCTGACCGCAAGCCGGTGATCGAGTCCGCGACTGCCGCTGCTGAGTCGGAACAGGACCTGTTCGGTGCCGAGTTCGAGCTGGCGGATCAGCATTTCGGTGGTTCGCTGTCCCTTCCAGACCCTGCGGCACCGGTGATGGCGACGGCACCGTCACCGGCACCGGTGATGGTGGCACCCGCTCCCGAACCTCCTGCGGTAGTGTCGGCTCCCGCGCCGCGGACGGATGGGGTGAAGATCGAGATCGATATGGGTGATGGCAAGTGAACAACTATGCGGCACATATGGATCAGATTCTGGCCGACTATCGGTCCGCGTCGCGGTCGGCGCAGCAGCCGTTCTTCGCCGCGGATGCGCGGACCACGCGGGACGGCTCGGCGGCGTTCGCGCAGGTGCGGCAGGAGCTGATCGAGCAGGACCGGCAGAAGCAGGTCGAGACCGCGCAGGAGTTGGCTGCTCGTCGTGACCGGGAGGAGCGTGATCGGTTGGCGCAGTGGGAGGCCGAGCGTGTCCGGTTGGCGGCGGAGCGAGCTCAGCCGGCGACGTATGGTCGGCATGCGGCGGTGCAGGCGTCGGACTGGACTGATGAGGACGATGCTTTGGCGGATGGGGCACCGATATCGTGGCTGGAGTAGAAAATAGTCAACCAACGGTAGCGGGGGCAGCAGTGGCTGATGTGCATATTTCCGACGTTCCGTTCTCAGATGGTAGTCCACTGCCATTCGAGCCCAGCGAGGATGATTTTGCCTGGGCGCGGGATCATCCTGGGCAGTGGAAGTATTTTGCTCACGGTGCTGCGGAGCGGACCGTGAAACCGTCCGATGTGGTGGGCGCTGTGTTGGCTGATGACAAGGGTGGTTTCACTGAGGTGTGGTGGAACCCGGAACTCATGCCGCCGGAATCGACGAGGGCGCAATTGGCGAACGATTTCGAGGTCGCCGTATGGAAGTTCGTTCAGGGCGATAGCACTCTGGGCCATTTTGTGGAGGCCTTCGCTGACAGCGAGGTGATTCTGCTGCTGTCCGAGGATGATCCCGCGGGTGAGCGTTGGTCGGTGTGGGAGAGCGGTGGTGAGTGGTGGCTGGATCTCTACACCTCGCCGGGCCGGGTGCCCGAAGATGTGGACCCGCAGAGGCAGCGCACAGTCTTGGGGAGAGCACTGATCGAGCGAGCGTTTCCGCTGGATCGGGTCCACATTTCCTTCAAGTCCGGTACCTCGCCGGAGGCAGTGATCCTCAGTTCGGACTTCGTGACAGCCTGGCGGCAGTTGCGCGAGGTCGAAAAGGTCAAGCCTGCATCGGGTGTCGACGACAACACTCATCTCGAGTATTTGCATCGGGTGATGGGATCGGGATGGAGCCAGACGCCTAGCGAACAGCCTCCCCAGCCCGAAGTCAAACCCGAACCTAAGCTGCAGACCGGCGACCTGAGTCGATTGGCGGCGAGGGAAGTGCTGCACATCGCGGACAAGACACGTACCAAGGCCCAGATTCTGCCGGAACCGGGCGAGAAGGAGTTCGCGTGGGCGCGGGCGAATCCCGGGGAATGGAAGTACTATGCCGATCCGCGAGTCGCCCCGGAATCGTTTCAGCGGCGCAATATGATCGGTGGCCGGCGGGCCGGTGAGGATGGCGGGTTCGCGGAGATCTGGTTGAACCCGGCCTTCGTTCCCACCGAGGGGTACTCGGGCTGGGAGTTCGCGAATGAATTCGAAGTGGTGGTGTGGCGTCTTACCTTTGGGTTCAACACGGTCGGCCATTTCATCGATGCGTTCAGCCGCAGTGAGTTCATTCTGCTGCGGTCCGCCGACGATCCGGCCGCCGAGCAGCAATGGCCGCTTGTTCGGAATCGGCTCGGTGATCTGAACCTGACGATCTATTCCTCCGCGGCCAAGCTGCCAGCGGACACGAATCCGATGCTGCGGCGGGTGGTTTCGGGACTCGATGTTCTCGAGCAGGTGTGTCCGATGGAGGATGCGTGGGTGCTGATCAACGTGCATGCCGCTCCGTATCAGGAGCTCAGTGGTGCGAATTTGCTGCGCTGGTGGCGTGAATGGCAGGCGGCCCAGGGTTTGCCGCCGACCGCGGAACCGGGTGGGGAGTAGCTGGTATGGAGCAGTGGGAGCGTGATCAGATCCGTTCGCAGAACGATGATCTGAAGGGGATGCTGGCCCAGGTGGAGGGCGAGTTCGACAATGAGCTGGCCGAGATGGGCGAGGTCAACCGTAAGCTGGCGAAGATGACTGTGCGCGCGACGTCTCCGAATAATCTTGCGCGAGTGACGGTGAACGCGACCGGCATGGTCACCGACATCACGGTCGCCGAGGATGCCTACCGGCGCAGTACCCCGCAGCAGCTGTCGCAGGACATCAACGCTGCGATCCGGGGTGCGATGGAGGCGGCAGCGAAGGCCCGTGAGCAGGTCGTTGCTCCGATGAAGTCGATCGTGGACGCGATGCCCGATTTCGGTGATGTTGTGCCCGGTGCGCCCAATGTGCGGGACGTACGTGCATGGATGTCCGAGCAGCAGGAGCCGCGGCCCCCACGAGGGTGAATCTGACTGAGCTGAAACGACTTGTGATGGAACCGTCGGCGTACTCGGTGCGTCGAAACTGATGAAGGACCGGACGAGGGAGGACGATCGTGGCCGATTTCTGGGTGGATCCGGATCGTTTGCGTGCGGTGTCGCCGCATTTCGAGCAGCTGGGCGAGGAAGTGAGTTCGGCGCTGGCGACGTTGAAGCAGGGCTTGGCGGCCGAGGGGCATTGTTGGGGTAAGGACGAGCCGGGCAAGCAGTTCGAGAAGGGCTACCCGCAGGACGACACGCAGAACGGCCCCGCGGATACGCAGAAGGAGCTGGCGGCGTTCGTGGACAAGCTGAAGGCGACTGGTGACAAGATCACCACGGCGGCGGATGGTCTGCAGCAGCAGGACGAGCAGAACGCTGTGCCGCTGGCTCAGCAGACGAACAAGCTGTAGTTCGGGGGAGTGTCTGCGTGACTTTATGGTTTCCGACTCTGCCTGGCCCCTTGGTGTATCTCGAGGATTTCGTGGTCGGGCATTGGCCGGAGGGCGATGAAGATGCCATGCGCCGGGCGGCCGTGCACTGGTCCGATATGGCGGAGGCTCTGAAGGGCCTGCAGGATCCTGCCGATCAGGCAATGAACGCGGCGTTGTCGTCCATTGACGGCCAGGTTCATGATGCGATGTCGACGTACTGGAACGACATCGGTGGGGACAACGGTGAGCTGAAGAGGCTGATCGATGTGTGTGACGGTTTCGCGACTCAGCTCGAGCAGGGTGCCACCGATATCGAGCACACCAAGATCAGTATCTACATCTCGGTCGGCATCATGGTGGCGATGACGTTGTGGTCGTGGATTCCCGGGGCGGGCCAGGCCGAAGAAGCGGCGACCATTGTCGCGGCGAAAGCCGCGATTCAGAGGGTATTCCGGAAACTGTTGAGCAAGCTCGGTATCGATGCCGCGAAGTTCATGGCGAAGCGTGGCGCGAAGCTGGTGGTGGGTGCTGGGGTCGGCGCGAGCTTGGGTGCGGGGTCGGATATGGCTGCGCAGGGCATTCAGCTCGCGGAGGGCACCCGAAAGGATATGGACTGGAAGTCCGTCGGGCTGTCCACTGTTTCAGGGGCTATCGCCGGCACCGTGGCGGGGCCGGCCGGTGAAAAGGTTTCCGAGGCGGCAGCCGAGAAGTTCGGTGTCACCAGTGGCGCGGGCAAGAAACTGGCCGCAATGGGCGGCGATGTCGTCGGCAACCTGGTCGGCAACACCACTGCCTCGGTGACAACATCAGCGGTGACCAACCAGCACGTCGACCTCAGTGGCGCGTTGGAAGGTGCCGGTGGTGGTCTCGGAAATAAGCATGGTGCGCATCCGGGCCCCGAGATCGCGGCGCCCGTGCACGAAACCACGACAGCATCCGAGACCTCGACACCAGCGAAGCCCTCCAATACCGCCCCCGCAGAACCGACTTCAGCGCCGAGCCACACTCCGAGCGCTCCCGGTGAGGTGAGTACCGCCCCGGCGTCTGTGGCTCCCTCCGATGCCTCAAGCCATGTTCCGGGGGATGCCACATCCCCGGCGAGCACGGCGACAGCATCGGTGGCTCCGGCCGATGCGTCGGCTGCGCCGGGCTCGGCGCCTCCGGCGGCGAGTGAGAATCCCGCTGCGCCCCAACCAGATTCGGCGAACTCCGGCTCGAGTGTGGACACTCGGCAGCCCGCACCCGATACCCAACCTCAGCCGGCGGGTGCCAATAGTGTTTCGGCGGCACCGGATCGAGGACTTACCGGGCAACCAGCGGCGGCACCAGGGCCGGTGCCGGATCGTTCGGCGGTCCCGTCGCCAGGATCCTCCTCGCCTGCCCCGAGTGCTGCGGCACCGTCGCCTGCCGTAGCGGCACCGGCGGGGCCTGCACCGACGATTACGCCGCGCACAGCCACCGACATCGCCCCGCGGACCGACGGCACCACCCGACCGGATGCGCCGACCCCCCCGGCTAGTGCCACCGCTGCGCCGCCGCGTGCTCCGGAAGGATTCCGCACACCCGCTGGCACCGACACGCCACCGGAGCCCGGCGCGGCTCGATCTACTCCGGGGTCCGACGCACCACGTCCAGCCGATAACACCGCACCAGTTGATCGTGCTTCCCTGGAGAACAGTTCCCGCAACGAGGTGCCGAACCGGACCGAAAGAGTCGACAACGCCGCACCCGGAGCACGTGACGAGGTGCCCTCGCGCCCTGGTATCGACGCGAATCAGGCACGTGATGTGCAATCACCACAGTACGAACCCAGGCAGCACTCGCCTGCGGACATCCGTACTGTCACGCCGGCGCGCGACGCACCGCCACCGAGCAGCCGTGGCTCTGAGAACAACGCGGCCGACACTCGTGGCCGTCCCGCATCTCCCGCAAGCGAGGCCCTGAACAGGTCGCCGAGTCCTTCCGATTCAGGTGACCGTGTCCCGGAGAACTCCTCGGGTGCGGAACGACCGCCGTCCGCGCCCGGCGCGAGCGATCCCCGCCCGATACCCGATCAGCGGCCCAGCGATCTTCCACAACAGCCAGAACGGACTGCACCGACTCCGGCCGATCAACCGACTCACCACACCACCGATAGCCCCGGCCGCGACACGCCACCGGTTGTCGCGGTCGTCACGCCGGTGCACCCCAACGGTGAGGCGCGGGGCGGGACTCCAGCAGCGGCGGAATACCGTACCGAATCGCCGCAGTCGACTCCGGACGATCACCTTGGGCACGGCGGCGAGATTCAGGCCGGCGGCGTAATCCGGCCTCGCGACCCGTTCGATATCGCCGCGCAGGACAAGTGGGCCAACGATGCCTACGAAGCTATCCGTAACTCTGACACCGACGTTCACGATATGGTCGAGAACCTGTCGGATTCCGTGCGGTCGGACGGTTCGGTCGGCTTCAGCGAGCAGGAAATCAGCCAGGTAAAGCAGCACGTCTTTGACAGCGACCACAAGCTGAGCGTCTTCGATGACAACGGCCAGGTCGTAGGATATGAGGACCGTCGTTTCGATGCCGACCCTGATATCGCCGAAGCGTGGATGCGGCTCTCCCGGGGAAAGCCGTTGCCGGCGGATGTCGCACTGCTGGACCACGAACTTGCCGAGTCGCACTACCTCCGGGACCATCCGGATGCGAGTTACCGCGAAGCGCACGCCTTCGCCAACTCGAGAGCTAACTGGGAAAATAAGATTCCCGAACGGACCGGCGAAAACTACGAGAAGTGGGGAGATAACAGTGGCCCTGTACATGGTGTACCGGAAGGCGACGGAAACCGAGACCGAAGTGATCTACCACTTCGGGAGCAGCGAGACCGAACTGGACCGAGGACTGGTGATCCAGAAGGCCGGCTCGGCCGTCAGAGCGGTGGAAGGTACGACCGACCCGCTGCTGATGAAGGTAGCCGCCCGGATCCTCGCGCGGAAGGGGACCGACCAGACCTGGCCGGGCGGAGGCGGGATCCAAGCCTGACCGAGCCGGGGGGACAACACGATGGCGCTACTGATCTACTACCAGCGGATCCGCAACGACCCGAACGAGATGGAGTACCAGCTCGGGGAGACCAGGGAGAACCCCGATCGGGTTCTGGCGATCGACAAGACGAGCAACACCGTCCGCACGGACCAACCGGAGGACATGATGTTCCGGTCGGCGGCGGGCGAGATCAGGCTCTGGACCAAACGCGAGAAGGCGTGGCCTCGCACTGGAGTGATCGCCTCCTCACCGACGGGCCGTCGGAACCTTCCAGCCCTGACCGCTCGTCCCAGGGCCCACGTTCGAGCCTGGATCTGCCGCCGATAGAGCCTGTGCCGGCTAAACCCTTAGGGCACGACGAACCAACCTCACTCGAGCATCCGGTCGACGATGGCATCGAGCACGAGACGGCCGATACGAGCTCGACGCCCACCGATCCGGATCTCCCCGACAATGACGCCCATCCGGAACACACCTCGGAACCGCCCCAGCGGAAGTCCAGTCTCACACTGCCGGAACCGGTCCTCGTGAAACCGGAGTCCGTGCGGGAGAACGAATCCCATCCGGTGACCCCGAGCACCGAGCCGCAGCGCCGGACGACGGAAACCCAGCCGGACCGCTCGGCCACCGGTGTAGTTGACAGAGATTTACCCGACGATACGCACCGAGGTGCAGACCATCCGGTCAGCGACGGCACCGACCGTGGGCCCACGGTCGAGCGCTCCACGTCGGAGGTGGATCTCGATCAGGGCCGTGACATCGGGGAACCTGAGCAGGGTCGGAACGACCCCCATAGCACCCCGGATTCGGAGTTGCCGCAGGAGACTCCGCCTGAGATCGACAAGTCGTATGGTGCGCAAACGGATCCGTGGAGCTCCGCTAGCAGCGAGGTTCGAGATAAGCCGTACTATGCCAACTCTCGATTCCATGATCCCGACGCGGCCAACGACTTTTTGCGTGCGAGACCGCGCACCGGAGACGATGTTGCCGGAATCCGTGCCAGGCAGATAAACCATCCCGAGGTTGCTAGCCTGAGCGACGCCGAAATCGCTGTTATCCGTGCCAACCAGTTCTTCGATGGGGACCACGGGATCAATACGGGAGTCAACAGCGCTACGCGCGACGGAGATCCGGGTACGCTCGGCGAGTACGACACCGCGGTAAAAGCTTTGGTCAGCGCCTACAACAAGCTGCCGGATTACCACGGGCCGGTGGTACGAAAGATCAGCATCACGGACCCGGACAAGCTGCAAAAATTCCTGACGGACTATCAGCCGGGGAAGATTGCGGTGGATCATGGATGTGCCTCGTCGGACAAGAGTGCATCGATGGGCGGGAACATCGAGCTCTATATCGACTCCCACTACGGTAAGGACATCAGCTGGGCCAGCACATATCAAGACGAGGTTGTGCACCCTCCGGGGAACGGCTTCCGTGTAGAGGGCGTCGAGCATGTGAAGGGGCGACTACCTCATGAAGACAAGTACATTATTCACGTCACCGATGTTGGAAGGAATCCTGATGAGTATCAGCAGGGAAGAGATGGAGCGGATAGCTCGGGAGGTTCTCGGGCCGACGATGCGGACCGAGTACGCCGACCCGGAGAAGAGGGCAGCCATGGATCGAATAGTGGCGCGCAGCAAGGCGATGGACGAGGCGGGGCGGCCGGAGGCGACCGAGGACCAGAAGAAGATCTGGCAGGCTTGGGGCGAGTCGGAACTGCGCCGGATCGATCGGGAACGGGGCGAGACTCCGACGTAGGTCCTACGGCGCAGCAATCAGTTGCGCCGCACCATGGTTCAATCGAGCAAACGTCACGACCGGTACCGGCGGATGCGTTTCCGCGCTCAACTGACACTGTTGAGGACGGACGTCACTCCGCTGACTCACCGCACGACACTGCGCCGCAGGATCTCACGCAGGCACCGGAGTCGACTCCGCCCCCGGCGCCCCCTCGCGAGTCTCTTGTAGCGGTGGCACGTCGGGAGCTGGATTACCGGGCTCCGTACGACCCGCATGCACAGGTGACACCGGATCACGTTCAGCAACAGCCGCATTCGGGGCAGCATGTGCCGGATACGCATGCGCCGCGGAACTCCGAGCGGGTGTCCGAGCCCCCGCGTATGGATCCACAGCATGCTCCTGATGCACGGAATGGTGATTCGTATGTACCCGCGCCGCGAAACCCGGATCCCCGGCAGCCGTCCCCTTCAACGCCGCGTTACTCCGATCCTGTTCAGGCCTACGGCCGTGGTCCCTCGACACCGCCGGATTATCAGGCGCCGCGCCCGTCCGAGGCGCCGCGCCAGCCGGTGCCCGATAATGGGCCCCGTCAACCTCCGCGTTCGGAACAGCCACCGGTATCGGCGCCGAGGCGTGATTACCCGCAGGATCTGACGCAGGCGCCGGAGTCGACTCCGCCGCCGCGTCGGCCGGGTCCGACCGATCGTCCGCTGGCGCAGGAGGATCCCCGGGCGCGGCAGCACGGTCAGGGTGATCAGCGGCCTGTCGAGCAGCGGGATCAGTCACGGATGTCGGGTCCGGATCGGCGTGGCCCGCAACAGGATTTGCGGATGCCTCGTGGCGAGGGGCCGCGCCGTGGTCCTTCGCGGCAGGAGTGGGAGGCGGCGCGGCAGGCTCGGCAGGCGCGTGAGGGGTATCGGCAGTGGCGGCCCGAGGGTGATCGGGTTACTGCGGTGCCGGATCGGCGTACCTCGAATGGCAAGCCCGCGTTCGATGTCCGGCGTTTGCCGGATGCGCATGGGGGGCCGATCGAGGTTGCTCGGGTCAAGGTCCATATGACCCACGATGCGAGCCTGCATCCCGAGCGGGTGCGACAGTTGTGGGAAAAGGCCCAACAGGCAACGGATTTGGAGTTCAACCGGGGACAGCGGCTGCTGTCGGGGGATCGGATCTTGGTTGATCTGGTTCACACGCCGGATCCGGCCGAGGCAAATGTTCATGTTCATGTCAGTGAGAGTCGCGGGACGTGGCATCCGGACATCCATCCCGATGTCATCGCTCGACAGCTGCGCGACCAGCTCGGGCTCCTGCCGCGGGCTCCTGACCATCCAGGCCTGGGCCCGCTGGACATTCGGCAGCTGAGCAACGATATTGCCCACGCCAACACGCCTGCGCCTTTCGACAACCCTTCTGAGCTGCGTTCGAATGGCCAGCAACGACTGCAGGACGTGGAGCGACCCGAGTACCAGGCAGCAGTCGAGGATGCGTTGCGTGATGGCAATCGTTTCCTCGTCGGTGCCGATCCGCGCACGAACCCGTACGGTCGGCTGATCAACGACGGCGGTATCGGAGTCGAAGGCCGCAGTAATAACTGTATGGACTGTTCACTGTCGGCATTGTCTGCGTTCCACGGAGACCCTCAGGTGAGCGCACCCCGGTGGCCGGACATGCTGCCGGATCGCACAATTGACAACAGCAGCGGTGAACGGGGAGGCATGGCCCGTGCCGCTCGATGGCTCGGCGATGACCTGCATCAGTTCACCGATGGGCGCCCGGTTCCTGATCAATTCGCAGGGCTCCACGACATGATCGGGCGAATGGGGCCAGGATCATCGGCGCTGGTCGTCAACGAGTGGCATGCCTTCGACCCGGCCACTGGTAAACCGCTGTTCAACGCTGACGGCACACCACGATCCGGCGGCACGCACGCCACGGTGATTGTCTTCCCGCACGGCGCAAAAGGGCCGGTGTGGTGGGATCCTCAGGCGGGCACGATGTCGCCCCACCCGCCACCGCATATGGCTCACGGGTCGACACGCCTGTGGTACACACCCACCCCATCGCATCAAGGAGGCGTCCATGGCGGAATACCGCACCACGGAACAGGTGGAGCAGTACCTAGCGCGAATCTTCAACCCCGATCGCCAGTTTCAGCTGTACCCGTTCGAGATCGGATGGCTGGTCCAATCGGTCCTGAGCCCGGAGGAGATCGCCGCGGATCAGGCGGTGGGGCTGACGAACTTGGTGATCGACTCGGAGACCGGCGTGGTGACGCAGTACCCGAGTTGGAGCGCGATGATGATCGCGGAGGACTTCCGGGAAGCCAAACAGGCCGGCCGGGCACCGAGCGGTCGGCAGGTATACCCGCCCCTGTGGCGTCTGAGCATTCAGCGCACCCAGGAGACACCGAAGACGATCGAGTATCACGTCGAGATTCAATCTCAGGCGAATCCGCCGGAGGAGAACGCGGAATACGAGCTGACGATCAACAAGAACACCCTGCGGTACCAGCCGTCCGCCCCGAGGGCGGGGAGCGTGATCGGTTGGGCGGAATGGCAGAGCGGCCAGAACGGCAGCTGGCCGGTGCAGGGGACCTGGGAGGAGTAGAACACCAGCAGGGACCAGAGTGGGCCGGGGCGAACCATGACACCGACGCGGGTTTCGATGCTCGCGAAGGTGTGCTGCGTAGTGCCGACGATGGGACTGGCGGTGTTCCGCAGCCAGGCCCGCAAGGATCCGAACGAGATCGAGTACCAGTTCGGGATGACGCTGCAGGGTCTGGACAGGTAGCTGATCATCGAGGGGCAGACGCGGCAGTTGCGGGACCAGGATGGCGGGACCGAGGGGCTTACGGAAGCCGCGACGAGTCGGATCTTCGGCCGGTTGAGCCGGGACGGCCAGTGTCCGGTGAATGGCAGGATCCAGCGGCAGCCCACTCGGTAAATGATCAGCCGCAGGAACCGGGGGCGCGGAACGATTTTCCCGATCAACACGGCAGTGAGTCCCAGCTGTACCGCCGAGCCACGATCGAAGATCTCGGCTATCGCGATACGTTGGATCTCCCATTGGAGGAACGAGCCCGACTGGAGCGGGCACTGTCCGTCACACAGATGGTGCCGCCCGAGGAAGTCCGCTTCACCCAGCGCAGTGTCAGTCGGGCAACGTCGGACGGGGTGTCGATCCCCGATCTCGCCTCCTCTATGGCTGACGGCGGTTGGCGAGGAGGCCCAGTGCACGCCGTTAGGTGGGATGACGGCGGTATCGCCAGTTTGGACAACAGGCGATTAACTGCCGCCCGGATGGCGGGGCTCGAGCACGTGCCCACTGCCCTGCATGCGCCGTCTGATCGTTTGGAGGACTGGCCACACGAGTGGGATCAAGCTCGCCGTGAACGGAACGCTCTGGGTGTCGATATTCGGGAATTGCCCGATGGGACACTCCGCGTTGGTGGTGACCAGGGCGCGATTCGCTATGCGCGTGGCCAGGTTGCCGAAACATGGGGCGACATAGCTCTATTCCGTGCAGCTGAGCAGCGAAGCCTGTTGCCTGGTGAACTGGGTGGTGCAAGCGACTCACCGGTCTACGCGGCTAAACCCGCGGGTCGGATCGAGGTGGACCTGCCCATCGAGGATGGGCGGCAAATCGCCGAGGCAGTCGCCGCTGCCCGCCCGCAAGCTGATCGCATCCTCGGTGACCTGCGAGGGGCACTCGACGGCGTTACGCGAGAGCTCAGTCTTTCCTCTGATGATCGCCCTGCAATACGAGGCGAAGAATATCGAGTGAAGTCAGCGGAATCGCTGGAGCGCAAGTTCTTCACCGAGCGTACAGCAGGTGAGGCCGTCCCTGATTTTCTGGAACGAGTTAACGACCTGGTTCGTTTCTCAGTGCGGTTGCCGGACGGAGAGCGGTACTCAGAGGCGTACGGGGCTGTCGTCGGTCGTTTAGAAGAGCAAGGGTATGAGGTAACTAATGTTAAGAACTTCTGGCATGAAGGGAACCGTAACTTCGGCACTAATGCCACGCTGAGGTCCCCGGATGACCGGCTTTTCGAAGTGCAGTTTCCGACCGATGCAAGCTGGCGAGCAAACAAGCTCACCCATGAGTATTATGAAGTGTTCCGCAGGCTCGACGAGCCCATTGAACGCAGAGTCCACGCCTTCCTGAATACTTTGCATGTCAATGAAGAACTTCGATTGGGTGACCGCATCCCAGACGGTATGGGCCACGTGGCTTCCTCGAAGGACACTAGCTTCAGTAAATGGATAGAAAAAAGCCCAGACGAGTGGGACCGGTATTTAGATTGGCTTGACGAAAATGGTCGAGATCTTTCCTGGGTTTCGAGTCAGTTCGGACTGAATGTCGAAGATTTAGTTCCTGAGGCTTTCCGGCAAACAGACCGGATTGCAAACGATGAGGTCGAAAAGGGGTTTCCTGAAGACCTTCCTCCTGACGCTGACCGTGGGCCTGAGGATCCCGGGCCTGAGCCTGATGGACCGGCGCCTGGCCCTGGACCGGATGGCCCGCTGCCGAGGCCGGTTCCGGACTCTGGAGGTGCGGGGCACGCGGCCCGAGGAGACGCTGATCTTCATCAGGGAGACGAGCGTTCCGCAGAGTCCGGCGCAGCGTCCAGTGCGCCCGTCGTTCGGGACCGAGCGGAGGTCGGGCGTGAGGTGGGTACTGCTCTCGATCAGTCGGTGGCCAGGCAGATCTCAGCGCTGGAAGGAGAGGCGGGGGCTAAACGTTTCGTTCCAGGGATTGGCCGTGATGCTCGGGAGCGTCTGCGTTCCGACATTGAGCGACTGGAATCGGGTCGGCGCGGCCTGACGGATTTGGTGACTCGGATTCTGGGTCGGCCCGAGTTCGATCCGGTTGTAGCCGACGCTTGGCGGTCCGACGGGAAGAGATTGGCCGTCGATATTCCCGGCGAGTACGGGTTCGTCTCGCAGTTGATGTTCATCGATCGTGGCCCCGGTGTCGATCCGCTGCTGGTGCCGTTGCGGTCACCGGAGCACAGGATCGCTGTCATTGAAAGCGCAGCTCGTGCGGACGCGGATCCGATCCGGCTCGATCAAGAGCTGGAACGGTTGGTTGACCGCCCGGACGGCGCATTCGGCCGGATATCGGCGGATAGCCTTGAGCATGCAGTGCAGCTCGGCACGCGGATTCTGCATGATGCCCCGCGAGTACAGGAATTGCGTGATCAGCTTCTTGCCGAGTCGAGCCGATCGGCCGCGCGGGACGTCGATCTGGTGCCGCGCCGGGCGCATGACCACTTCGCTGAGATGGGGTATAAGCCAAGCAAAGAGACGATTCGCGAGTACGAGCAGAAGGCGGCGATAAAGGCTCGGGGCAATGGTGAAGACCTCCGAACTTTGATCGATCAGCTCACCGAGCCGGGGTTCGATCCTCGCGTGTACGACGTTTGGCGGCAGGCGAAGTCGTGGGTGACGATCGATATCAAACCCGAGCAGTACGTGGATGCGTACGCAAGTCCGCAGCAGTTCCGGCTGATCGACTCGGGGGCTGGCCACGAGCCACGGTTGCTCGAAGTCGGCACACGCGAGCATCGGCTAGCTCGTATCGAAGCGCAATTGATGGCGGGCAGAACCCCAAAGAGCATCCTGTACGCACACAACAACGAGGTTGTTGATCTCACCGCGGAGAACCGTGATCAGGCCATCGCCTTGGGGCAGGAGGCGTTGCGGGAGAAGCAGATTGCCGCCGATATGGATTCGATGGCGGAGTCGGGAGGTTCTCGACCCGAGGTCGAGGCGATCCGTCACCGCATAGGTTCGGAATTGGATCAGGCGACAGACCGATGGCTAGGCCCGTTCCGCCGTACTGGTTTGCCGAAGATGCCGGCGGTTCACGTCAGTGAGCGGGATACACAGAGTGCGTTGCTGCGTCTGCGGTCTCGCGTGACCGACACCATTCGGGGCGGTGTTGACCCGGAGATTCACTCGCTGTGGAGTCAGGATGCCCCGGCTGTCGACGCCAAGGACACGGGAGAGCTGGTCTCAGTGCGTGATCCGCAGGCCGGGGACGGTCGGCGACTGTTGCCCGCGCGCTCGGCTGAACGCGAACTCGCGTTGATCGAGCGAGAGCTGCGTGATGGCACGTATCCGCCGGATATCGTGCGCAAGCTCGATGCGCTGGCCGAACGCCTGGGTACGGCGCCGGCCGTCGGCCGTGATGGGGCCGAGGAACAAGGCGGGCCGGTGTCGGCGGAGATCGGGGTGATTCACCGAGAGGTTCAGTCCTCGCTCAGGGAGTCCGCCGATCGGGCGGTGCACGTGGACCGTGGCGCTTTTATACGGAATCCCCAACCGACCGACTTGGTGGCGCATGCTGCCCCGCTCAAGCACCAGCAAATGGTCGAAGATTCGGCTCGAGATTTACGTGAGCGAGTATCGAATCACATTGGTGCCGGCATCGATCCTGAAATGTACCGGGCATGGCAGGAAGCACGCGACAGTGTTCCGGTGACAATCCGCAACGGGGAGCATGTCGAGCATATGACGCTGCTGGACCTGGGCTCGAACCGTGAATCACTCCTGGTACGTAGCCGAACCCCGGAATGGGAGCTGCATCGTATCGAGCAAATGGGGCGGACCGGGGAGGACCTGCGCGCGGTTCATCGTGAGCTGAGCAGCGACGAACGGGAGCACTACCTGCAGGCCGATAGCGTTGATGAGGCGATGTCGGTTGGGCGAGATGTATTGGCGCAGAGGAAGGAAACCCGCGCGGAGATCACTGCCATGCAGCAGCGATCCCTGGATGCGGCGGGACGGGCCCTGACGTCGGGTGAACTGAGTCAGGCCGAATTCGCTCAGCGAGAACAGCAGGTCCGGTCCGATACGAAGGCTATCGGTGAAATCGCCGACGGACTGTTCGCGCGGGGCATCGATCCGAAGGTGGTTCATGAGGTCCGTGCCATGTATGACGGCAAGGCCGGCGGCATACTGTCACACCGTGCGACATCATCAGGTCCGCCCAGCGTCGTGGTGACGATCGAGCGTGAACCTCCTGGGCCGGAGGCAGAGCATAACGACCAGACGGCGGAGCACGACGATAGTCGGCAGCGCGCAGCTCGCGACGCGGAGCTGAGCCGTCTGCGGGCGAACGCTGAACAACGGAAGCGTGTGCTGCTTGAGCAGCAGAAGCAGGCACGACAGCGTGAGCATGAACTCGCCGAGCAGCAGGCACAGGCCGCGGTCCGAGACAAGAAGCTCGAGGAAACGCGTGCCCGTGAGCGCCAGGAGGCTCAGCAACGAACGCAAGCTCGGCAAACTGAACTCGCCCAGATCCGCGCAGGGAAGGAGAAGGCGGAGCGAGAGCTGGCGCGAGAACGGGAGGCCATGGCTTCAGGGAACGCGAAGCAGCCGGTAACTCGTGGGCCGGAACATTCCTTGACACGTGGGCCTGAGCGGGGCGAGGCCCACGGCCCCGAGCACAGTCCGGTCCGCGAACCTGAGCGGCCGATGGGGCGTGAATTCGAGCCGCCGATGGTGCGGGACGCTGGTCCTACTCTCGGCCGGGAGGTTGAACCTGTCCCGGTCCGCGAGGTCGAACACGGCCAAGCAGGTGGGGGTGAGCGTGACAGGACCGTTGTTCTCGAGCGCCAGATCAGGGAACTCGCCGACCAGGAACACCAGCTGATTCGCGAGCATCAACACGATGTGGCAGGCGAGGAGAGCCGGGACTTCGCGCACGCGTTGGACCGAGCACAGTACGGACCGCTTCAGCTGGCTCGCGAGAGGGAATTGGAGTTGGTTCGTGAGGCGAGATCAACACACGAGCTGGAGCTCGGCCAGACCCGAGAGATGCTGCGCGAGATCGGCGAGGAACTGTCGCGGGGGCGTGAGCCCTCCCACGAGGTGCGAACTCCGGTGCCGGAAAGAGAGCTGCAGCCGGTTCGGGAGTTGCCGAAGCAGTCGGTGCGCGAACCGATGGCGTTGGAATGGAATTCGCCGGAACGGCAGCTCGGTCAGCTGATAACTTTGGTTAAGCAGGCCCCCTACCTGCCAGAATCGGATGAGACCATACGGTCTGTAATCTTTATGTAGGTATGTAGGGCGAGTTCAGGGATATCGGACAGGTGACATTGAGTAGGGCTGATCTGCCCGCCGGGAACGGTGGGAC
>Ga0185299_10002615_pt1 | contig 27114 bp, 21 predicted proteins | sample PaiPotPPA55metaG_FD_128002 | JGI IMG/M metagenome (GOLD analysis project Ga0185299, IMG submission 128002) | Iron sulfur acid spring bacterial and archeal communities from Banff, Canada, to study Microbial Dark Matter (Phase II) - Paint Pots PPA... ...
GGCCCGTAGACGCAAACTGAGAGCCTGTCTGAGATCGGGATCGTCATCGACGACCATAATCTTTGCTCGATTCATGGGCTGCTCCGCGTTGTAACTGTCAGTTCGCATTTTATTGGTTCTCCTTTTCAGTAACGTTGTGACTGTGCCAAAGACCCTGCTGAATGATTTCGGTGACGTAATCGGCCACGCCAAAGACTTGTTGTTCCAAGGTTCTCGGGTCGGCGGTGGGCGAAGCGGGAACCATCTCGACCGTCATGCGCAGGGTGCCGCTTGTCTTTAACTGAGGCAGAGCGCCGACCTGATCGCGGATCCGGTCCATCATGATGCTGACCTTATCCATGCTGGTGGAGGCGACGACGAAAAACGTTTCGACGGGCCCGCTGCGTCCCATCGGTGGAAGCACGAGATCCTTGTCCACGTAGATGCACCGGCGCAGCAAATCCAGACTCTTCTGGCAGGTTTCTTTCCAGCTTCTGAGTAGTGCTTTGGACAATGGGGCCAGATCCACGCGCAGCAGCACAAGGGCCTTCCGCAACTGCCCCTGGTGAGTGATCACGGGAAACAGGAGCTTGGCCAGGGAATAGAGCGGCAAAGTGAATGAGAACGTGCTGCCAGTTCCGGGTTGGCTCGCGACCCACATCCTCCCGCCGTGAAGCGTCACGATTTCTTTCGCGATGTAGAGTCCCAGACCGAGGCCGCTCCGGTTGCCGTCTACCGCGTTGGGGTCCTGGTAGAGCCGTTCAAAAACCTGCGGAAGCGAATCTGCAGGAATGCCGCGGCCAGTGTCGCTGACCGAGAGATAAACCGCGCTCGGATCGGTCTCCACGATCGAGGCTTTCACGACCACCGACCCCTCGGCCGGGGTAAACTTGATTGCGTTGTCGATGAGGTTGATGAGCACTTCGAGAGTGCGGTCCGGATCCGCATAAACCAGGGGGATTGCCTGAGCCGGTCCAGCTTCGAGGCTGACCTTTTTTTCGGCGGCACTGGGCGCCATCATTGACACTGCCTGCTGAATCAGTTCGCCCATATCAATACACCGCGGTTCAACCCGCAGCTTGCCGCTGTCGGCGCGGGTCGCTTCGAGCAGGTCGCGGATCATGGCATGCAACTGATTCACACTCCTGAGGACTGTCTTCAGGTGGTCAGTTTGGTCCGGCGTCGTGGAACCAGCCAACCCGTCTAATAACAGCGTGACGTACTGGTGAATGCAGGTCAGCGGGGTACGCAATTCGTGCGACACGTGAGTTAGAAACCGGTCCTTGAATTCAATCTGCTGCTTGCGTGTGATTTCTAGCGCTCGCATCAGCCCTTGCCGTTCCACCGCATAGCGGATGGCACGCTCCAATTGTTTGCTGGTGATGTCGCCCTTGATCAGGTAGTCCTGAACCCCCATGTGGACGGCTTTGGTCGCCAGCGCTTCATCGTCTTGACCCGAAAGGATCACCACCGGCACGTTCGGAGCCTTCTGCATGATCCGGCGGAAGGTTTCAACGCCGTGGCTGTCGGGAAGGTTCAGGTCAAGCAGCACCAGCGCGGGTGTTTCCGCGTCCAGACACGCCAGAGCATCGGAAAGCCGGGGGACACAGTTCACATAGACGTCGGACTTACTTTCCACCAGACGCAGACGCACCAGATCCGCATCTCCCGGGTTGTCCTCAATCAGCAAGACACGAGCAGGTTGCTGTTCCATCATTTTTCCTCTCGGGTCAGGCTCGCGGAGCCGAACCAGAATTCTTCGATCGATTGCATCACCGCAAAATATTCATTCAGATTTCCGGGCTTGCTGACATAGCAGTTCGCGCCGAGTTTATAACTGCACGCTATATCCAACATCGAGCGCGAGGTACTGAACACCACGATTGGGATGGCGCGAAGTTCCGCGTCACCTTTGGCCTCCACCAACACTGCCCTCCCGTCTTTCTTCGGCAGCTTCAGATCCAGGATCACCAGATCGGGACGAACCGCATTCGCATACTGGCCGGCTCGATGCAGAAAGGCCATAGCCTCCTCGCCGTCCGGTACATTGCTGATGCAGCTCTTATGCCTGCCCACGGCCAACGCCTCCCGCGCAAGACCGACGTCAGCCGGGTTGTCATCCACGAGAAGGACCTGAGGCGATTGATTCATCGCCCGGGGTTCCCCCTTCCTATCGTGACGACCGGCAGGCAGAGTGAACTTGAAAGCGGAACCGCAGCCATCGTCAACCTCGTCCATCCCTTCCACCGAAATGTTCGGTGAACTCTCGCAGATCTGCCACGCTGACTCCGTTTGCGCCGCGCACTCATCCCTACATGGACATAGCTATCGGCACCCCCCAAACGGACTTGAGACCCAAAGGACAGCACATCTCTCGCAAGAGAACCGATGGCGACATTCCAGCCGACCATGCCCGAATAGACGTACTAGGGAAAGCGCTGAAACGACGCCTAGGGAAAGGACAAAGAAGAACTGCCTTTGGGAAGCCATCGCACTGGTCGGTGTCGGTGGAGAAGACGACAACAGGAATCAACCGCACTTAGGGGAGGGGGCTACTACTTTCTGTACACGGTGGGCTGCGGACCCTTCTCGAGCGTCTTGAGGTCCCAGATCATGCCTTCGCGGGTATAGTTCGCGAGCTCGAAATCCTGGGTCAGTTCAAGGGCGTCGGTCGGGCAAGCATCTTCGCACAGGCCGCAGAACATGCAACGGCTCAGGTCGTAGGTGAATCTCACGAGCTCTTTGCGGCGGGTTTTTTCATTGCGCTCGCTGGTAACAACGATCAGATTTTCCGGGCATGCCACAGCGCACAGGTCGCAGGAAATGCAGAGAGTCTCATCGGTATCTGGGTTGACGTTCAGCCGCGGCGCGCCTCGATAGCGCTCAGCTACCTGCGGCCGCTCCAGCGGATACTGCTCAGTATAAATTTCCTTGGGATCCTGATATCGGAACGTCACCCGAAGCCCCTGGATCAGGTCGACCAGGAAGACTTTCCGCAAGATCTCGCCGATTCCCATAACCTGCCTAGAATAGCACCGAGGGAAACAGGCCGCTGTGAGATAACGCACAAAAGATTGGGAGACAGAAGACTAGAGACCGCGGCAGCATTGGGAAAAGCTTCAGCGGTACTTTCGGCGCGAACTCGATCGCCGTCACCAGGTTACCCGGCTACGGGTCGAAGCTAGGGGTTGACCACTTGCGTGAGACTGTACTTAGAAGGAAGATAATTTGCGTTTCCGTTGTATTTGGCCACAACGACACGCGAACCCGCGGGAATGGCCGAGGTTGTGAACTGGGCGATACCACCTTTTAGTGTCGCCGATCCATAGACCTGCCCGCCCACCACAAACTGCACTGTCTCGCCGTCTGACGGCGGTCCCGCGATCGACGTCATGGTGGCCGTAAAGGTCACCGGCTGTCCCTGTACGGAAGGGTTCGCCGACGAAGTGAGTGTGCCTGTCATCCTCGGGACCAACAGGTACCCGCCCCTGTTGGTCGTGACTGCTATTACGCCGAAGTCATTCACTTGCATAGAGTATGGCTGTGCGGTGGGACCCAGATTTGTAAGCACTAGAAAGTCCTGCATACCTCCTGATGGAGTGTACAAAAAGCCGCGCAGACGTCCGTCCCCAGAACTCGTAAGGGAAGACCCTACGATCCATCCCCGACTGTTGATACTGAGAGCATAACTGTATGCGCCGCCCAGAGTCCCAAGGTCTTTGATTCCCCCAGTCTGCGTCCAGGAGAAAGCATGCTCATACCCATTGGCGACGGGCGATACGCCCACAACCGTCCCCGAGTCATTGACGTCATATGCTAGAGTGCCCGCCGAACCTAGATTCTGGATACCTCCCGCTTGCGTCCAGATGAAGCCAAGCGTGTTGCGGCTGCCATTCGGAAAGTAGTAGCCAACAACCAGGTTCGAGGAATTAATTGCCATAGCCGTGGCCCCACCGATGCTGGTGAGGTTAGGTGTCAGATCCTGCAACCCGCTGGCCTGGGTCCAGAGAAATGCATGCTGCATGTTCGCGGCGGTGTAGGATAACCCTACTACCCCGCCGGAATTGTTAACCCCTCTCGCGCTGCTCCAGTTGCCCCCGAGTGAACCCAGCCACTGCACACCACTCGTCGGTCGATAGAAAAAAGCTTGAAGATTGCCCGAATTGTCGGGATCACCTGCGCCCACGACATCGCTAGAGTTATTGATGGCAGCCCCGCCAGTGTTATTCGCGCTCAGCCCCAGGCTCTGGGCTCCGGCGATGCGGTTCCACATCGACACCTGATACGAACTGAGGGTAGCGGTATTCACCAGCACTTCGCCGCCATTGTTGATCCCAATCAAAGAGTTTGGACTCGATCCCGGCACCTTTACCGAAATAAACGCCCTCTGCGAGAACGCGAAGCCCGAAAACAGGAGAGTCAATACCGCAACGATCGCTACTTTGTTCGTATTCTTCACCGTGATTCCTCCTCAAGAGGAGTGTTGACATTCTCGCGACTCCGGGGAACGGAGTATCCGCCAGCCCCTTAGATGCAAGTACCGGGCCATGTTTTGCCGTCAAGTGTCAATTTAATAATCACAGCTAACCGCAAGGTCTCTAGCAAGTTACGGAATTGCGCGCCGCAGACTGCCGTTAGCTGGCCCCCGTCCGAACCGCAAAACCGCCGCGCATCCGATGGGAACATAAGTTCCCACCACCCACGTTCCATTCACCCGCTAGAATAGATCGGGCAGTACTTTAGCCCAGACTCTCGTCGTAGGACTGAACACCGAGAATTGAAGGAAAGCTGCCCTCCATTGAACGAATGAACGAACTTTCCTCTGACCCGCTATCCGCGGACGAACTTTGGATGGAGGAAGCTCTCCGCTGCGCCCAGCGCGCGCTGGAAGCGGGCGAAGTGCCGGTGGGGGCGGTCGTGGTGTGCCAAGGGCGCGTGCTTGGACGAGGATGGAATCGCAACCTCACCGACCACGATCCAACCGCTCATGCTGAAATCGTGGCGCTGCGCGAGGCGGGACGAAACACCGGTAACCACCGGCTCATCGACTGCGAACTGTTCGCTACAATTGAGCCGTGCGCCATGTGCGCGGGAGCGGCAGTTCTTGCTCGCGTCCGCCGTCTGGTGTATGGTGCCGACGACCCGAAGGCAGGCGCCGTCCATTCGATTCTGCAAGTGGTGAACCACCCCAGTCTGAATCATCAGATGGATATCCGGGGTGGGGTGCTGGCTGGACGTTCGGCAGAGTTGCTGCAATCGTTCTTTAAAAACCGCCGTTAGCCGCTGGTCGTTAGCAGTTGCTTTTTGCTGAGAGCTGACGGCTGATCGCTGACAGCTGTTCTCCGGAGAGGTGCGTGAGTGGTTGAAACGATGCGCCTCGAAAGCGGGTGAAACATTCCAACGCCAACGAAAATAAACAACTTATCTCGCCGCGTATAGCCGAAAATGCCGTGTGTGCGGCGAATTTTGCACCCTTCCTGCACTTTTTTTGAAAATCATTTTCAATTTTAGCTTCTTCGTAACTCGTAGGCGAGCCGAAGCATAACCGTAGCGTAATCCGTAGTGCGATGCAGCCCAGTTCAAGGTTAGGGTTCAGCGGCTGCGATCCCCACGGCCTGATGCCAGAAGGCACGGCAAGTCACTTCTCAACGTAACCTTGACCTCCGCAGATTTCCCTGCCCGTTATCCGAGAACAATCCACTTCATTGGCGATAGCCGTTGCCTCGGGTAGCCGAGTTTGTCTGTTCTGATTTCTTCACGTACAAAGCCGAAAAGGCTGATCAACGTGGCCCCCAGAGCGGGGCCGCAGAGTTCAGTTGGCCTTCCGCCGTTAGGACAAAATCTGCTTCGGGGTGAGTTCCCTAGTCTTCACGCGAAACAATGACGTGTCCGTGGTTAGAAAGCTGTCCTATTTCGAACACATCCTCCAAAAACTGCCCGGCCATCAGGCAGGTCGCTGACTTGTCCGTCGCAGAGGCTTGACGTTAGTCGCTATTTTGTTATAGTTACCCTCACATTTGCGCGTCACGGTTGTTGATGGGCCCGGGGATCGCGCAGGAGGAAACCATGACTGGTGCGCTTATGGCACGGAGTGCGACCGCAGAGGCGACGGCAGAGCAGCCTGAGGTCGGACTTCGGGAGCGGAAGAAAGCTCGCTTACGGCAGCAGATCATCGACACTTCAATCAGGATGTTTCGCAAGCGCGGGTACGAGGCCACGCGAATCGATGACATCGTGCAGACGCTCGAAATCAGCCAACCCACGTTTTTTCGTTACTTTCCCACCAAGGACGCGGTGCTGCGCGAGGTGGGAGAACGCGGGTATGCCTGTATCTGTGAGAGGCTGCGTTCGGAGCTTTCGAGCAAGGCGGGAACGGACGAGCGTTTGCAGCGGTTGTACGTAACCATGGCTCGCGAGGTGGAGGCCGACCGGAAACTTTGGCAAGCGGTGGTGCTGTCGGGCGCCATGGATCCAGTGCGATCCGCGGAACTGCGGGGACACGAGGAGGCTGCTGTCAGTTTGCTGCAGGAAATTCTGGCGCAGGGGCAGAAACGGGGCGAAGTCACGCGCGCGTTTCCCGTCGTGCATCTTGCGGAATTCATGGAAGGGCTCTACAACACGGTGGTCCGGCAGTGGGCGGTGGATCTCACCGGACCGCACAAGCTCACGGATCGGGTGCGGAGCGCGGTGGACTTTTTCTTGCGCGGCATTCGGCCCTAGCATTTCCGTATCGCGCCTCTTGGTTCGTGAGACACACCTGTTGGAGAGGAAAAGGCGATGAAAGCCGCCGTTCTGCACTCGTTCAAGACACCGTTATCGCTGGAAGAGGTTGCTCGGCCGGAAGCTGCCGAGGACGAGGTCTTGATCGAGGTGGAGGTTTGCGGTGTGTGTCATTCCGATCTGCACGTAGCGGACGGAGACTGGACGCAATTGGCCGGCATCGTAAAGAAGCCACTGATCCTGGGACACGAGATTGTAGGCCGGGTGGTGGAGCGCGGTGGGGCGGTCTCGAGTATCGAAGGAAGCATCCAGGTGGGAGACCGCGTCGGGGTACCGTGGGTGCAGTGGACGTGCGGGCAATGTGAGTTTTGCCGCGAAGGCAATGAGAATCTCTGCGTGCAGCAGCGCATCACGGGCGTGATGGTGGATGGCGGATATGCGGAATATGCGAAAGCTCCCGCCAGCCACGTAGTTAAGATTCCTGAAACGCTTCGCTCGGAGTTGGCAGCGCCGCTGCTTTGTGCGGGAGTCACGGTTCATCGGGCTCTCAAGCAATCGAAGATTCGCGCCGGGCAGCGGCTGGCAATTTTCGGTGTGGGCGGGCTCGGCCACCTTGCCGTCCAGATTGGCCGTGCGGCGGGAGCTGAGGTGACTGCGATCGATGTTTCCGAAGACAAACTCGCGCTGGCAAAATCACTGGGCGCGGCCCGGACGCTCAACGCCGCGACGAGCGACGTGGTGAAGCAAGTGCGCCGCTCCGGCGGCGTACACGTTGCCCTCGTCACTTCGGCGGCCAAGTCCGCGTACGACATGGCGTTCTATTGTGTGCGACCGACGGGGACGCTGCTGGTGGTGGGGTTGCCTGCGAAAGATATCTCGTTTCCACCGGTTCTGATGGCGGCTGGCGAGATTCACATCAAGGCATCCGCCGTGGGTACGCGGGAAGACCTCGGCGAGGTTTTGGCGATGGGGGCAGCCGGGACCGTTCATTGCCAGGTGACGACGCGCCCGCTCGACGCGGTGCAGGAAGTCCTGGGGGAACTGAAGCGCGGCGAAATCTCGGGGCGGGCGGTGCTTCGCATCTAGAAGTGGAGGGACGGGGGCGTGTTTGTTGACGTTAGCGACTTTAATATGATATTAACTGTCATTTTTGCGCTGCGGCACTTCTTCGCGGAAAGGTTCTTCGCAGAGTGAATGTCAAACAGCTCTTCGATTTAACCGGTCGCGTCGCCATTGTTTCGGGCGGCTCGATGGGGCTGGGTCTGCAAATGGCCGAGGGCCTGGCGGAGATGGGGGCGAATCTGGTCCTCTGCGCGCGCAAGAAGGAGCGCTGCGAGGAAGCGGCAAATGCGTTGCGCAGCCGTGGTGTGGAGGCGCTGGCGTTGGCTTGCGATGTCAAAGACAAGGCAGCGATTCAGCAAGTCGTGGAGGAGGCGCTCGCGAAGTTTGGCCGAATCGACATTCTTGTCAACAACGCCGGCGTTTCGTGGGGAGCGCCGGTGGAGGAAATGACTTTGGAGCAGTGGGACAAGGTGCTCTCCACCAACTTGACCGGAACGTTTCTTTTTTGCCAGGCGGTGGGCAAAGCCATGGCCGCTCAAGGTTCGGGCAAGATCATCAACATCGCATCGGTGGCCGGTTTGGGCGGAGCGTCGGCGGAATTGCAGGCGATCGGCTACCATGCAAGCAAAGGCGGCGTGATCGCGTTCACCAAGGATCTGGCGTGCAAGTGGGCCCCGCACAACATCCAGGTGAATGCCATCGCCCCGGGCTGGTTTCCGACCCACATGTCGGAGTGGATCATCGAGCACCGCAAAGACTCCTTGCTGGCGAAGATTCCGTTGGGCCGCTTTGGCGGCGATCACGATCTGAAGGGCGCGGCAGTGTTCCTGGCATCGGACGCTTCGGCATACGTGACCGGGCACGTACTGGTCGTCGATGGAGGCCAGACGGCCTGGTAAGAAACTTCCATGAATCTTCCTTTGACTCCGGTCCGCTTCCTTCGTTACTCGGAAGAGCAGTTTCCCCGCAAGACGGCGGTGGTGTGTCAGGATCTGCGATTTACCTATGCCGAATTTGGCAATCGCGTGGCGCGCCTCGCGGGAGCGTTGCGCAGCGCCGGCGTGAAGGCGGGCGATCGCGTGGCGTTTCTCAGCCTGAACTGCCATCGGCTGCTGGAAGCCTACTTCGGAGTTCTGGAGGCGGGCTGCATTTTGCTTCCGCTCAATATTCGCCTGGCAGCGCCCGAGCTTACCTACATTCTGAACGATTCTGGAGCGACGGTGCTGTTCCTCGAACAAGAGTTTGCCGGTCTGGTGGATTCGTTCCGGCGCGACTTGCACACGGTGCGCTCATTTCACCAACTTGATGGAACGCCGCAAGCGGCGTGGCTCTCTGACCAAACCTATGAGCAGATGCTGGCTTCCGCCACGCCCCACCGCGGAGAACTGACGGAGTTTGATGAAAACTCCGTGGCAGAGATTTTTTATACCAGCGGGACCAGCGCCAGCCCGAAGGGCGTGATGCTCACGCATCGGAACGTGTACCTGCATGCGATGAACCTCGCTGTGTACCATCACACCCGTTATGAAAATGTGTTGATGCACACGATTCCCTTGTTTCATGCCAACGGCTGGGGCGCAGCCCATACGATTACCGCCGTGGGCGGCACGCACGTCATGCTTCCGCGCTTTTTGCCTGAAGAGGTTTTCCGGCTGGTAGAGCGAGAGCGAGTGAGCGCATTGAGCCTGGTGCCGATTATGGCCACTGTGCTGGTGAACTCGCCGGCGCGCTCCAAGTACGATCTCAGCAGTGTGGAGTGGTCGGTGATCGGCGGTGCGGCATCTTCTCCGACGTTGATCCGTGAGGTCCAGGAAATATTGGGCTTCAAATGCTTCTCGGGATACGGGCTAACCGAATGCTCGCCTTCGCTGGCCACCGCCGAAATGAAACCAGACATGCAATGCACAGGCGAGGACCGGAACGCCCTGCAGGCCATGACCGGCTATGCCTATCCGGGACATGAGTTGCGAGTGGTCGACGCGGAGGACAGGGACGTGCCGCGCGACGGCGTGACCATGGGAGAAATCATCGCTCGCAGTGACGGAGTGATGGCGGGTTACTGGCAGCAGCCGGAAGCCACGGCCGAAGCCATGCGGGGCGGATGGTTTCACACCGGCGACATGGCCGTGATCGCGGAGAATGGATACATCCTGATCGTGGATCGCAAGAAGGACATTATTGTGAGCGGCGGAGAAAATATCTCGTCGCTCGACGTCGAAAAAGTCCTGTTGGCGCACCCTGGTGTCTTCGAAGCCGCGGTGATCCCGGTGGTCGACCAGAAATGGGGTGAGGTGCCGAAGGCGGTGGTGGTGGCAAAGCCGGGATGCGAACTCAGCGAAGTGGAGTTGATTGAGTTTTGCCGCGCCCGTCTGGCCCACTACAAGTGTCCGCAATCGATTGAGTTTTGCGAGAGCTTACCCAAGACGGCGACGGGGAAAATTTTGAAAAGGGAGATGCGAAAAAAATACCAGGGTGGACCGGCAACGGTGCGTTTGGATGGTTGAACGCGCAAGAGATGCGAGCTGTGCTCCCAGGAAATGTAGGAGTGTGAGGGAATGACCAACCTTGTAAGCATCAGCAAAGATAATGATGTCGCGGTCATCACCATCGACAACCCGCCGGTGAATGCTCTCAGTCCCGGCGTGCCCGAGGGAATCTCGGCGGCGATCGATGCGGTGAATAGCGACCCTGCAGTCAAAGCCGCGGTCGTAATCGGCGCCGGGCGCACGTTTGTCGCGGGCGCTGACATCAAGGAATTCGGCAAGATGACGTCCGGCGGGCCTCGCAGAAGCCTCCTTCCCCTGCTGCTTCACATTGAGGACAGCGGCAAGCCGGTGGTGATGGCGATTCATGGGACGGCGTTTGGAGGTGGACTGGAACTGGCCATGGCTGGCCACTACCGGGTTGCGTCGCCCACGGCGCAGGTGGGTCAGCCGGAAGTAAAGCTGGGAATTATTCCCGGGGCGGGTGGAACGCAGCGCCTGCCGCGCCTGGCAGGTGTCGCTAAGGCGGTGGAGATGTGCGCCGAGGGCAAGCCGGTTTCCGCACGTGAGGCAGCCGCGCTTGGACTGATCGACCGGTTGATCGACGGAGATCTGCTGGCCGGGGCGGTGGCTTTCGCGCGCGAAATGGCGGGCAAGCCCGCGCCTAAAACGCGGGAGCGAGTGGAGAAGCTGGGAACGGCTACGGAGAATGCGGCGATTTTTGCCGCGGCGCGCGACGTGGCCAGCAAGAAACAACGCGGGCTGAAGGCTCCCCTGGCGGCGATCGATGCGGTGGAGGCTGCGACGAAATTGTTGTTCGAGGAAGGCTGCCAAGTCGAGGCGAAACTTTTCACCGAATGCCTTTTCTCCGATCAGTCGAAGGCGCTCATCCATGTTTTCTTTGGCGAGCGCGAAGTGGCGAAGATTCCGGATGTCCCAAGGGAAACTCCGGTCATGCCAGTGAATCGTGTGGCGGTCGTCGGCTCGGGAACGATGGGCGGAGGGATCGCGATGGTGTTTGCCAACGCCGGAATTCCAGTGCTGCTGAAGGATGTGGATGAGGCGGCGCTCGAAGTTGGCATGAGCAGAATCCGGAAGAATTACGCGAGTTCGGTGCAGCGCGGACGTTTCACCCAAGCGTTCGTGGAAGAACGCCTGCAGTTGATCACGCCGGTGCTCAACTACGATGCGTTCTCCGGTGTGGATATGGTGATCGAGGCGGTTTTCGAAGGCATGGCGCTCAAGAAGACCGTGTTTGCGGACTTGGACCGCGCCTGCCGGCGAGCAGCGATTCTGGCGAGCAACACTTCGACGCTCAATATCGATGAAATCGCCGGGGCCACCTCGCGGCCGGAGGCGGTCATCGGAACGCACTTCTTCAGTCCGGCCAACGTAATGCGGCTGCTTGAGATTGTGCGCGGAAAGAAGTCGAGCAAAGAAGTGATTGCCACATGCATGCAATTGTCGAAAAAGCTGGGGAAGATCGGAGTGCTGGTGGGGAACTGTCGTGGCTTCGTGGGCAACCGCATGTTTGGGCCGTATCGGCGGGAAGCGCAGTTCCTGATCGAAGAAGGCGCGGAGGTGGAAGCGGTAGACCAGGCGCTCGTCGAATTCGGCAACGCCATGGGTCCGTTGGCGACGGGCGACCTGGCGGGGCTCGACGTGGGCTGGCGCATTCGCAAGGAGTATCGCCACTTGGAAAAACCCGGAATCCGCCAGCCATTCGCCGAGGACCGCCTTTGTGAAATGGGGCGGTATGGCCAGAAGACAGTGAGGGGATGGTACCGCTACGACGAAAACCGGCGCGCCATCGTGGATCCAGAGGTGAGCGCGCTGGTGCGAAAGTGGAGCGCGGACGCAGGAATCCCCCAGCGGCAGATCTCAGCCTCGGAGATCGTTGATCGCTGCATCTATGCGCTGGTAAACGAGGGAGCGCGGATTCTCGAAGAAGGATATGCGTTGCGTGCAGTCGACATTGACATCATCTATCTCAACGGCTATGGATTTCCAGGCTACCGGGGCGGGCCGATGTGGTATGCCGACACGGTGGGGTTGCAGAAGGTCTACCAGCGCATTTGCGAATTCCATCAGCAACACGGAGAACTCTGGGAACCGCCTCCGCTTTTACAGCGCTTGGCGGAAGCGGGTAAGACGTTTGCGGAACTCGACAAAGAACAGGTTGCGGCGGCCTAGGGCCTGACCTGTGGGTGACAAGGAATTTGGGGACTTCATGAGAGAAGCAGTCATCGTGGCCAGTTCGCGCACGGCGCTGGCCAAATCGTTCCGCGGATCATTCAACCTGACGCGTCCCGATGAACTGGCGGCGCACTGCATCCAGGACGTTCTGCGCAAGACACCCAATCTCGACCCGCGCGAGGTCGAGGACGTCATCCTCGGTTGCGGGCAGCCCCATGGCCCGCAGGGTCACAACATCGCGAGAGTTTCCGCTCTGCTTGCCGGTTTGCCTACCTCGGTCGGCGGAGTCACTCTCAACCGGTTTTGCTCATCTGGTCTTCAGTCGATCGCTCTGGCCGCCTATCAGATCGTGAATGGCGGCAGCGACGCGGCGATCGGCGGCGGCGTGGAGAGCATCAGCATGACGCCCCGCAACCACGATCCGAATCCAAAGCTGCTTGAGCAGATGCCCGGCGTTTATATGGTGATGGGAGACACGGCCGAGGTCGTGGCCAAGCGCTACAAGATCGGCCGGCAAGCGCAGGATGAGTACGCGCTCCTGAGCCAGCAGCGCACAGCTCGCGCGCAGCGGGAAGGCTTTTTCCAGGCAGAAATCGCTCCCATGCGAGCGGTGCGCGCGACTCTGGATAAGAAGACCAACGAAGTGATCGCGAATGCAGAAGTATGCGCGGACAAAGATGAATGCAATCGTCCGGACACGACGCTCGAAGGCCTGTTGGCGCTGAAGCCGCACTTTGACCCGAACAGTGGCCAGGGCACGGTCACTGCGGGAAATTCTTCACAGCTTTCCGACGGCGCTTCGGCGACTCTTGTGATGTCGCGGCAGCGTGCCGACCAACTCGGCATTCCCTACAAACTAATCTTTCGAGGTTTCCAGGTGACCGGTTGCGATCCCGACGAAATGGGTATTGGACCGGTCTTCGCAGTGCCGAAGTTGTTGCAGCGTGCTGGGGTGAAATTCAGCGACATCGATCTCTGGGAACTCAATGAAGCGTTTGCCGTTCAGGTGGTCTACTGCCGTGATCGTCTGGAAATCGATCCCGAGAAGTTGAACGTGAACGGTGGTTCGATCTCGATAGGGCACCCCTTCGGCATGACGGGGTCGCGAATGGTGGGAACGCTGGCGAACGAAATGGCGCGGCGCAATAGCAAAGCGCGTTATGGAGTGGTCACCATGTGCGTAGGCGGCGGGCAGGGTGCGGCCGGACTGTTCGAGCGCGCGAACTGAGAGAGCGAAGCGCATGAGCCATATCATCCTGGTGCGCCATGGGCAAGCATCTTTTCTGGAGCGGGACTACGACAAGCTCTGTGCCAACGGTGAGACGCAGGCCAGGTTGCTGGGCGAGTATTGGTCGCGGCGAGAAATGATTTTTGGCCGCGCCTACTCCGGGCCGCGTGTCCGGCAACGGGAGACGGCTCGCATTGTGGCTGAGACGTATCGCAGCGCCGGACTCGGTTTTCCCGAGACAGTGGTCATGAGCGAATTCGACGAATATCAAGCCGAGGCAGTGCTGCGGGAATGCCTTCCGCGGTTACTACAGGTGAATGCCGAGATCCAGGAACTGCGCCGCGCGTATGAGGATTCCAGCGAAGCCAGCGCGTCCCCGCACTCCGACGCCCGGCGCGAGACGTTTCAGAAGTTGTTCGAAGCCGTAATTACCAAATGGGTGGCGGGAGAGGTTACGGCAGAGGGCATTGAATCGTGGCAGGAATTCTGTTTGCGGGTGGAGCGAGGACTGGCGCAAGTAGTGCGCGATACTCCTCCGGCGGCAAGCGCGGTGATCTTCACGTCAGCCGGAACGATTGCCGCGGCGATGCGCCGGGCCCTGCATTTGTCTGCGGAGGCCACGCTGCGGATGACCTGGATGTCACGGAACGCTTCATTCAGCAGCTTTCTGGCCTCGGGCGAGCGATTCACCTTAAGCACGTTCAATGCACACCCGCATCTCGACGGGGACGGGTTGCTGACCTACCGATAGCCAATACAGGAATTGCAAGCATGGCGGCACTTTGCGATCAAGCGGGAACGGTGAGATCAGGCGAAGAACTCGATCTTGCCCGGCTGCAGCCATTTCTGCTCGAGCACTTCGGCGACAGCGGACCGCTCTCCGTTGAACAATTTCCGAGCGGCCACTCTAATTTGACGTACCTGGTGCGGCTGGGCAGCCGTGAAGTCGTGCTGCGACGCCCGCCATTCGGCAGCAAGGTGCGGTCCGCTCATGACATGGCACGCGAGTATCGCGTGCTGTCGAAACTGCACGCCGCCTATCCCGCCGCGCCGCAGGCGCTCCCGTATTGCGATGATCTTTCGATTCTCGGCGCGCCGTTCTATCTGATGGAGCCTATTCGGGGAACGATCGTGCGCTGCGAACCCCCTCCCGGTGTGCCGTTTCCGCCGCGGACGGCGCGCCGGTTAAGCGAAGCCTTCCTCGACAATCTCGCGCGCCTGCACCGCCTGGATTACGCCGCAATCGGACTAGCTGATTTGGGCAAACCGTTAGGCTATCTCGAACGCCAGGTCAAGGGCTGGATCGAGCGCTATCACAATTCGAAAACGCATGACCTGCCGGAGGTCGAACGCATTTCCGCATGGCTTACCAGGCGAATGCCGGTCAGCCATGAGACGGCGCTGATCCACAACGACTACAAGTATGACAATGTAGTGCTCGATCCCAGCGACGTGACCAAGATCGTCGGCGTTCTGGATTGGGAGATGTGCACACTGGGGGATCCACTCACGGACCTGGGCACGGCGCTCGCGTACTGGACCGATCCGCAAGATCCGGAAGAGCTCCAGGAAATTCGGAGCGCGCCGACGACACTGCCGGGCACGCTGACACGCGCGCAATTGGTTGAACGTTACGCGGTCGCGACCGGCCGCGATCCCGGCGACATGACTTTCTATCTGACGTTTTCTCGCTTCAAGGTCGCCGTCATCATCCAGCAGATCTACTACCGGTACGCGCAGGGATTGACGCACGACGAGCGCTTCGCGGCCATGCCAAAGAGAATCCATGCCTTGCTGCGCGCCTCATGGCATTGCTCGGAAAGCGGCAGGATATGAAGGGGCATCTACGGAACAACTCACTGCGAGTAGTAGCGCACCAGCCACTCGGCGACACAACAGGGCTTTCCGGAAGTCTGACTCTCAATGCTCCGGCTTTCGACATGGATGAGGAGGGTTGCGTCCACGAACTCGAGCGATTCCTTCGTGCCCAGCAGAGTGACGCGAGCACGAACCCGCGAATCGGCGTGAACGGGAGAAGGAAAACGAACTTTGTTCAGGCCGTAGTTGACGGCCATGGCGACGCCCGAGCGGATATGGATGGCCTGTTTCAACCAGTAGCTCAGCAGCGAAAGAGTGAGAAAGCCGTGGGCAATAGCGCCGCCGAAGGGCGATTCGCGCCGCGCGCGGTCCGGGTCCAGGTGAATCCACTGATGGTCCTCGGTGGCGTCGGCAAATTTCTGAATACGATCCTGCGTGACGACAAGCCAGTCTGTCGCGGGCAATTCGCGACCTTCCCACTGTTTCAAAGAATTCAGGTGTTCGATTTCAAGAGGTGGCATAGGAGTATTTCATGACGACATTAACAGACATCCCGCGCAAGACTACAAGGGGAACGGCTTTTCTGATCGAAGAGTCGACACCGCAAGACGTTTTCACTCCCGAGGATCTGAGCGAGGAGCATCTCGCCGTCGGTCGTATGGTGGACGAATTCTGGGCCAACGAAGTGGAGCCGAATCTGCCGGCGATCCGTGAAAAGAAGCCGGGCGTGGCGATGGCAGTGCTGCGGAAATCGGTGGAACTGGGCCTGACCGCGATGACAATCCCGGAAGAATATGGCGGCATGGCAATGGACCTGCCGTCCCTGATGGTGACGGCCGAACGCATGGGACGGGACGGTTCATACGGCGGCTGGCATTCGGCACACACTGGAATCGGCACGCTTCCTATCGTCTACTTTGGCAACGAGCAGCAGAAGCGAAAATATCTACCAAAGCTGGCCAAGGTTGAGATGCTCGCCGCTTATGCGCTTACCGAACCTCTGGCGGGATCAGATGCTTTGGCGGCGCGGACACGAGCCGACCTCGCTCCGGATGGAAAACACTACATGCTGAATGGCCAGAAGATGTGGATCACCAACGGAGGCGCGGCCGACCTGTTCACGGTGTTTGCCAAGGTCGGGGGAGAGAAGTTCACCGCATTTCTGGTCGAGCGGAATTTTCCCGGCGTGAGCAGCGGGGCGGAAGAACACAAGATGGGCATCACCGGCAGCTCCACTACGGCGGTGTACTTTGACAATGTTCCGGTGCCGGTGGAAAACGTTTTGGGAGAAATCGGTCGCGGGCACGTGATCGCGTTCAACATCCTGAACATGGGGCGGCTGAAACTGGGTCCGGCCATGGTCGGGGCCGCGAAAAACGTGCTCGCGACTTGCCTGAAGTACGCCAGGCAGCGCAAGGCATTCGGCTCGACGATTTCAGAGTTCGGCGCGATTCAACACAAGCTGGCAGAAATGGCGATCCGAATGTTCGTGACGGAATCGATGGCTTGGCGTGTTGTCGGACTGATTGAAGGTCAAATGCACGGCGCGTCGCCAGAATCCGCGAAGGGGCCCACCCAAGAACTGAAGGCCATCGAGGAATTTGCGGCGGAGTGCTCGATGGTCAAGGTCTACGCCGCCGAGATGCTCGACTACGTGGTCGATGAAGGAGTTCAGATCCACGGCGGCTATGGATACCACCAGGACTACATGGTGGAACGCGCCTATCGCGATTCGCGGATTAACCGTCTGTTTGAGGGGACCAGCGAAATTAACCGGCTGGTGATCACGGGCATGCCGCTGAAGCGCGCAGCCCGTGGACAATTACCGTTGCTCGAAGCCGCACGGGCCGTCCTGCAGGAGACCGAATCGCCAGCAGGGGCCGGCAAGTCCGGCGATCCGGAGCTGAGCCTCGTCCACAACGCGAAAAAGATCGCCCTGCTGACGGTGGGAGTGGCGCACGAGAAGTATGGCGCGCAACTCGACCAACAGCAGGAGATCATCATGAACTTGTCCGACATCATCATGGAGGTGTTTGCCATGGAGTCGGCCCTGCTGCGCAGCCGGAAACTCGCGACGGCCGGTAGCGGCGTCAATGCGGCGGATGCCTGCTCCGTGTATCTGCGCGACGCCATCGCCCGGATCGAACTCTCATCGAGAACGGTGCTGAGCGCCTGCGTCCAAGGCGATCAACTGCGGCAGTACCTTTCGCGCTTGCGCGGGTACGCCAATCACGATCCCGTCAATGCGATCGCCATGCGGCGTCAGATCGCGGGGCGGCTGCTGGCGACTGAGCGGTACACGGTCTGAGCGGTACACGGTCTGAGTCGCGGGATTCGCAACGAAGGAGACAGAATGGCACCCACTAATCACAAGTTTCGTCTGGCGGCGCGACCGGTAGGGATGCCGAAGCGCAGCGACTGGACCTACACGGAGGAACCTATCGGAGAACCAAAGGAAGGCGAACTGCTGGTCCAGGTGTTGTACATCTCGCTCGATCCGGCGATGCGCATGTGGATCAATGACGTGCGTTCGTATATGCCGCCGGTCGGCATCGGAGAGGTGATGCGGGCGCTTGGGCTCGGGATCGTGACCGCATCGCGCAACCCGCGCTTCGCGGTGGGCGATCACGTTTCCGGATTGTTCGGGGTGCAAGAGTACGCACTAACCGACGGCAAGGGAGTAACGAAGATCGACCCGAGATTTGTTCCACTTCCAAAGTATCTCAACGTACTAGGCATGACGGGCATGACCGCATATTTCGGGCTCCTCGACACCGGTCAGCCGAGGCCGGGGGAGACGGTGGTGGTCTCAGCCGCGGCTGGAGCCGTCGGCGCGGTGGTGGGGCAGATCGCCAAAATCAAGAACTGTCACGTGGTCGGCATCGCTGGAGGCGCCGAGAAATGCCGGTACATTGTGCAGGACCTGGGCTTCGATGCGGCCATCGACTACAAGAACGAAGACGTGAAGCAGTCACTGCGGAAGCAATGCACCAAGGGCATTGACGTCTATTTTGACAACGTGGGCGGCGCGATTCTGGAGGCCGCGCTGGCCAACCTGGCGCGCGGCGCCCGGATTGTAGTCTGCGGGGCGATCTCGCAATACTGCAATACCGGCCCGATCGCGGGGCCCAGCAACTACCTGTCTCTGGTGTCGAATCGAGCCACGATGAAAGGCATGCTGGTGACGGATTATGCGGACCGCTACGCGCAAGCCGGAGCGGAAATGGCGGCGTGGATGGCAGCGGGCAAGTTGAAGTCGCGCGAGGATATTGTGGAAGGCCTCGCAACTTTTCCTGAAACCCTGCTCAAGCTTTTCAAGGGCGAGAACTCAGGCAAGCTCATGCTAAAAGTTGGCTAATCAGATCTGGACAAGGCGGAGACGCGACAAGCCGCGTCTCTACGACATAAGGACGAAAGGATCGATGCCATTCGTCGAGAATCAAGGCACAAAGATTTATTGGGACGAAAAGGGGCAAGGTGAGCCGATTCTGCTGATCATGGGCCTCGGCTATGCGTCGGCCCTGTGGCATCGCACACGGCCGGTGCTGGCGCAGCGGTTCCGCACGGTGGCGTTCGACAATCGAGGCGTAGGACTGAGCGACGTTCCGTCTGCGCCCTACTCGATTGCGACCATGGCAGCGGACGCCGCCGCGGTGCTGGATGCCGCCGGTGTTGCTCGCGCCCACGTTTTCGGGATTTCGATGGGCGGCATGATTGCGCAAGAATTCGCGCTGCGGCATCCGGAGAGGACGCGCTCGCTGATTCTGGGCTGCACCTCGCCCGGCGGACCTTCAGCGCTGCGCGCGGAGAGCCACGTGACTGACATCCTGGTGGCGCGTGGTATGACATTGGAGCAGGCGCGAGAAGCTATCCTTCCCTACATTTATGATGCAGCCACGCCGCGCGAGAAAATCGAGGAAGATCTCAGCCTGCGGCGGCGTTGGCTCACATCGCCGGAAGGCTACATGGCACAATTGCTCGCGATCCGGGGATGGGAGAGCTATAGTCGCATCGCCCAGATCACGGCGCCCACGTTAGTTATCCATGGAAAGTCGGATGCGCTGATACCGCCCGGCAATGGAGAGCTTATTGCAGCGCGGATTCCAGGTGCAAAACTCGTTCTGCTCGACCACGCGAGTCACTTGTTTCTCACCGACCGGACCGAAGCGGCACACGAGGAAATACTCGAATTCCTTTTGTCGCATGCGGGCGGAGAGCTGGGCGCGGGGACTGGAAGCTCATAAGCGATTTAAGGGCAAAAACTAACCCAAACCAAAATTCCCAACAGGCATAGATCATCATCAAAACAATTCATTTGATGAATTTCGCAAACGCGGATACGCTCGCGCCAATCATGGAAGATGCGTGCGCTCTGAGACGGCCAGAGTGTGGGCTTTGTTCGTTCTCGTTCAACATATCCAGGAAAGTAAAGAAACTCGCTCGGAAACAATTCCAGCTTGAGCAGCAGCGCGGGCCGGAAAGAAGCGCTTTCAGGCTGGCAAGCGGTCCGGCCTTTTTTGTTGTGATTCGGACAAATCCGAGGTAGGGGGAATATGGCCTTCGAACGGATCAATTTGGCTGGTCGTGCAGCGTCACGCTACGGGGCCCATTCCCGGAAGCGCGTATTCGTCCTTTCCACTATGAAGTCAATCGCATCTGTTCTTGGATGCCTCATCGTTGCGACCTTTTTAGCCCACGCGCAGGGCGTGGGCACGTCGGGACAGATCACCGGGACTGTAACCGACTCTTCCGGTGGCCTGGTGTTGAAAGCCACCGTCAGTGTCGTCGATACTCAGACGGGACTGAAGCGCACCGCCACGACGAATAGCAGCGGTCAATTCCGGGCGACAGGGCTGCCGCCGGCCAACTACGACGTCAGCGTGGAAATGCCGGGTTTTGCGACTGAAATTCGAAGAGCCGTCACCGTCGCCGTCGGCCAGACGGTAATCTCCGATTTCAAGCTCAACCTTTCTAAGGTCGCGACGATTATCGAGGTCACGGGGCAGCCGCCGGTCGTCGAAACCGAACGCGGAAGCCAGGCCGACACCATTATCCAGCAATACATTGCCGACTTGCCTGTCGATCGCCGCGACTACCTGACCTTCACCTTGCTCGCGCCAGGCGTCGCCGATTCCACCCGTTTGGCCGGCGATCAGGATTTCAGAGTCAAACAAACCCCGCAAAGCGGTCTCTCGTTTTACGGCAGCAACGGACGCGGCAACAGCATCACCGTCGACGGTGGAGAGACCTCTGGCGACAGTGGCGGCGTGCGCCTCACCGTGAATCAGGATGACGTCCAGGAATTCCAGATCAATCGCAGCAACTACGGTGCCGACCTCGGCGCGGCCACCGGCGCTTCGATCAACATCGTCACCAAGTCGGGAACCAACGATGTGCATGGCACGCTGTACGGTTTTTTCCGCAACGATGCCATGGACGCCCGCGACCCATTCGCCTTCAGTTCAGCTCTGGCGAATGATCCCACCTACGCGAATTTCAACAAAACTTCGACCGGAGCCCCGATCAAGAACACGCTCAGTCGCCAGCAGTATGGCGGCGCCCTCGGCTTCCCCATCCGGAAAGACAAGACTTTCTTCTTCGCTTCGTTCGAAGGCCTGCGGCAGAACTCGCAGAATTCAGTGCCCATTCTAACGAATAGTTCGATCTTCGCCGGACCCTCCGTCACCGCAACCAGCAATCCTTTTCCGCAAACCGATCCAAGATTTGCGCAGCAGGCGATTGTTACCGCGCTGGCAACCAACCCGGCTCCCGTGCCTTGCCTCGCCGGGCTTCCAGATTTGCCTGGGCCGGAGTGCGCTTTCGCCCTCCAGGGCCTTCTGACGATAAGCCCGACTTCACCCGGGAACCCGTTCGTAACGCCGCTCCAGACCGCGATCAATGCCTTCCTCGTAACCCAGTTTGAATCCCAGGGCGGAGTCTTCGCCTACAATACCCGCGAATATCTCGCCTCCACTCGCCTCGATCACCACTTCGACGCGAACAACGAGCTTTCTTTGACCTACCGTTACGGCCACGACCTCGAAGAGTCGCCCGATGTGCAGTCGCTGACCGCGTTCTCCGCCGGTACTTCCATCCACACCTACGACAATAACTTTCAGGCTGCCTGGTATCACCAGTTCAGCGCACGCGCCCAGAACGAGGCCCGCGTGCAGTGGGATTACAACAGCTTCAACGTGATTCCGAACGAGCCCGCGCAAGCCGGCCTCCAGATTCCAGGGTTCATCAACAATATCGGCACCAATATTTTCGTCCCCAACTTCAGCATCCTGCGCCGCTACGAATTCGCCGACAATTTCACCATCATTCGCGGCCATCACACCTTCAAGTTCGGAGGCTACGAACTGCTCCGCGGCAACCACACCGAGTCGCACACCTTCTTCCCCGGCCGCTGGGTCTTCGGCGCGCTCCCCGGAATCGCGCTCAGTCCGCGGCTCGCTGGAGCCACACTCAACTCCTTGCAAGACGCAGGGTTGGGCCTGCCCGAGATCTACCAGCAGGGCTTCGGAAATCCCACCTACGGCTATTACGCCCGCCCGCTGACTGCCTTCTACGCCCAGGATTCCTGGAAGATGACCTCAAACTTCACCTTGAACTACGGCCTCCGCTACGAATTAGACACGCAGTTCGCTCCGTTAACTACCTATAAGAAAGATTTCGGCCCTCGCGTCTCCTTCGCATGGGATCCTTTCAAAGATCACAAGACCGTGGTCCGCGGCGGCTACGGAATCTTCTACGGCCCAGTCGACGCGCAGATTCCCGACGTCGACCTCAGTCTTGGAGTCGTAGGCGCAGGCCGCGCTGCGGTCGAAAACAGCACCAGCGCCGGCCAAGTCGCCAACGTCACCGCCATCTGCGGAGTCTCGCAGTTCGGCACGACGATCATCCCCGGCACCCACGCCAGCCCGTGCAATCGCGAAATCTCCATCTACGCGGATGGCATTAATGGGGTTCCGCCGCTCGGCATAGCCGGCTCGGCAACTATTTTCCAAACACTCTTCGGTAAGGGATTGATTCAGTGCACCACTCCGACCGCAGGCAACAATGCATGCGTCACCCCGGCTGCCGTAGCTGGCCCGTTTGCGGGGAACCAACCAGTGGGCATCGACGTAACCAATAGCAAAGCACTCTCGCCACTGCAGGTTATTTTCGTGAACCAGCCCGGCTATCGTCCTCCGATAGCGCAGCAGGCTTCCTTCGGAATTGAACGGGAGATCGGTCCTGGTTTCTCGATTTCTCTGAGCGGAATCTACACTCACACCCAGAGACTCCCGGTTGCCATCGATACCAATCTCCTGCCCGCGCCCTTCAGCACCGTAACTCTAGCTAATGGCCGCCAGGTCTCCTACCGAAACTGGAACACAACAGACCCGAAAACCGGTTTCACTGCGGATCCACTAGGCGGGATCGAGGGGCAGCCATGCAATACCGTTCAGTGCTTCATCAACCCGCTGATCGTCCAGAACAACCAATACACTTCAGGTGCCTACGCGGTTTACGAGGGCGGCATCATAGAAGTCAAAAAGCGTTTCAGCGACCGCCTCACCTTGTTCGGGAATTACACCTACAGCAAAGCTTTTGACACCTCCACCGATTACAACACCGACTACGGACCGCAGGATCCCACGAACCTCAACCTCGATCGCAGCCTTTCCGAATTCGATCAGCGTCACAAGGTCGTCATCGCCGCAGTGATCAACAGCCCCTGGAGACAGAATTATCTGTCCGGCTTCCAGCTCTCTCCCATCTTCGAGGCCCACAGCGGACATCCCTTCAACCTGCTCGCCGGAGGCGAGGTAAACGGCAACAATCACGTCACCAACCAGCGCCCAATAGGAGCCCCGCGCGACACCGGCCTCGGCCCCGACTACATCAACTTCGACATGCGCCTGACCTGGGCCCACAAGCTGGGCGAGAGGTTGAACATCCAGTTCATCGCGGAAGGATTCAACATCGCAAACCGCACCAACTACGCCAGCGTAAACAACGAAGTAAGCCCGCTTTTCGGCTTTGAGCCTGGCTTCACCACCTTCAACGTGAAGGGAATGAAGCCCGGGACACCCCTGGCAGGTGGAGGACTGGCGACTCCCAGTTTCCCGCTGACCTTCACCTCCGCCTTCCCCAAGCGCCAGATCCAACTCGGCTTGCGCTTGACGTTCTGAGCGGGTGCATCCCCGCGTCGAAGCCGCGGTCTCCCGGCAACCGGAGACGGCGGACACTGAACTCAACGAGCGCCGCGCCATAGCAAGTCTCGGTAAACACTCATGCCAACCCAGGAAACGATCTACGAAGTCGTGGACCAGGTCGCCACCATCACGCTGAATCGTCCAGACAAACTGAATGCCTGGACGGCCACCATGGAACAGGAAGTGCGTTCCGCAGTAGAAGAGGCGGAACTGGACGACAACGTGCGGGTGATCGTGCTGACCGGGGCGGGCAGGGGATTTTGCGCCGGCGCGGACATGTCGCTTCTGACCGCCGTCGCCACCCAGGGACTGGACGAAAAGGTCGTCGGGCGAATTCAGTCCGGTGACGCCATGCAGGAAGGACTACGGCCCGACTTTCAGCGGAAGTATTCCTATTTTCTCGCGGTCGCGAAACCCGTGATTGCTGCCATTAACGGGCCGGCGGTGGGCTTAGGCCTGGTGATCCCACTCTACTGCGATCTGCGATGGGCAGCGGAGAATGCGCGCTTCAGCACGACCTTCGCGCAGCGTGGACTCATTGCGGAGTATGGCATGGCCTGGATGCTGCCGCGCATCGTGGGTCTGCCCGATGCGATCGACTTGTTGCTGTCCGCGCGTCAAATCACCGCCTCCGAAGCGCTGGCCCTGCGGTTGGTTAACCGCGTCTTCCCTCAGGAAGGATTTGCAACCATCGTTCACGAGCACGCCGTCCAGTTAGCATCCACCGTCAGCCCCCGCTCCATGGGTGTAATCAAGCGGCAAGTGTATGCGGGGATGTTCCAGACTCTGGCCGAGTCCTTCGATCTCTCGGTTGTGGAGATGGTGGCGAGTCTCCGGAGCGCCGACTTCAAGGAAGGAGTGGCGCACTTTCTGGAGAAACGCGCGCCGAAGTTCAGCGGCCGCTAGCGGAACAACGTGCGCCCTCGCCCGGCTCTCCGCGAGCAGTCTTACCAGTGTAGAAAGCGTATCAGCCCGCCGGCGACTGAGGCGCCGATCAGTGGACCAAGAATTGGGACCGGAGCGTAGCCCCAGTCCGAACTCCCTTTTCCTGCTATTGGAAGGACCGCGTGGGCGAGGCGCGTGGGGAGGTCTCGGGCGGGATTCATGGCATATCCGGTGGTTCCGCCCAGAGAAAGTCCGATGCTCCACACCAGGCACCCGACCAGATAGGGCCCAATAACGCCAGCCCAACCGGAGGAAATCAGCGTTCGCGAGAAAATAGCTCCCGCAACAAAAACAAGAATAAAAGTGCAGATGATTTCGCTAAGCACGTTGGCATAAAAGTTACGGATCGCAGGCACGCTGCAAAAGCACACCCGCTTGAGTTCCGGATCTTCCGTCTCCTTCCAGTGCGGTCCGAAGTGGGCCCAGACCAGCACTGACCCCACAAATGCTCCCGCCATCTGTGCCAGCGAGTAGGAGACAACTTTGGAATAGCTGCCGCTGGCGACGGCTAGTCCAAGCGTGACTGCGGGGTTGATGTGAGCATCTCTACTCCCACATGCGATAGCGACAAAGACGGCCGACATTACGGCAAATGCCCAGCCGCTGGTGATGACCATCCACCCCGAACCGTGCGCCTTGGAGTGCTTGAGCAAGACGTTGGCGACGCAACCATTTCCCAGCAAAATCAAAACGAGAGTTCCCATGAACTCGCCCAGCAGTGGTGAAGTCATTTCAGTATGCTCCTTGGCTTTCGAATGTGCAGGTCATTCTTGTAAGGACGGCACGGCGGACGTCGATCCTCTGCCAGCGGTCAGGCTGACGCTGTGTTCTTGGCGTTGTACTTCCCCAGCTCCAGCTTGGCAATCAAGGCGCGATGTACTTCATCGGGCCCGTCCGCGATGCGCAGAGTGCGGATGGTGGCAAACATTTCAGCCAGAGGAACATCGCTGGAAACCCCGGCGCCTCCGTGCATTTGAATTGCCCGATCGATAATCTCCAGGGCAATGTTAGGCACAGCGACTTTGATCTGGGAGATTTCGCTGCGTGCGCCTTTGGTGCCGACTTCATCGAGCATCCACGCGGCCTTAAGGGTAAGAAGACGGGCTTGCTCCAACATGATGCGCGCGTTGGCAATGACATCGGCATTGCCGCCGAGTTCGGCCAAGGGCTTGCCGAAAGCCACGCGATGAAGCGAGCGGCGGCACAGAAGTTCAAGGGCGCGTTCGGCCGCTCCCAGCGTGCGCATGCAGTGGTGAATGCGGCCGGGGCCGAGCCGGCCCTGCGCGATCTCGAAACCGCGGCCCGGTCCGGCGACGACGTGGTCGAGCGGCACCCGAACGTTGGTAAAGCTAACCTCGCCGTGACCAAACGGCGAGTGATAGGAGCCAAATACGGACAACATGCGCTCGATCTTCACGCCAGGAGTATCGAGCGGCACCAGAACCATGGAATGACGTCTGTGCTTGGCGGCGGTGCAATCCGTTATGCCCATGAAGATGAGCAGCCGGCAATGGGGATGGCCGACTCCGGAACTCCACCATTTCCGGCCGTTGAGTACGACGTGGTCCCCCTCGATGAGGGCCGTAGCTTGCATGTTGGTGGCATCCGAGGAGGCTACATCGGGCTCCGTCATACAGAACGCGGAACGGATCTCGCCGGCCAGCAGCGGGGTGAGCCAGCGCAACTTCTGCGCCTCCGAACCATACTTCACCAGCACTTCCATGTTGCCAGTGTCGGGTGCGTTGCAGTTGAAAACCTCGGGAGCGATCGAGGACCGGCCGGTGATCTCGGCCAGGGGCGCATATTCCACGTTGGTGAGGCCGGCGCCATACTCCCGGCCGGGGAGGAATAGGTTCCAAAGACCGGCAGCCCGAGCCCTGGCTTTCAAATTCTCCATGATCGGAGGCTGCTTCCAGCCGCGCCAGTCTGGGAGGTTCTGCAATTGCGCGCAATACTCAGGCTCCGCTGGCACGACATGCTCCTGCATAAACGCCGAGAGGCGTTGCAGATAGCTTTGGGCTTTCGGTGACAGAGAAAAGTCCATTTGGTAAGCGCTCGCTCCGCAGGCTCTCTAGCCTAGCGATTTCAGCAGAATTCTCCTAATGAATCCTACGAATCCTGTAATATATGCGGCGTGCATTTAAGTCAGGTCGATCTGAACCTGTTTGTGGTGCTGGAAGCCATCTATCGCGAGGGCAACATCACTCGCGCAGGCCTGCAACTGAACCTCACCCAACCCGCGATCAGCCACGCGCTGAAGAGACTGCGCGATCTGCTGCAGGATCCGCTGTTCGTACGCCAGGGGCCGCACATGGTTCCGACGCCATTCACGCGAAACATGATTGAGCAAGTACGGCAGGCGCTGCAGATTCTGGAAGTGAACCTCAGCCAGAGTCGTAATTTTGTTCCCGAACACACGCGGCGGAATTTTCACCTGTCGCTGTGGGAATACGCTGAAGCCCTGATTCTTCCATCGCTG
>Ga0185299_10002616_pt1 | contig 27091 bp, 31 predicted proteins | sample PaiPotPPA55metaG_FD_128002 | JGI IMG/M metagenome (GOLD analysis project Ga0185299, IMG submission 128002) | Iron sulfur acid spring bacterial and archeal communities from Banff, Canada, to study Microbial Dark Matter (Phase II) - Paint Pots PPA... ...
CGACGCCGTCGGTACTGCCCAATGCTGCATCCAAAGCGCTCGCGGAAAGCATTGACCAAATAGGAGGGATGCAATCCTGCTATCTTGCCCAACTCCGCGAGTGAATGCCCTTCCATGAAGCATTCGTCCAAACGGGTGCGCACACGCTCTACGCCATCGCTGGTCGAGGCCCTTTCGCGGTTCCGGTTGAAGACGCTAAGGAGCGAGAGGCAATGCGCTTCCACGTCGGCTTCGGCTGTAGCAGAGTTTCTCAAGCAAGCGAGGAGTTGAGCGCTGTCTCCAAGGGTTGGAGCGTTTGGTTCGAACAGCAGCTCGGACCGGAAATGTAGAGTGAAATCAGCACAGAGGTAAGACTCAGGAATCTCAATCACTATCGCAACCAGACCATCTTTCCCAAACTGATGTGAGTGCCTCTCACCGGGAGGTCGATAGATGACCGCACCGGGTTCGTATTCGATGGTTCGGTGACGAAATTGGTCGCGAGCCATACCCCGCAGTACGACACACAACGTCGCATTCTCATGATAATGACGAGGCACTCCTGATTTCGCTGCTTGAGTGAAGTGTGTGACCCGCAGGCTACCAACAGTGCGTTGGCCGATGATGTTATACGGGGTAATGCCGGTGCGAATCACACGGGATAGACGTTGTATGCACTCGAACGTTAGCCGCCCGCCACGCTACCCCTTGGAACTAAAGGGTGTCGAGGATTTATGGATTCTGCCAGGAGAACAGTCGGTACAGAATTGCGCTAACACTGGGTGCGACCTGATGCCCGCCTTGAAATTCTGCGAGTGCACGGTAGCTCGCGAGTAGTCGGCAAACCGGAAACAATCTAGAAACGGGCTTCTGGGAAATCAGTTAGGGGGAAGCCTCGATCCTCCGCGCGATGTTCGCTGATAAAAAAGGGGCGGTCGGCCGACACGGCCCTACAAGCTAGAACGATTGTGAGAACCGAGCTTCGAGGAATTCGTCCAACTTGGCCGTCGCTCTGAATTGTGGATGGCGTCCAGTTCTTTGAATGCAGAGGTAAACGCATTCGAAAGACTCCAGATGGTTCGCGGCCGGAATTCCTCGTATGTCGGTTGAAAGTACAGATTGTGAACCGCACGGGTGAGGTGTTTGGGAGCTTCCAGTTTGCCCTCAACGAACGCCTCGTAGATCACTACCTTCGCCGTGACATCGGTGAATTCACTTTTCTGCCAGAGTTCGACTTGCCTGCGCATCGGTTCGAAGTTCCGCTGCATACGGTTGACGCCGACTGAGATGCGGTCGATCAGCGAGAACGATTTCGAGTGCTTGGCGAGAACTGGTGTGAAGACACCTGAGACAACGTTTCCGAGATTCAACGTGGCGTTCAACACGGTCGTTGTGCCGGCCTTCATTGCTCCATTCATCAATAATCGTGTTTGGTCACGGTTTCCCCTTGCTACCGGCAGAGGTTGGGCCGCAGATAGGGAGACGGGCCGATGGAAGATAATGTCCGTCTCTGTAAATTTGGGCAGCACGACATCGCGTCCATGCCTCGTGAGCATGAATGGACCGGAGGCAGAGGCACCAGCAATGCGGGCCGTGCCCCTGCGGTGGAAAAGTCGGTTGCGGAGGAAACAATAACTTCAATCCTTGGGGCCGTGCTAACGATTCTGTGCGGGTGTGGAGCGGAGGACAAACGGAAGGCCACGGGGCGCATTTTGCCCTACGGTATTCTGCAAGTCGAGAGCCTCAAGCGGAATATGGCTACGCGTTCCGTCAGGGGAGATGTATTCGAGGTATCCTTCGGCAACCCAGTAGTCGGTTGCGGCGTGACTACTGCCGTTGTTCAGCACCAATAGGAACACGCCTTTCCTCGAGCCCGTGTCTTCAGTCGCTCCGGCGAATATAGTTCCGGGGCGCGTCGCGGAATTCCATTCTGCTCGATCATCACCCGACAAATCAGTGGGAGGGATCGCCGACATCTCCGACTGCATCGGTCGCTGGGAATTGAGGCCGTCGCCCGCGTCAAGCGCATCATCGGCGAAGCCAAAGCCAAAGTAAGACGCGCCAAAATCGCCACTGAAGCAAAGTAGCGGCAGCAACGGTTCAAAGAAGCAGACTTGGGCGGCGCCATTCCAGAAGCATCCCGAGGACGAAAACCGTGGAAAGCGTCTGAAGAAGAAATCGCGATGATGCCGCACCCTTGAAGAGCTGAAAGAAACTTGGCCGTTAGCACTGAGTGAATATGGCGTCGGAGACCAGAGCAACGTCGACGGAAGGTGCATGCTAGAGGGCCGCCAGGCCGATGTCGGAACGTTCCAGAGGTGCGCTGGAGCACGGGACGAAATATCTGAAGCGGCCGATCCCACGTCTCGATCAGTATGCTTTCCGAATACGGAGCGCAGCCAGCCGAAGTGTCCTCCCGTTTTGCTTTTTCCAGAATGGCCGCCGGAAGAGTGCCCTCCGGATGAGTGTCCGCTACCAAAGTGACCGCCTCCGGAGTGTCCGCCCCCACCTCCGTGTTGCGCCTCTGCGGGCGCGAGGAGACAGATTACGGACAGCACAATCGGAAGGCTGCGCGGCGATCGCACAAGGAAGGCAATTCGAGTGGCCATGGCCTTCCCACCCCAGGGAATCCATTTGTATTTTACTCCCGTTCGGGAGCGCCGGGCACTCTGCAAGTGCCGATGTCAGCTTCAAGGCAGAAGCTTGAAGTATTTGCCCTCAAGAAGGGGCTGAGTGTGGCAAGGTTGTTCTCTACATTGAGGCGATGCGCTCCCAGCCGACTAATTACGCCGCTCCCTTGGCTGTGTCAATTGCAACAGAAATGGTGCAGTAGTTGGAGAGAACATTCAAGGGCAGCCGAAGTAAACTCCATGCATGACCTCATCGATTGAGAAAATTTCGGCTGTCACTTTTCGGGTTGTGAACATGACGGAGTCTGTCCGATTTTACAAAGATGTTTTAGGCATGGAGCTTCTTTACGGTGGAGAGGGCACGGGGTTCTCTTCCCTGCGCGCAAGAGACGCTCAATCTGCGATCCTCAATCTGGAGCAGGGTGAAGCTGTGACTCACTGGGGACGGCTAATCTTCTACGTCACCGATGTAGACGCTCTCTGGAATCATCTGAAGCAGCGGGGATTTGATCCAGAGATTCCACAAAACGCCTCCTGGGGAGAACGCTATTTCCATATGCCCGATCCGGACGGCCACGAACTGTCGTTCGCCCGGCCGCTCCAGTGACTTGGAGAAACGTACCGCTGCAGGCGAGAACCAACCAGAGCGGGGTTTATTCCAGTGGCGGACGGTCACGCTACGCCGCTGAATCTCGCGAGCGCCATCTTAGCAGCGTGATAACCGCACATGCCGTGCACGCCGCCCCCAGGCGGCGTTGAGGACGAACAGATGTATAGGTCTCGTGCCGAGGTTGCGTAGCCTCGCCACGTCGGCCGAAACACAAATTGGCGAAGATCCATCGTGCCGCCTCCAATGTCACCGCCTACCAGGTTGGCGTCCATAGATTCAAGCTCCGCCGGAGAAAAGACCCGCCGCGCCAAAATGCACTCGCGGAACCCAGGAGCGAAGCGCTCAACCTGATCTTCCAGCCTCTTGAGCATGTCCACCTTCGACCCGTTAGGAACGTGGCAATACGCCCACGCCGTGTGTTTGGTCGCAGGGGCGCGCGAGGGATCAAACAGACTCGGCTGAGCGAGCAGGACAAACGGGGAATCCGCGTGCCGCCCATTTCGTGCCGCCTGTTCCGATGCAGCAATCTCTTCAAAGCTCCCGCCCAAGTGCACGGTCGCAGCGCGCAAGCACTCGGAAGCGTTCCAGGGGATGCGGCTGTTCAATGCATAATCGACTTTGAAAACGCCGGGGCCGTAACGAAAACTCTCCAGCTGACGTTTGTAGCTGTCCGATAAGCGCTGGCCGGCAATTCTGAGAAGTTGCCGCGGGGTCACATCACAGAGAATCAGGTCATAGTGCGATAACGACGCGAGAGACTCAACCCGCGACGAAGTCTTTACTTTACTCCCGAACGTGGAAAGATAACGACATAGCGCATTTGTAAGTGATTGCGACCCTCCGCGCGGAATCGGCCAGCCAACAGCGTGAGCCGGCACGGCCATCATCATCCCAAACGCGCCACTCAAGGGCTCGTCGAGACTGAGGAAGGAATGCGCGGCCAGGCCCGCGAATAGAGCGCGCGTGCGCGCGCTCTGAAAGCGGCGGACAATCGTCCTGGCCGAACGGAGCGCGTTTATCCCAAAACGCGCCATGAGCCAGGGATGTTTCGGAATCGAGCAAACCGGGCGAAGCACTTCGGGAGCGAAATCACTCCAGCGCTCAACAAACGGCTGCATGAGCTTGCCCCACGCATCGCCGTCTGCACCAAGAGAAGTCTTGGCATCGCGCAGGTCGCGCTCCAGCAAGACTGCGGTTCCGTCGTCGAGCGGATGGGCGAGTGGAGCCGGAGAGTGAATCCACTGCAGTCCATGATCTTCGAGCGGCAGCGAAGAGAAGAAAGGCGACCCGGCTCCCATCGGATGCACCGCTGATCCAAAATCGTGCAAGAAGCCCGGCAGGGTCAATTCCATCGTGCGCGCGGCGCCGCCCGCTATCGGCTCGGCCTCCAACACATCGACTTGCAGGCCTGCCTGGGCCAGTACGATGGCCGCTGCGAGCCCATTTGGACCGGAGCCAATCACGCATGCCTTGCGGCTCATCGCGAATCTCCAACTTATTCTGCTCGCGGTTCTGCTCATTTTAAGTGCGCCACTATAAGCTATTCCCTCGGTTCCACCGTCGGCCACTCCACAACTTTGATGCCTCCATCAGGTCCTCGCTCCAGCCTGGGCGCGTACAGGCCCAACAGTTGCCTCCGCCACCACATCCCGGTGGCGTGTTTTTCTGACGTTGTCGTGAACCAGTATTGCCAGAGCACTGCGCGGATCTGATGTGGCGGCTCCTGCGAAAAAGGATTACCGGCAAAGAGTGCCAGTACATCCCTGTCGTTCGAGAGCAGGAGCACTTCCGTGTTGGGCACGATGGGATACTCGCGCCATGACCCCAGAGAAGCGAACCACAAGTTCCAATCAAAGCGCGGCTGATATGGCGCATAGATTCTGGGTGGCTCATTCAATTTCTGTGGCTTATAGCGAAACGGATATGCGACCCAGGTCTGTCCGTCTGCCGAGCCCTGGAATTCAATTTCATATCGTCCGCGCGTCATCACCGCGAAGAGTCCGTAACGATTGGCAATTCGGAAGGGTTCCAGTGCGGCAACCAGAGAAGTGGGTAAAGGTAGTTTGGCAAACATCCAGAGAAGTTCTGCCGTCGTCACATAAAAGATCCACGTCAACATAACAGCGCTGGAGGAGTGCTTCAGGAGACGCCAATAGCGACCGCTCTTCTCCTTCCAAGTTCTCAGTTCGGGTGTCAGCGGCGTTTCTGGACGGGAGATGCCAGCCGTGTGCCGCACTCTCCACTTCCCTGGCATGGCGCTCAGCACAAAGCGATCATCGAGCAACAGCACACCCATCGCGAGAACCAGATAGTTCAAAAAGGTGTAGTTTGCCGTCAGGATTACACCGACCTGCCACGGCGTCACAATGAAAAAGCATACGGTTCTCCAACGCCGCGGCAGAAAAAGCATGCAAACCAGGCCCAACTCCAGAGCCAGCGTGGCATACACGGTGCCAGCATGAAACCCGTGCGGTAGTTGCTGCACGTACCAGCCAACCCAAGTGGGTAAAGGTCCGTTCTGGTAGTACTCATCCATGGCCGTGAAATGGCGCCACTCGGGGTCCCCGCTTAGAAGCTTCACCACACCGGACTCGGAGTAGATGCGAAACCACTCCCACTGCAGCAAGAACAAGCTGGCGCGCGAGGCAGGATAGAGTTGGCCTAGTCCCGGAAGGAATCCGGGCGGGGCAAAAAAGAAGGCGATGAAACCAGCCTCCAGCAGCATGCCATCTGATTGATAACCGGCGAAGTCCTGGGCCGCACTGACGAACGACAGAAAACACACGAAGCAAATAACCAGCATGCCGCGCGGCCACAGATTCAAGACAAGCAGCAGCGAGGCCAACATCCCCGCCCAGCACAGCGCGCTCAGCATGAGAGGACCGGCCGAGAACCACAACAGCGTCGGCGCATACCACACTCGTTGCCAATGGCCGAGTGATTGCTCTACGGAGTGAAGATAGCGGCTGGCGGGCAGAATCCCTTCCAGGCCGATGAGACCGCGAATCTGAAAGACGAGCGAGAAAAATGCGGAAAAGTAGATGGCGCCGAGCGCGCGAAGGAATAACCAGAGCGGAATCAGGCGGTCTGGAACTCTCTGTTGCCGATCAAAGAGCCAACCGATCGCGGACGCAGGGCCTCGGTCCATGACCGTTGCAATTATACGGAGAAACAACTTCAGATGCTGTTCATCGACTCTTTACGCGATCTCCTCCGGCTCGATGCTCCGTGCTCTCTTTGCGAACGGCAACCGCTTTGCCGTGAGAAGCAGCGGCCTGTTAAACGCGGGCGATTTTCAGCAGCGGAGCTATGAGTGATGACTGAACCAACTATTCAAAATTAGCGAAGGTACAACTCACTCCGGCACAGTGCTTTGCTCAAGTTTGGCCACAAGAGCGACAAGATCGATGCCCGTAGGCTCGCCGAACTGTTGCGCGCTACTTTTTGCTTACTGGTTTGGGAAGAGGCGGCCGAGCCGAGACCGCCCCGCCGGTTAGAGCGATTGAGAGAACCGAGTTTCCAGGAATTCACCCAGCTTGGCCGTAGCCTTGAACTGCGGGATAGGATCCAGTTCTTTGAACGCCGAGGTGAACGCGTTGGAGAGACTCCAGATCGTGCGTGAGCGAAACGCTTCGTATTTCGGCTCGAAGTACAGATCATGCACCGTGCGAGCCAGGTGTTTGGGAGCTTCCAGCTTGCCCTCGACGAATGCTTCGTAAATGACCACCTTCGCAGTGACCTCTGTCAGTTCACTTCTCTGCCAGACCTCCACCTGCTTTCGCATCGGTTCGAAGTTCCGCTGCATCCGGTCGACGCCCACCGCAATGCAGTCGATGAGCGAGAACGACTTCGAGTGCTTGGCTAGTACAGGCGTGAAATCTCCCGCGAACGCCATGTTGGAGCAGACGAATACGCGATACCCACAGGTCATCGCCAAACGCATGCTCTTATCGTGGGAGTTGCGAAGTCCGATGGAGAAGCGGCATCCCTCCATCTCGGTTGCGAGGTCGAGAACCCCGAAGGCTTTCATGCCGTCCGGCGAGACTGCGTATTCGTCATGGACCACCCCGATGTGGCGAAAGCCAAGCGTCTCGATCAATGCTTGCACGATCTCGTGGTGCGGGACCGGGCGGTGAGTTTCCGTTGCCGCTGGGGTCGGCACCAGTGCCAGTTCTTCGCGACCAATGGTTCGGCCGCTGTAGCCAATTAACGTACTTGTTTCTGACATACTTATCCTCCTGGGTGATTTGAAACAAAGTTCTGGAAGGGTGAGCAAAAACGCGCGCGGCAGCGAAAACTAGCCGAATTGCTCGCGAAGGTGGGACGATTCAGGAGAGAGGACTTCGCTCACCAGTGACGAAGGTTACGAGGGCAACTGACATTCGCCTGTTTCAGCTCAACTGAAGCCGAATAGGGACGACTGTTCCGGGACAGCTGGCCGTCCGCGCCGCCTCTTACCTGACAACGCTTGCGGTCGCTGTCCGAAGACGACGATAGACGCGGTGTCCATGGGGCTCTCAACAACACCCGCGGGGCCAGACTGAGTTTCCAGCAGAATACCCGTCATCTCGGTGGAGGCGGAGCCATCATCGTCGCTATGAGATCTCCCGGGAAATAGCTTTTGATGTTCTGCGGTGAGGGCTCTCCAAACCGAGTCGGCCGTATCGCCGATGCCGTTCCGTTCGACCAGTTCCCGCGCCATCGCCGAGAGCATGTCATCGTCCTCATCGATGCTCTGTAATCCCTCGCCGGCAAACTTGCCTTCCATCGTGAGTGCCACGAGCAGCTTCTTCCCCATAAGCCGCAAACATGATGTCTGCATGGTTCCTTCCGAGCAAAGAAACTTCACGCGCACCGGCCGGCGTTGTCCGATTCTCCAGGACCGGCGGCTTGCCTGCCGCAACGTGTGCAGAGAGTATCCAGATTCGTAGAAAATGATCGTCGGAAAGTCCAGCAGATCGAGACCGGTCTCCACCAGCTTGGGATGGCAGATCACCACCTGGACTCCGTCTTTGACTTGTCTGGCGTACCAGGCCTCGCGCTTGGAGGTATCAACGCTCGCTCGCAAGACAGCGGTGTGGATTCCCTCGTTGCTCAGAATTCGATGCAGCCTGGCTGTGACGTCGTGTTTCTGTGTGTACACGGCAAAGACCTGGCACCGCCGTCCTTCTAACAGTTCCGTCTTGATCTCCTCGATTAGTTTTCGTTCCTTCGAATAAATCCGGTCCTCGGGAAGATCACGAGGTTCCGCAATGACAAATCTCACCCTGCGTTTGACTTCAGGATCGAACTCGGTACCGTACAGCGTTCCCATTCCGTACGGGTGATCCGGATACAGCAGCAGAGTATTGAGCATCGTGCTCAGTACGGACCGATTTCCCCTGTGGGCTTTCAACGCCTTCCGCATGTCCTCTTCGAGTTCGCGATACGCCTCCCGCATGGGCGCGTCCATTGGCACGCTCAGATAGGTTTCCTCGTATGGCGGAAGTTCCCCCGAGATGTCCTCAAGGAACACAAAGGCGCAAAGCTGCATGAGGAACTCGCCAAACAACAGCGGGGATGCTCCAGGCTTGCGCCGGACAGTGCTCGTGGCTTTAGCTTTGGAGCAGGCGTTGTTGGCCGGCTCCACCTTGGTGATGGTCTCCAGTACTCCGTAATCCTGAATGAAGGAACTCCGTCCCGCCGTGCCCCATTCGTAGCCATGCTCCTTCATCCTTTTCGCTTCGAGACGGAAGAGAGTGTTAAACAGATCATCCGCATAGCCACCCAGCAGCGTGCCGGTCAACCCGACGATCCTGTCGGTGCACGAGGCCAGCGTACCCAGGGCATTGCCTTGTGCCGTGTCTCCTGCCAGTTGGTGAATCTCGTCGCAAATCGCATAGTCAAACCACTCCGGCATGTAGCGTCCAATGAACTCAATCGGGGCCATGCGGCGGATCTTGTCCGCGTCCGCCTGCCAGAGCGGGCTGTGCAGTGGGCGACAGGACTTCTCGCCCCTGGTTTCGATGGTCTCGGCAATCTTGACCTTCTCAAACTCGCCCGCCGTCAATCGGCTGTCGTCCACGATCACTGGTTTGCCCGTATCCGAATTCACGACGCAGCCAACGTAAGGGCCAGAGCGTGGTACCCGGTAAGCATGGCGCCAGAAGTAACCGAGCTTGGCTCGTTCGCGTCCGACAATAAATAGAGCTGGTCTCCCGCAGAGCGACAACCAGCGTTTCCTGGAGCTCGGTGAGCCCTTGCGTAGCCGCAACTCGCTCAACGTTGTTTGCAAACCTTCCCGCACGATGCGGCCCTGCTTCAACCGCACTTCGTTCACTCCGTGGGCTTTGTTCTGGTCGCCGCCATTGCGCAAGTCATCGATCAGGAACACGCGTAGCCCGGGCAATGTCAAAAACGCTTCCCGGGCCCACTTTTCGACCAGGTGTGGTGGAACCATCGCTAAGGCCGTAAACGGACTTCTTTGGCGGTGGACATGGATCGCTCCCAGCGAGATCAGCGTCTTGCCGGTGCCGCATTCTGCGACCACCATGGCGGTTCGCGCCTTCTGCCAGCGTTTGGCGACTCCCATAATGGCGATGGTCTGTGCAGGGAAAGGCGTTCGCAGCAGCCCTTCAATCCGAGGGGAAACTACATCGTCGAACTGGTGGAGCGCCGGATACTCCTGCAGAATGCGCTCTCCCAGGAGATTAGCGTGCCCTCTCATGTAGTCGTAGATTGTGGACAGTTCGGGCATGGAAAGTCCTCCGGCACGGAAAGGGATTTGCGGGAGACAACGAGAGAACGAAAGAAAAGTAAGGAAGAGAAAAAGATGGATGGTGCGGAAGGCTAGTTGGCCGGCACAAAGAGGTCTTCGAGATTGAAACCCGGCCAGCGGATCGAACCTGTGGAGGCGGGAAATCGAATCGCTTCACTTTCGACTCCCCAGCTAAGCCAGTCGAGAAACTGTTCTTTTTGCCCTTTGACAACCACCGGAGCACATCCGATACCGAGAGCACGGATAATCGCTTTATGCGTGTCCAGTTCGCCAGTGAACCAGTCAGCCCACTCCGGCATTCCGGGGATTCCGTGGATATGGGCGAGAGCGGCCCAGATGAATCGGTTTTCCGAGCTGGCCAGCAGGGTTCTTCCTGAGCCCGCCGATACGTTGCTGGAAGCGAACTCTTCTGACAAAGCAATTAGGTGACGCAGGGGCTTCTTGCGCCCGGCAAGCTGCACCGAGCCTTTGAAGCACTGTGCGTTTCGTTCGAGACACACTCGAATCGACTGTACCCCTGGCCCCTCCACCATGAATCTGTCTCCCAGGGAGATGGCTGCGCTGATTGCCGCAACCTGCGTGTCGCCTCCGATCACGGAAACGAAATGAGCTTTGGCCTGCCGGGGTGGGTCGGGCAACACTTCGCCGATGAAGCGGTCGAGCCGCAGCTTGATGCTGGTAGTCGTCTTTTCCGTGCTCTTCACGTAGGTCAGCCAGCCGAATCGAAGGTGAGCATTTTTCATTCGGCCTCCTTCTTTTCGTGCGTGAGAATCTGGGTCTTACCGTTGGCAAAGACAAGCGTCAGTTCATGCGAAAACCGCTCCCGGTCGTGTAGGATCTTGGTTCCGTCGTCTTCTTCCTCCTCCCAATGGTCCGTGAATTTCACAGAGCGCCAGTGAGCAATGTGACGATTTTCTCCTTCGCCGAATACCCCATTGAGCATTCCCGCGGTACAGAGAAGGCCGACATGTCCACCGTGCAGCGGCGTGAGTGGCCGGCCTTTCACCTCATTCAGCTTAGGCAGAAGTACGCGGCCCGCCTGTCGGTATGCCGCTGATTCCAGCAGCAAGTCCTCCACTTCGTCCAAGGGAATGCCCATGTTGGTCAGGACAGCAGGTTCCGAGGCAGGAACTTCGTACTGAACGTCAGGATTGTCACCCAGAGGCTCAAGCTCGGGGTTCGTTGCCAGCGCTTCGAGGTACCGCACTCCATCCAGCAAGACAGCATCGGAAACCTTGGAATGCCGTTTGCGGCGTGTTGCCAGCACTACGATCTGCTTGTATTCGAGGCACGCCGGTTCGGTGAGTCGAAAAACGCGCAAGTCCGTGAAATGTTCGCATAGCAATCTTGCGCATTTCGCCAATCGCAACTGCGGAATGACGAAGAGCAGAACGCTGCCGGCTTTGAGCCAGCGATAGCTATGTTCAAGGAAGACCAGTTCCAATCGCTGATTGTTACTCTCTCCGGATTCCCAATCGTACGGAGGGTTCAGGTACAGCAAGGAGACAGCCTCCGCCGGGCACCGCACGTCCATTGTGTTCGCTTGTAAAGTCTCGATTCCCAAAGCTCGTGCCTGTTCGGCCCGATTGGCGTCGATCTCAATGCCATAGCGATGAGCGCTTACGCCATGAAGCAAGTGAGTGAACGCCACGCCATCTCCCACACAGGGATCGATTGCCGAGAATTCCGATGCGAAGGCCAGGCAATGCTTCAGCCGAGCGGCTTCCGGTACGGGCAACGGGAAAAATCCCAGCTTGGTTTTTCCATGTGGTCTCATTTCGCCATCCCATTGAGCGCCTGTGCCGCGAGGTCCCCAACTCCCTCTGAATCGGATGTCTCGCTCACGGCGATGAACGAGCAGAGGCCGTTCACAGGGATCGGCCGCTCCTCTTCAATTCGGTATCCGCGCTCGATATGTTGTTGTTTTCGTTTCTCAAACAAGTTGGCCCTGGTGGTCACACGAATTCTCATGGCCATCCTCATTTCTCATTTGTTGGCGATCAGGTGGAAGTCCGCGTTAGGCAGGTCGTTGAACGCGGGCATTAATCTTGACGAGTGTGCAAGACGGTCTGCGGAGCCCCCTCTGGCGGGTTTTCTTTCTCGGGAACGAACCTCTCCCAACGGATCGAAAATTTGCGGCAGGGCTGTCCCCCGTCGTAAAGCTCAAAAATCAGTTCACCGGAGACGTAGAGCGCGATTGGCAGAGGAATCACTGGAGCGTGCGAGCGATCGGCAGGAGTCGGAGGATTTTGCTCGAGCATACTGATCCTCCTTTGCTTGTGCTCTGTGCCGAAACCGGCACGTGCACACGGTGTCAATTACAAACGTTGTGCCGCAGGCGAGCGATCTCTTGCCGCAAGGGGCATGGCAGAATCCGCAGGCGATTCACGCCAGTTCGGAAATGGGTTCCGGCTTGATCTGCGAAACTGGGTGATCAACTTCCGAATCGCCCCACGGCGGTGCTGCAGTGCCTCCACCAACCGATTCAGGCCGTCTCGATCTCCTTCGTACCACTCTTCGGGAATATCTGCAGCGCACTGCCAGATGGCGTGAGCATCTACCGCTTCTGCCCGACTGAGCGTCGGCTCAAACGCCTCCCATCCCGTGACACCCTCGTACACACAATTGTTCGCGTAGACGCCCCGTAGCGGATAGTCCGGGAAAGTCCATTCGTTAGAATTGAAGCAGTACCCTTGATCGATGAAAGTAGCGTGGTAGCCCCTGCTTCGCAGTGTCTTGCGACAGAAGATTGCCTGTCTTCCATCGCTGTTGCATGTCCACTTGTCCAGGACAAGAACCCGCGCAAAGTCCCCGCTATTGACGACCCTCTCAAGCAGCTCGCGCGGCAAATAGTCGAATGTCATGGCCGGGCTCTCCGAGCCCACGTACAGCGATCCCAATTGTTTGCCGCTCCGGCACGGAATCTTGGAACCACCCAGGTTGATTCGGAGGTCTTCTGTGTGTTCGATGAGCCAGTCAGAGACTTCGATCACTTCCACCCTTGGCATCGGCAACCCGAGCGCTAGACCCAACTTGGTGGCTAGCATCTCGTTCGCCAGCACTCGGATGTGCTGGGGATTGTTCTGGAACTTGGTCACGTAGCAGGCCCCGTCACATGCCCTTAGCAGCTGGGCTTGTGCTCCGCCCCGAAGCGGACGTAAATGTTGGACCGCGGAGATGCAAGTGTTCACAAGCACCTCCTTGGCTGTTGGTCGACAGCATGTTTGCTGGATAACTACGGAGTGGGAAACGGCGCGGGTGAGACCGGAGAGTTTCGTCAGGCTGATGCCTACCGTTGAAGAGCTACCGTGCTCTCCCCATATTCTTTCAGCTTGCGGTAGAGAGTGGTCTTACCGAGGCCGAGCAGCTTCGCAGCCATCAACTTGTCCCCGTGTAACTGCGCAATGGCCCCGAGGATGGCCTGCTTTTCCAGATCGAAGATGGGTACAATTCCCCCTTCTGGGCCTCCGTTAGACGGTTGCGCGCCCGCGCTCCAGATGGAACCGGGAAGATCGGCGGTACCGATCACCGGGCCGGAATTCATGGCGCAGCATCTCTCGATGCAGTTTTCCAGTTCGCGCACATTGCCCGGCCAGTCATAGGCCAGCAGCGCTTTCATGGCATCATCGCTCAGCTCGTGCTTCCTCCCGGAAATGCGTGAAACGCGGGCGAGAAGAGCATCAGCCAGAAGCGGAATGTCCTCACGTCGTTCACGTAACGGAGGAATTCGCAAGCTCAAGACATCCAGACGGAAATACAGGTCACGCCGGAATAGACCCTGGCCAACAGCCTCCTCCAAATCGCGGTTCGCGGCGGCCAGAATGCGCACGTTGATGGGAACCTGTTTCGTGCTGCCGACGGGACGAATCTCTCTTTCTTGGAGAGCTCGCAGCAGCTTCGCTTGAAGAGCGACGGATAGTTCGCCCACTTCGTCCAGAAAGACGGTTCCACCTTCGGCGATCGCGAGCAGACCGTCCTTGGCTTGGTTGGCACCAGTAAACGCGCCTTTCACATATCCGAACAGCTCACTCTCGATCAGTGTAGGAACAAGCGAGCCGCAATCCACCGGGATAAACGGCTTGTCACGAAAGGGTCCGGAGTAATGGATGGCACGGGCAACCATCTCCTTGCCGGTGCCACTCTCGCCGAGGATTAACACCGGGTGAGCACTCTGCGCCGCCTTACCGATGATGCGGTACAGTTTGTCCATCCCCGGCGCGCGCCCAACGATGTTGCCAAAACCCTTATCGGACTTGATCCTTTCACTGAATCTGCGATTTTCGACCTTGTGCTTGAGGTGTGCGCCTACTCTTTCCAGCAGGAGCTTCAATTCTCGCAGCCCGAAGGGCTTGGCCATGTATTCGTAGGCGCCGTTCTTTATCGCCTGCACTGCCGAATCGACCGTGGCATTCGTACTGGCGACAATGACCTCGATATCTGGGCGTCGATGCTTGATCTCGCGCAAGATGTCCAGCCTGCCTGGTTCGGGCAGGTTCAAGTCAAGAAGGACGATATCGATAGCTTGGGAGCCGATTAGCCAAAGCGCCTGGTCGGCGGATTGAGACGTACTTGTGTGGAATCCGAGAGCGGTAGCCGCTTCGCGGCAGGCGTCGCGGACCAACCGGTCATCATCCACAATGAGCAGATTAAGCAGTGTGGGACTCTCAAACAACGGAGGATCGGGATAAGCACTTGTACTCGGAGCGATTGCTGCGGTCATAACGAAACACCTCGTTGAAAATGAAAAACATCACACCTACCTCTTGGGTTTTCAAGACGGACAGATAGGTGGGGTTGAAAAGGTGGATGGCGGTATACGAGACGTGTCCGCCAACGGAAAACTACGTCGGGTAATCGCTAGACCGGTTGGGCAAGGACGCCAGGCTGAAGGACCTATGCATTGGAAAGAGGCTCGGTTCCCTCACTCACCATGCTGACGTACCGGGAATAAGAGAACAGTCGGTCTCTCCGTTTTCGAGAGACTTCCTTCACAACACCAAGCTGCACGAGATGATTCAATGCACTCGTGACCGTGGGAACGGTGAGCTTCAGATCCTTGGCTACTGTCCGAATACGTACGAAAGCTTTCCTCTGCATGAGTTCCTGGACACGCAACGCCGACGGCGCCCCCCGCCCCAGCTTCCGTATCTTTTCTCGGTCTTTGGCAAAGAGACTGAGCGTTCGTTCCGCGCTGTCCGCCGCCTCTTGGGCCGCACCTGCGACACCCTCAAGAAAGAATGCAAGCCAATCCTCCCACGCGCCTTCGGTTCGAACTCGTTGCAACAAATCGTAGTATTGGCTGCGGTTGATCTTGAGGTAGAGACTCGGATACAGAAGTGGTTCTGTCAGCGCACCCTTTGCACAGAGCAAGAGAGTGATAAGCAATCGCCCCACTCTTCCATTGCCGTCCAGAAACGGATGTATCGACTCAAACTGCACATGCACGAGTCCAGCCTCCACCAGAACGGGCAATTTGTGCCGCTCATCATGAAGAAAACGCTCAAAGCTGTCGAGACATTTCATCAATAGTTCTGGTGGCGGAGGAACGAATGACGCATTCCCCGGACGGCGTCCCCCGATCCAGTTCTGTGTCCGGCGAAATTCGCCCGGCGTTTTGTTCGCGCCTCGTCCTCCCCTGAGGAGAATCGCGTGGATTTCCCGAATCAGACGGAGGGAAAGGGGAAATCCGCCCCTGAGCCGTCGCAGACCATGTTGCATGGCGGCCACATAGTTCGAGACTTCCTCAACGTCCTCGACGGGCACTTTTGGCACCACTTGGTTCTCAAATAACAGAAGATCCGTAAATGAGGACTGCGTACCTTCGATTTGCGAGGAGAGTAACGCTTCTTTGCGGACGTATAGATAGAGTAGGAATCGCACGTCAGGCAGCAGTTTGGTCATGCTGTTGAGACTGCCGAGGCTTTGATTCGCCCGTTCAAGCCGTTGATAGAGTCCGTCCAGTTCAAGTTTGGGAACCGGTGGCAGCGGGGGCGGGATGAATGCCCGTACGGTTTCGCCGGCTCCAGAACTGGCAACGTATGTTCCGAGCCTGCTCTGCAATTTTGACGCTGGCATTGGTAAGAGTCATCCTTTAATAAGCAACTCCGCTGTTAAAGGATAGCCATACATCCTTTAATAAGCAAGGGCCATGCGTGGCTTCCACCGGCGGAAACCCAACGACTAGGTCACGATCCAGAGCTGGTTGATAGGAAAGCTGCCGGGCTCCTGGGGCGCAGAAAGTCGGGTGCGTTACTTGGGTCGCTCTGTCGACACAACCTGAGCTTCTAACTCGTCGGGATGATCTTGCGCGCATCGAGATAGGACGCGACCGCCGGGCCGCTGCCCGCCTGATCCACCAGGGCTACATAACCGTCAGGTCGAACAAGATACACGGCATTGCGCCGCAACCCCGCTCGACTCATCTCCGAACACCACGGAAAAACATGCAGCGACAATTTTCGCTTGTTACATATCGCCTGGATCTCGGACGACGCGTCGCCGTAGACGTGCGCCTGCCAATTCACTGAAGTCAGTGCCGCGAAGTTGTCCGTGTCGACGCCATTCAACTTCACCTTCACCCAAGGCAAACGGTCACCGCCTTGGACGGCTCCCGCACGCCCCTCGCTCAGGCTACTTCCGCGATAGTTCACCGTTGTCTGTGAGACCGTGCGAAACATGTAGCGTCGCACAGTCTTAAACGCGAAAAAGAATGGCATCACAAGCGGCACGATGTGCAGTCGTATAAGCCGAGCCATCGCTCCGGAGCTGGTCACGCCCGTGAAGGCCTGATCGGTCGTCGCGACCAGGCGCCGGGCAAAGGCGATTCGTTCCAGCTCGTAGCTGTCGAGAAGCGACGCGTCAGCCCGCCCACGCACGACAGCGGCAAGCTTCCAGGCAAGGTTCACCGCGTCGCCGATGCCGGTGTTCATGCCTTGCCCGCCTACCGGACTGTGGATGTGTGCGGCGTCGCCGAGCAGGAACGCACGTCCCTTGCGAAAATGAGCGGCGACCCGATGGTGCACGCGGTAGGTAGAGAACCAGTTCACGCGCTTGACGTCGATGCCGATCCATTCGATCACCCGCTTGCTCACATCGTTCCACGACAGGTTATCTTGCTGCTGTGCTGACTCCTCACGCACAGTGCCGACGAGCCGTGCGCGCCCCTCGCCTTTCAACGGGAAGACTGCGAGAAAATCGGTCCTATCAAGCGCGACGTGCAGTTCGCCGTTCACGGTGGCTCCGCTCGCCTCCACATCGGCGACATAGAAGAGATGGTTGTACACTCCGCCCGGAAAACCGATCTGCAGCGCCTCGCGCACTCTGGAATGAGCTCCGTCGCACCCGGCAATGTAGGCTGCCTCGCACGTCTCCGGTGTTCCACCCGCCCGCTTCAGACGCCCGAGTACACGGTCTCCCGCATCCTCGAAACTCAGGAGTTCCGTCTGGCGCTCGACTTGGACGCCAACCTCCTCGAGACGATCGATCAACAGACGTTCATGCTCATCTTGGGGAAAGATCAGCGCATAAGGAAACGGGCTGAGTCCCGCGCCCATATCGCCGAAGAGGGCGCGTGCCGCCTTCTTGCCGGCCACCCAGAGGTTCACTGCAATCATCTTCCGTCCACGTGCGATAACCGCATCCGCAAGGCCCACTTGGTTGTACAGCTCAAGCGTGCGTGCCTGCACGGCAAGCGCACGCGACGTGGTCCCCGGTTCCACTGTCTTGTCGATGATCCTGACGCGAACGCCCAGCCGCATTAGCCACAACGCCAGCACCAGGCCCGTCGGCCCTGCGCCAACGATGAGCACGTCGGTATCGCGAATTGCCGATGCGTTCACGGTCTGCGCGGTGATCACAGAAAATGACAACCCTCACGGTACTTGTCCCAAGACGCGACGGTCAAGGTAGGGGCATAACGTTGAGCGTATGTCCGTTGCCTCATTCACTGCTGGCGAGCTACACTGAGGGTCATTCCTTTAGATCTCGCGCCGACCCGCGTCGTTATTGGATGGCTCCTTGAGGCGCGGGTCTTTATATCTTCGTCTCTACTTCTATTGCCAGCGGAGAGGTACCGCGATGACGGAACAAGTAATTCGGTGTCCGTATTGTGTCGTGGGCAACGCCTTCAGGCCGATGATTGCGCTCGCGGACGGGGCATTTGTTGCGCCGAGTGCCGCCACTTGGAAATAGCGGGCAACGAGGGCTTCGAATGTCACTGCTCACGGTGCATCGAGTTGCGGGTGCACGGCTTCCGTCGATGTGGATAAAATCTATTCGGTTATCCTGCGGCTCGAGTCTGTGAAACGCTGCCCATGCATCCACCGTTCAGGTTTGATTTGCGATAACCAGTCTTGGGCCGTGGGTATGCGCCCCAGATCCTCGCGCACATGCTGTTCTCCGATGTACCGCACTGGCACCTGTTTGCCTTCGTTGTTGACGATTGCGACTCCGAAGACACGCTCGCACAAGAAGATTCCTTCGGCGTGGTGTCGAAGAGCGCGATGCCGGAAGTCTGGCAAGAAGGCTTTGGACTCATCAAACCAGTTGTGGATTGGCAAGTAGTCCTCAAGTTTGCCGCCGAATTTCTTGGCACTGCTCTCTGCGTGCTTCAACGGGTGGGCCATGGCTACACCTCGTACGTCGAGGTCGTGTAGTCCTCGAAGCGATCGTTGCGTTCAACCGTGATCTTGCGGGCTTTCACGTTCAAGATTACGTCGCCGAAGCCGCCACAATCGTCTTCGTACCCGAACGGAACCAAAGCTTCGAACTGCTCTTGCAGACAGGTGGTATCGTAATCCACTGGTTCGTGTTCGTCGTAAGCGTAATAGTCGGAGTCGAAGCACTTCACCTCCTCGGTGACGCCGCTGTCTCCTGAACCATCAAAATGAACGCCGATAAAAGTGATGCCTGCAGCCGCGAACTTCTCGCACTCAGCGAGGATGGCTGCTCTCGCTGCGGCTTCCTCGGACGAGAGAGGTTCATGGTTTGTGGGTGACTCACTTTCCATTTCCATCGGTTTCTCCTTTCTAAATCGTTGGCGAGCTTCGCGTTTGTTCTTGGGCTGTGCAGCCAAAACCCTATTCCTGCGTCTGCGCCTGTTCGACTTCCTTTTCAAGCGCAACAACCAGGCCGTGCAAAGCCTGCAAATCTTCGACTTTGGCAGGTGGCGCATTCAAAGACACGATGATCTTTTCGACGACTCCCGGCGCGAGTCTTGCCCGGGCAGCTTCCAGGCGCGCCACGCCGCGTTCGGCCCCTTGCATCTGCGCCAGCACCTGCTCGAGCAGAACGGTCTCTCGAATCTGTTGTGGACTCCAAACCCTGGCAACTCGCTTCAGCAAACCGCGATATAGGCGATTGCCGATCTTTTTCTCCATCGCCTCGATCTCGGCGACAAGGCTTTGGCCATGGCCATTGACTCCGTGACTTCGGAAGTCACCGTTGCCACGTTGGCCATTCGCACGACCCAACATGTGACGGTTTCTTCGAGGCTTCGGCCGGAGCCCCGCAAGCCATCCCTTCGGCGTCGCCCAGCGCGGCAATTTGGGGATCTTCTTTGGCACGCCCTCCGGGTCCAACTCTATCCACTGGCCGTCCAGGTCGTACAAATAGCGTCCAAGCCCGAAGCAGGATAGGGCGCGCTTAAAAGCCTGTGCCTCGGCACCGGTCAGCGCGTTCTCCTTGTCGGACCATTCTTCTCCCGTGCCCGAGTTCGTTCCGATGCAAGTAAGTGTTGCTTCGCAAGTGACGAGTATCTTCGCCGCCGGCCCACGCTTACTGCGCTGAACCGGTGCGCTGGCTTGCACTGAATACTTGCGCGTCCAGCCTGCGGGGGTAAATAGGCTGTTCAGGCGGTCGCTGTACGCTCGCGGGTCGGCATACGGCATCATCAGCCCGCGTGTGCCGTCGTCGCTCCATTCCGTGATGCGCCACTGCACGAGGTTCGCGTCAAAGGGAATTTCCAGTGCTCGCAGAACCCCGTCGAGTGCTTCATTCGAAAGCGGCTGGACGCCATGACCATTCGAGCCGCCAACCGTGTGCGCCCTTGAAGTCACCTCAATTTGCCCTTCGTTGCATTGGGAAGTCACGGCGGCACCTCCTATTCGAGAATTCCTGTGGTAGTTACTCGTCCGCTATTGTCCACGCGGCAGAGCTAACAGTTGAGTGTGACTTGGAGAGTACGAAGGAAGGTTTTTGAACTGCGGGAGAAAGGAATTGATGTTGCAGCCTATTTTTGTGGCTTTGCTGCGTTCGAATTCCGCTTAAGGTCTGTCAGATCGCTGTCACGACTTCATGACTGCGTAGCCACCGACAATCAAATATTCAACTTCGAATTCGTTTGAGAGTTGTAGCAGTTCTTTGTAGTGTGGGTTTTCTGCCATGGTTGATTTCCTCAGCTAATTCGACCATTTCCCATGCAGCCGCAAAGATGGCCTCATCTCCCTGCTCCTGCCAAAACTCAATGTCAAATGAACGATCCGGGAACCCACGCTCCGCGAGTCGTGTTTTCCACGAAGAATTCTCAGGAAGGCTCATTTCACTCTCTTCGATTCACACCCTGTCATTATCAGGATATCAGTATGAGGGGCCCGTTTTTTGTTCTCGGAAGACCCTGGGCTGCGGATTTCGTAGGGGAAGAGCGATTGCGCGAACAGACCAAGAATGGAGTCTACAATTGCGACTCAAGAACGACGGGGAAACCGCACCAGCATTATGGATCGCTACACCGCCCTGATCGGACCGGGGTACTGCGAAACTAGGGAATCGATGGTCAGCAGCGTAACCCCCTCGACAGTCGCCTGGGCGACTAAGATTCTGTCGAAAGGATCCTTATGAATAGGTGGCAGGCTATCAATGGCCACGACGTGATCGCTGATGATTGGTAATTCTCTGTACCCGTTGTCCAAGAGACCGCGGCGCAGTAGCCGCGGATCTACCCTAAAATCTTCTCGCCCCAACCCACGTTTAATCGCCACTTCCCATAAACTGGCAGCACTGAAGAGAAGCTCGTTGTCCGCGTTGTCGATCATGGTTCGCGCTTGTTTTGAGAGGCGGCGGGGTTCGCCGGCAGCCCAGAGGAGCAGATGAGTATCCAGCAGAAGTTTCATGCACCACCGCCGAACATTTGCTCGATCTCATCCTTGCCCATTCGGTCAAAGTCGTCCGGCACAGAGATCTGTCCCACCATGAAGCCGAGTCGCCGCACTTGAGCACCGGTTGGAGCGCTAAGGGCAGTAACCTTTACCACCGGTTTACCAGCCTTGGCAATGACGAACGACTCACCCTTGGACGCCTCTTCGATGAGTTTCGAGAGCTGAGTTTTCGCCTCGTGAATATTTACCGTTTTCATAGCAGTTTCCATAGACTAAGTTTAATTGGTTTAGTCTATCATGGCGGAACGCGCAAACAAAATAGCCACCATCAGCTTGTGCCGTGTTCTGTCATGAATAGACGAATCCCGTCCGAGGTTACGAAAATTCGAAGGAACCAAGGTTGAGCGACTGTCACTGTGCGATTCATATGTCCCGGTGCCTCCGGCGTCCGGCAGCGTTGGATTGTCCCGCGAGTGATTGCGCTGATCGACCTTGGTCGGGCCGGGATTTCGCATCTCCAGCGCCTTCCAGCGTCAATCACTCGCGCGGCGATCTCACGGCGAGAGTGTCGAGGATTCCAATCAAAGGAAAACAGTCGGATTCAGTCTCTCGTGATGGCGAGAAGGACAAAAGCAATCGGCAATCGGCCGCTCGAACAGTCTGCGGCGTCATTTCTTGGGCGAATCCGAGACGCGTGACTGGGAAAGATAATGAGTGAACAGATGCAGTCAACTCCCGGACAGGATTCGGTCGCACCTTTTTCCTAGCAGTCGCGTCAGAATCTCCGAATCGTGGGCGGCATCTACCGGGTCGCGACACAAAGCGGAACGCAGCGCCGTTTTGAGCCACGAAGAAGCGGCAGGGTCCGCAAGAACCTCATCAATACTGGGCAGGTGGCCTGCTGTAGGGCCGTTGCTCATCCAAGACTCCTCACGCCGCTCCGCCCGCAACTGCATCGACTCTCGCGCTCCGCCCCTCGGTTACATCAAGAGCGTGCGGATTCTCCGTACGGTCCGGGGCAGTCAGCCTGAGTCCGAGCAAATGACAATGACGGCAGCCAAGGCAACACACGGCAGATGTGATTCGGGTGGCGGCATCTTGGAAGGCGTTTGGCAACACCACGCGTTCACCAGCCCGGGTGTAGAAAACCGGACAGACGGTGCCGCGGAACGCGGCATCCTTCCCCCAAAGCTCCATCTCCAGGCCGCCCCTTCGGCCATAAAAGAGGACCGAGCTTTCGAGCCGTGGCCTCTGGCTGTCCCCCGATTTTGCCAGTTGGTGCCGGGTGATGAGCAGATCGTAGGTCCGCTCTATCCGAAGCATTTGCACCCTGATCAGTACTGGCGCGACCACGATCGCGTGCACGCCGTTTACCCCAATGCTGTCCACGCGCTGCAGCCAGGGCAATGCGTTGCCTTGTTCATCTACGAAGCTCGCATACGCGCCAACATCTGCGACCGCCCCGCCTGATTCGACTCCACGAAGCACGTATTTCTTTGCCAGGTGCTGATGCTCGATTGATACCGAGGGCTGGCAGTAGATGCCGGCAGTCCGCAGACACTTCAACGTGACCGGTGGGAGCCGCAGTCCCTGTCGTGCCAGGATTTCGGCCTCCACCCGCCTATTGTGCGTCGTGAGCTGAGATTCCATATTCAACCAGCCTCCTGACTCGAATCGGGTGTCCCAAAGCCGCGCGGATCATCTCCTTGCTGCATCCGGCCCAGCACTTGTACTTGCGCGGATCCGAAACTGAAACGGCCAAATTGTCGCCGCTGCGATCACGTCCATGGTCCGCACATGACGGACAACGCGCCCAGTAGTTCCCGCCATGCTTTGACGCCGGCCGAACGTGATCAAGAATGCGGAACTGTGGGCGCGTGGGATCGTATGGCGGCAACTCAACTCTTGTCTTCGGACGAAACTCTTCCGGCATTTCGAGTCCATCGATAAAGCGTCCTATTTCCTTCTCCGTGATCTTTCGCAGGCGCTCCAGATAGTTCAGCTGCGCATCGAGTCGGTAATCTGCACCATAGAACCAGTAGCGCCTTCCGGTAGCACGATGAATTCCGAGCGGCCCCCGAATAGCGTTGCCGAATTCGTCAGGGCCGAGTTGATCCTGGCGCGGAAATACCTCGATTCCTTCGGCCAGACCAGAGCCGCCTTTTACCGGTACTTTCAACCGACGGGCGAGGTTGTAGATGTAGATCCGGCAGTGTCTTGCAAGCAATGGCTCGCCCGCGAAGATCCAGAGGTGAGCACCGCGACGGGACTTTTCGAGCCCCGCCTCAATTCCGTCCTGACGCAGTTCCCATTGCAACTTCAGAAGATCCTCCAGCGCATCCTCATAGTCAGCATCAATTGCCACCCACTTGGAGCGCTGCGTATTCGGATTCAGCGCGTACAGGCCAGCGGTCAGCTGACCGTTCAGATGTTCGCGGATGGTCTGGAGCGACAATCGCCGATCCTCCTTCGGACGATAGTAGTAATGCTTCCCGTTCGCGCCCGGTTTGTGAGACTGCAGGGTGTAGGCCAGGCGATTTACGAACAATGCAAAATACCGCGATGCCATTTCCGCGCTCGCTTGGCCTACTCCTTTCATAAAAGTCCCCTCTCTAAGCTCGCCGTTCGTGTCTCGGGACGCGTACGGGTGCTGTGAATGCAACTTACGCTTTCCCAGGTTTTCCAATGGCCTTCCGCAGAAGTGCCGGATGTGCCGTCCACGAGACAAGGTTGTACTCCGTGACAAGTTCGTCGAACTCTGCCGCAGTTAGGCTGTCGTCACGTCCTTCGTCGAAGACGACAAAGTAGAAGACTTGCAACTCGCGGTCGTACAGGTAAATAGCACCGGACGCGGGATTATCGGGCACGGTCTGCAGCAACAAAACGCCTTTCGGCATTTCAATCCAGCGAGAAGCCAAGCCCTCGCCGAGGGTGATAAAGACTTTCATCACGTGTTCGACACTAGCCTCCTTGCGCAGGCCAATGTCCTCTGCTGTAAACAGCGGTTCAAAACTTACTGCTCCTCTGCTTTGAGACATCATGTGCTCCTCCTTTGATCTGACTTGCCCTACTCTCCACGAACAGGCACGCGAGATAGTGACAGACCCGAGGTGCATTCCTTCCGTCGAGTTCCGCATTTGAAACGCCGGGCAAAGAACTGTAGTTATCGTCGAGTGAGGGCGCGATGTGGATAGTATGTGAACTCTCAACAACCACACATGCGGACAACCAAGAAGCCACCAACGCGCGCGGAAGCGAGTTCAGTTTGCCGCCCAGATTTGCGCGGCGATGTGCGCTCCGATTCGCCAATTGTCTGTCGAGATGAAGCTGAAATCGCCGAACCGAATGGCGTACTCGTATCCATTCGCGTGGCGATTCGTTTGCCAATGGAGAGCACTTAGCCGAGCAGCATCGTGTAGACGGATGTGTGCAAGTTCCGGTCTCAACCGAGACGCAGGGTCGAGCATTCGTCAGCGGGCAGCCCGACTGAGCGTCGAACCAGAGGGCCAACGTGGCTACGGGGCTGGCGATGACCTTCAAGTCATGTGTACAGGGATGTTCCAGAAGGCTGAAATACAGGGGGGAGTCAGAACCCAAGTCAGTGACCGGAAGCATGTTACTTACCCCCTGAAATGGTCAATTTCGCGGCAAGCGCGCGGCGCGAACAAGACGCGGACAAGGTGCCGGTGAGGCAAAGGTGACGCGGCACTGTGTTACCCGGTTCTCGATTCATTGCAGCAGGTCCCTAAACCTGGCGCTCACCGCATTCCGCCCGGTCATGACTAGTGTGTCCAGCAGTTCTTTCGCGAAGTCTCTGGCGTTGGCAAACGCCAGGGATCTGTCGACGGGCTGCAGTTCATGGACGAGATGGAGCAGAACCTCGACGCCCGAAGTCAGGTACAAGATGCATCCGACTTGACGCTCAGTCTGAAGCGCCATTCGAATGCGGTCGTACTCCCGGAAGCTTTTCAGAGTGCGTTCATACTCCAGGGCAAATCGCGCGGTCTTGTCGCCAACCCACACGTCGACGATGGCGTCGTAGTCCTTCCGATAGGGCGTCGGCGAAATGGTGTTGAAGGATGCGATTTCGACCTCCGACTGCCATCCCGCCAGCAGGTTCGCCTGGGCCAATGCCAGCTGAATTCGATTCAGTTCCAGCGAATGGAACGCCTGCGAAACATGCGGGAGATGTTCGGAATTGGAGTGCAGGACACTGGTGAACTGGCCGTGGTGTTCGAGCAGGGCAATCCCGCCTCGAGCGATCCGGTAGACGGCCGAGCCCGCCCCGTAAACGTCGCGGCAGAGATCCAGTTGACCGTACTTGACGAGCCGCTTTACGCGCCAGTTGAAGCTGTTCCGGCAATGGTCAACCCCGCCGAACTTCATGAACTCAAACAGCTGATCATGACTGATGAAGCGGGAATTGCGCACTTGGCGCAACAGAGGAATGTCACGTTCCTCGCTGATGACCAAGCTGCCTTTGGCGTATCGCATGATCCATTCCCTTCAGCGCCGCGTCTTCGAGCAGTTCCAGTGAGGCGCCATGGAGCAGATTTGGCGCAACCCTGAGTCGCCAGATGCCGAGTGTGCTCCTGACCCAATCGCCCGCTTTCATGAGCAACATTGCTTCCTGTCTTTCACCGATGTGGCTCACGGCGATAGGGATCAGAGACTCTGATTTCCAGCCAGGAGCTTCGAAGCTAAGGGCGCCGAACCTGCCGCGCGATATAACCAACAGGAAGTAATCCGGCCGGCACGATTGTCGGGCTTTCCGTCGAAACAATACTCGATTCCCGCCGCACGCAAAGACAAGATCGGTGCATTCAAACACCTCTCCGACACCCCGGTTCGGGAATTGTGGATTGAAGTCCCCGACGCCGTTGAAGCGGATCAAGCCAGGAACAATCCAGTAGCGCCTCATCTTGCTTCCGCAGCGCACACCCGTGGAATTGAAGTAGGCCGCATGTTTCGTGTACCGGTAACGGTCGGACGGATCACGGCCGAACCGCGCCCACCAGTTACTGCCGAATTCCAGGATCTTGACCAACATCATTGAGGTACTCCATCAGTTCGCGATTGATGTCCTTCATGGCGCGAATGCGATCCGGCGCTGGAAGGTTGGAGACATTTCCAAGCCTCTCGACGATGGACGGCGGGATATCCATCTTTTGCTGCGAGAAGTACTGGCAGAGATCGGCAAAGCGCGTGCTTTCTTGTGCGAGTTCCTTTTGCCCCAGAGGTAACGAATGCAGCCGCTGTTCGTACTCGTTACGGTCATCAAGCGGGCCTAACTCGCCGCCCGGCTCGAACTTGTCGAGTGCGCCGGATTCGGGCTTCGACCGGTTCTCCTTTTCGTCTTTCGACATCTCTTTGTGAACTCCTTCTTCATTTCTGTGTGACGAGCTACACCCCTTTCAGACTGCGGTTCCTCTGTTGTTCCTCTTGGAGCCGCCGGTCTGACTCGTTCAGCTGACGGCGCAAGAGTTTGGCCTCATCCTTGGACCGGCCAAGCTGTTGCTCCAGCGAATTGACCTTCATGATCAGCTCTACGTCGGGTTTGAAGAGTCCGATCTGGTTCGTGGGCTGGTTTGCGGGCCGTGTTGCGGTCGCTGCGCTCGCCGAGCGGTCGGCCGCTGATGTGGCATTGCCATTCTTCGGTGTCGCTACATGGCTGGCCTGTATGCTGGATCCTCGGCTGCTAACGGTCTGTAGTGCCGGACGGTCCTGCGCCTCTCCAGGTGGCGCTTGGGAACGGAGCGCTGATTCTCGCAGCGTGGTTAACGCCTCCATCAAACCACGATTTCTACTTGTGGCCTCCTCCACATGAGCATTTGCTCGCGCGAGGGCGTGCTCGTGTTGTGCGAGCATCTCCGCTGCGGTCCATTCCCGGCAGGTTTGCACTCTGTGCTGGTACACAATGATGACGAACAGGCACGCCAGCAGCCCTAATGCAACCAGGTTCGACCAGAAGTAGCCGTTCCTCATGGTCTGTTCGAGCAGTATTTTGCGGCCCTCATCAAGA
>Ga0185299_10002617_pt1 | contig 27084 bp, 24 predicted proteins | sample PaiPotPPA55metaG_FD_128002 | JGI IMG/M metagenome (GOLD analysis project Ga0185299, IMG submission 128002) | Iron sulfur acid spring bacterial and archeal communities from Banff, Canada, to study Microbial Dark Matter (Phase II) - Paint Pots PPA... ...
GTCTCTGATCGGCTATGGTCGATGGAGGATATCGTGGCACTGATCGATGCGGCCGAGGGTGCGCCGAAAAAGCGCGGCCCGTACAAGGCACGTCAGCCGGCCGAGATTTCAAACTGAGTCACTACCCGGTAGGCCGTCAGCTTGCGAATTCCGACCCGATATGCTCTAACACCGCGCCCCGGACGCCGGGGCCGCCAGCGACTAGGGCGAGGCTAGCCGCAGGCAGAAACGAGCTAAGTCATTAGCGCCCGTAGCTCAACTGGATAGAGCACCAGACTACGGATCTGGGGGTTAGGGGTTCGACTCCTCTCGGGCGCGCCAATTTATCAAAGACTTACTGAGCGAGACGATGCCGGAAGGATTCTCAAAGGCGAGAAGCCGGCCGATCTGCCGGTCCAGCAAGCGACCACCTTCGAGCTAATCATCAACCTGAAGACCGCAAAGGCGTTCGGCCTCGCCGTGCCGCAATCACTCCTCGCCCGCGCCGACGAGGTGATCGAATGAGGCGGTCAAAACCGCCGCGGCCCGAGCCGTTCCCGCCGCCCCGGCGACCGAGCGAGCGCGGTGCTGGCAAAGAAGCGGCGCCGGTAGTACCCTCCAGCAAAACGGGGCCGTAGCTCAGCTGGGAGAGCGTCGCGTTCGCAATGCGAAGGTCAGAGGTTCGATCCCTCTCGGCTCCACCAATCTACCGTGGTCGGTGGGTGATGCTGAAGCAAGAAGCGGCGATGATAGAACTTATCCCGTTAGCGTAGAATAACAAACGGCGAGGTTGTCGCCGCATAAACCAAAAAAGCCATGATGGGAGGTATTAAAACGGATGCCTACGATCAGGCTTCTTTTCAATCGGTTTCTTTGCCGGATTCGAGGCCACCATTTTGCCCCGTACGACGCAGGCTCGTTGTTTGTCATCTGTAGCCATTGCCACCTCATTAAACAGGACTGTCCGGCTCACAAGGAATGAACGGCGGATTTATCGCCAGATTAAAACGGCGATGCCCACGATCACACTTCTCTTCAATCGGTTTCTTTGCCGGATTTTTGGGCCGGACGCCGCTCGCTAGCAGCCTTGAGCCTCCCCAGCGTCCGGCAAGGTAAAGACGCTGCAAGGTGCCGCAATGCCGCGCAGATTGTGTTCGCCCAGCGATACGAAAGGCCCAGCCGTCTCGGCAGCAACCGCGCCGGAGACCAGCACCGAGTGGCCAAGCGGCCGGCACAATCCCTCCAACCGGCTGACCAAATTGACTGCCGGGCCGATGGCGGTGAAATCCAGCCGGTCGGCCGCGCCGATATTGCCCCACAGTATCTCGCCAAGATGCAGCGCCGCGCCAAAGGGCAGTGGAGGCAGCCCCTGGGCTTGCCGCGTCGCATCCAGATGATGCATGCCGGCGCGGATTGCGGCGACCGCGCGCAGCGCTGCTTCGCAGGCCTCGGCCGGCGCACCAGTGACCGGGAATATCGCCAGCACGCCGTCGCCGATGAACTTTAGCACCTCGCCACCAAAGGCGTGCACTGCCCCGGCAACGCGGTCGAACCAAGCGTCGAGGGCAGCGATCATGGCCAACGGTTCCGTTGCCTCGGACATCGCAGTGAAGTCCCGCAGGTCAGCGGAAAGAAGGACGGCGCGGATAGTCTCGCCAGTGCCGCGGCTCAGCACTCCGGCCTGCACCCGGGCGGCACTGCGCCGGCCGAGATAAGCCTCGAGCTGGGCTGCCTGCGCAGCCCGGGCCGCCAGGAGGGCAAGGGGCGTGGCGGCGAAGCGCGCCACCTGGCGCAGGCAGTTGGCCTCGGCAGGGCTGAATGGCCGGTTCCCGGCCCAACCCAGCACCGTATCTGCGGGCGCCCCGCCGGCGGCGTCTTGCTGTACCGGGCCCAGCTCGGCCAGCCACTCGCGCCAGGTTTCCTTAAGCGAAGTCCCGGAGAAGGCTAATGCTTCGATCACCTGGCCAGTCTCCGCTCGCCATAGCCAAGTGCGGCGGGCGATGATCGGATGCGGCACGGCAAGCGTCAGCGCACCCCCCGCCAGCGGCAGACCCTTATCCAGCAGCCGGCCGCCGAGCTCGGCCAGAAAACTATCGGAGCCGGGCAAGGCGCCGGCTTCGTCTACGAGCCAAGCGAGCGGCGCGGGCAGATCCATGGCGTGATCATGCTGCCCCGGCCCAATCCTGTCACCCCGCCTCGGCGATAGCGCACCAGGCCCGCCGGTTTATCGTCGGCGAATACCGTTACTGCCTGCCAATCCGGCCGTGTCGTGGGTCTGGGCCCGGGTCATGCCCGGCCGCAACCTCGGCTAGCCGACCGAGGTAATGCGCCCAGCCTTCCGCATGGCCCGCGCATTGTTCGGTATTTGGCAGACCGCTGTGGGTCAGACGCAGCAGCGTCCCATCGGGTCGCTCGATCAGATCGATCTCGATGAGGCTCGACCCGGGCGGTACCTCTTCGCTGCCGTCCCAGCCGAAGCTGTAGGCGAGGCGGTGCACCGGCACCACTTCGCGGAACGAGCCACGCGCGAAGCGCGCCCCGGTCACGTTCACGAGATAGAGCCCACCGGGCTGCGGGTCGATTTGCGCCTCGGTTCCCATCCAGCGCAGGATCTTCTCGGGATCGGTCAGTAGAGCGAACACCGCGGCGGGGGGCGCCGGGATGTGCGTCTCACGGCGGACGACAAGGCCCTCTTGCATTGGTCAACCTCGCTTAGCGCTTTGTTGCTTGTAAAGCAGCCGGAACCACGGCGCTAAATGAAAAGTGCTCATCAGCAAGTACATGAGCACCATTCCGCTCAGCGGCGACGTATGTTGCGCGGCCGAGCAGAGGATCTCCGGTTCGCCGCCGCCGAGAACGCTCGTGAGGAGCGCCATGCTTGCGAAAGTCGGCGCGGCCCCGAGACATAGCCAGTCGGTTGCGCGGAGGGCGGCTGCATTCCCGATTTCAGAACGGATTGCTCCGCTGAAGCCTGCGCCGGCGGGATAGGCTCGCTCATGTCATTTCTCCTGCGGCCGGATCAGCCGCCGGTGCTGCCTTCGCAGCCGAAGCCGGCTCGTACCGGTCGTGGTGCCGCACCCATCCCATGGCGAAGCGAAGCCCGTCCTCGTCTCGGCCCTTGGGGGTGAGATCGAGCAGCCTATAAGTGTGCATCATCACCTCCACGCCGCGGCCGTAGGTCGAGTAGGTATGGAAGACCTCGCCCGCGTCATCCTTCCAGAAGGCGCTGATTCCCGGCATTTCCTCGCCCGCCGGCGTGCCGCCAAAATTGTAGTCGGCCTTGCCATTGGCCATCTCGTCGGCCGTGAAGCTGACATGGAAATCCTGGTTGAAATCGTTGCCGTGCGAGGACACCCACGGAAACTTCCAGCCCATGCGCTGGCGGAACCGCTCGATCTCGGACAGCGGCGCGCGCGAGACGGCGACGAAGGTGACGTCGCGCTGTGCAAGGTGCGCGATCGCGCCGTCGGTGTGGTCGGCCATGTATGAGCAGTTCTTGCAGCCCTGCTCCCAGCCCGGGGCGAGCATGAAGTGCTGCACCAGAAGCTGGCGGCGGCCGTCGAACAGGTCGGCGAGCGTGCGCCGGCCCACTGGCGTGTCGAACGTGTAGGTCTTGTCGATCCGCACCCAGGGCAGCGCCCGGCGCTCGCGCGCGATCTGGTCGCCGAGACGGGTCAGTTCCTTTTCGTGCGCAAGCAGCTTCTTGCGTTCGGCGACCCACCCGTCCCTGGATACGACGCGATGGTTTTGGGTGCTCACCTGCGTAATGGTAGTGCCGGTTCTGTGTGTTCTCATCGCTGTGGCTCCTGCCTTCGGCTATCCGTTCGCTTCTCGACATTATCGGTCGGTCACGAGAATCACATAGCGCTGGGCATCAGACGGCGAGAGTGACAAGTGTGACGGGATTCCGATGGACTCGCTGATCGCAGCTGCGGCACGGGCGCTCGCGGCGGGCGACATTCTCGGCGCACTGAAGCGGGTCGCCTTGCGCGACGACCCGCCTGCGCTTGCGCTTCGCGGCATTGCGATGGCGCAACTCGGCGATTTCGTGCGCGCGAAGGCTCTTTTGCGAAGTGCGGCGCGCGCCTTCAGTCCGAGAGAGGTCGTGGCTCGCGCGAGGTGTGTCGTCGCCGAGGCCGAGATCGCGCTGGTGTCGCGCGATCTGAATTGGCCGGCAAAGGCGCTCGACGCGGCGCGGGCGACGCTCGAAAAACACGGCGACCGGGTGAACGCCGCGCATGCGCGGCATCTTGAGGTTCGGCGTCTTCTCCTGATGGGGCGTCTCAACGAGGCCGCGCGTGCGCTCTCTGGTCTCGATCCAGTGTTCTTCCCGCCCGCGTCGAGGGCCGCCTACGAACTGCTGGTCGCAGGGGTCGCAATACGACGCCTTCAGAGCAAGGTGGCGCGCGCTGCGCTCGCTCGGGCCAAAAATTCCGCGCGCCAGGCAGGCATCCCCGCACTGATGGCGGAGGTGCAGAGCGCATCCCTGGTCCTGAACACGCCCGCGGCGCGCCTGATTACGCGTGGCGAGGAGCGGCTTCTGCTGCTTGAGGAGGTTGAGGGGGTACTGGAATCTGGGGCGCTCGTCGTGGACGCGTGCCGCCATGTCGTGCGTCGCGCGAACATTACGGTCTCGCTCGCACGGCGTCCGGTGTTGTTCGCGCTCACCCGTGCATTCGGCGAAGCCTGGCCAGGAGACGTGTCGAGGGACGCGCTCGTCAAGCGAGCATTCCGCGCAAAGCAGGCCGATGAGTCGCATCGCGCGCGCTTGCGCGTCGAGATTGGGCGGCTTCGCGCGAAGCTTCGCTCGCTCGCGAGCCTGAGCGCGACCACCCGGGGGTTTGCACTCACGCCGCACAGCGCGGGCGAAGTTGTCGTGCTGGCGCCTCCCGTCGAGGGTCAGCACGCGGCGGTGATCGCATTTCTCGCCGACGGTGAATCGTGGTCGAGCTCGGCCCTGGCGCTGGCACTGGGCGCCAGCGCGCGGACCGTGCAGCGGGCGCTCGATTCGCTGCTGGCAGCGGGCAAGGTAGAGCCTTCCGGTCGCGGGCGAGCACGCCGGTGGATGACCGTGCCCGTGCTGGGATTCACGACAACGTTGTTACTCCCCGGTCCACTGCCGAGCGACTAGAGTCGAGATATGAAAACATCAGCCGCCGAAATCCTTGGCGAGTACGGCCCCTTTCCAGGCGCCGACAGCGTCAATGGCGTGACGTTTGACGGTCAGTACGTTTGGTTTGCATCCGGCGACAAGCTGAACGCCTTCGATCCGGAGAGTGGAGAGACGGCGCACGCAATCAATGTCGCAGCGCATGCAGGAACCGCCTTCGACGGCAGGCACCTGTTTCAGATCGCTGAGGATCGCATCCAGAAGATCGATCCGAAGACAGGCTGCGTGCTCTCGACGATCTCGGCGCCCGGCGCCGGCGGCGACTCGGGGCTCGCATGGGCCGAAGGGACGCTCTGGGTAGGGCAGCACCGTGGTCGCAAGATCCATCAGATCGATCCCGAAACGGGTGTCATTCTTCGCACCATCGAATCCAACCGCGTGGTTACCGGCGTCACCTGGATCGAGGGCGAGCTCTGGCACGGCACCTGGGAAGGCGACGAGAGCGAGGTAAGGCGTGTCGACCCCGGAACGGGACAGGTTCTGGAGAGGCTCGAGATGCCACCTGGAGTGGGCGTGTCGGGGCTAGAGTCCGATGGCGGCGACCGGTTCTTCTGCGGGGGCGGAAGCAGCGGGAAGGTGAGAACCATCCGCCGGCCCAAGCAGGGCTCCGCGGCCAAGCCGAAAAGGTAAGGACGAGCGTGCCAGAGGGCGCGAACAAGAGACACGGCGCCTTCTAGACTAATCGCGGAAGGCGTGGGCCTCGAACGTCATGCCTCCACCAGCCAATCGCCGACACCCAAAATAGCGCCGAGTCAGCCCATCGCGGCACGCTCTAAATCGAACCGCTACCGTGCCACACCAATCGGCGAGGCGAAGAACTGCTGCCGGCTGCTGAGAAAGCCGGGGCGCTGACGCGCCTCCCCGAGCGCCGACAGGAACAGCTCGGCCCAGCGATCGACATCGTTTGTCATGAGGTGGGCGAACATCCGCGCATGCCTCTCCTTCCGCTCATCAAGGGGCATTTCGAGCGCGGTCCCGATCGCTTCCGCCACGGCTTCGACTTCGTGCGGGTTGACGATCAGCGCGCCGTCGAGCTCAGCCGCAGCGCCGGCAAACCGCGAAAGCACGAGGACACCGGGATCCTCCGGATCCTGAGCGGCGACATACTCCTTGGCGACAAGGTTCATGCCATCGCGCAGCGGCGTCACCAGGCCGATATGCGCCGAACGGAAAATCCCCGCCAGCGCGGGCCGCGAATAAGAGCGGTTCACATAACGGATCGGCGTCCAGGCCGCCTCGCCGTGCCGCCCGTTGATCTGACCGACGATCGTACTCACCGTGCGATCTATCTCGATATATTCCGGCACCTCGGCTCGGCTTTTGGGCGTGATCTGAAGGAACGTCACCCGGCCCAGCCACTTCGGCTGGGTGTCGAGGAAGTGGCCGAATGCCTGGATGCGATCGGGGATGCCCTTTGAGTAGTCGAGACGATCGACCCCGAGGATCAGACGCCTGCCCCCGAGACTGTCGCGCACCCCCGTCACCAAGCGCGATTTCGCGGCATTGCGCGCGACCCGAGCATAGGCCGCGGTATCGATGCCGACGGGAAATGCGCGAACGTGCACATAGGTGCCGCTGAATTCGAAGGCTTCGCGGCTAGGCCCTGCGATGCCGTGCCGTGTCTCGAAATAGCGGCGCAGATTGTCGGCATCGGCCTCTGTCTGGAGCCCGACGAGGTCGTAGTGGGTAAGCGCCCCGACCGTCTCGGCGTGCTGCGGCAAGACCATCAGAATGTCGGGCGGCGGGCAGGGTATATGGAGGAAGAAGCCGATCGGATTATCGTGCCCCAACGCGCGCAGTTCCTTGGCGAGCGACAGCAGGTGATAGTCGTGCACCCAGATCACGTCGTCGGGCCGCAGGAACGGAGACAATGCGTTGGCAAACAGCGCGTTGACCCTCAGATACCCGGCGAGTTCGACCGCAGTGAACTCGGCCAGATCCACCCGATAGTGCAGGATCGGCCACAGCACGCGGTTGGCGAAGCCGTTGTAATACTCCTGGAAATCGACGGTCGAAAGATCGAGCGTAATGAACGTGCGCCGCTGCCGCTCGACGACCGTTGGCCGCGGGTCAGCGCCATCCTCCGCCACCCTCCCGCTCCAGCCGAACCAGATCCCTTCGCGCCCTTTGAGCGCGGCGTTGACCGCGACGGCGAGGCCTCCAGCCTGCGCCGGCGCATCGGCGCCGGGGACCGCGACACGGTTCGACACTAGGATGAGGCGCGGCACCACACGTCCTCCCATCTGACTGACAGGCGCATCGCCGAGTTGATTACGCCCGCCATCGAGTAGCTCTGCGGGATGTTGCCCCACAGCGCCCCGGTTTCCGGGTGGATGTCCTCCGACAATAGCCCGAAGGCATTTCGGTGGGCCAGCAGCTCGATAAATAGCGCCCGCGCCTCGTCGCGCCGGCCGATCGCCGTCAACGCGTCGATATACCAGAAGCTGCACACGAGAAACGCTGTCTCCGGCTTGCCGAAATCGTCATCGCTAGTGTAGCGCATGATCCGGCCGTTGCGGTGAAGCTCCCGCCCGATCGCGTTGCAGGTTCTAATGAACCGCGGATCGGTGGCCGCAACCAGCCCCAAATCCGCGAGCAGCAACACACTGGCATCGAGTTCCTCGCCTTCGAGGACGCCGGTAAAGGCATCCCTCGCGGGGTTCCATGCGCGCGCCAGGATCGGCTCATGCAACGCCGCTGCCTTGCCGCGCCAGAAGGCCGCGCGGTCGGCGATCCCGAGGCGCGCGGCGATCTGCCAGAGCCGGTGGCAGGCAGCCCAGCACAGCGCGGCCGAGTAGGTGTGGATTCGCGCCCGCCCGCGATATTCCCAGATCCCGGCGTCGGGGGTCAGCGCCAGCTTCGCCGCGCGCTCCCCGAGCGGCTCCAGACGCCGGAACAGTGCTTCGTCGCCCATCCGCGGCAGGCGCTCGTCGACAAACATCTGCGTCGTCGCGAGAATGACGCTGCCGTAGACGTCGTGCTGGTTTTGCAGGGCCGCGGCATTGCCGATGCGCACCGGCCCGTGACCGAGAAATCCGGCGAGGTCGGGCGAGATGCTTTCCTCGAGATCGCCGCCCGGAACGATCGAATGCAGCGGACGCAGCGGCGCCTCCAAATCCGCCGCCACCGTCACGATGTAGTTGATATAGGCTTCCATCGTCTCGGTCGTGCCGAGCCGGTTCAGCGCCTCGACGACGAAATACGCATCGCGCAGCCAACAATAGCGATAGTCCCAGTTCCTGCCGCTGTTTGGCGCCTCCGGGATCGACGTCGTGTGCGCCGCCACGATGCCGCCGGTTTCCTCGAAGCTGCACAAGAGCAGGGTCATCGCAGCCCGCGTGACCGCGCTCTGCCATTGGAACGGGACGGCGAGCGAGCGGACCCAGCCGTACCAGTAGTCGCGGGTGTGCTCCTCGAACTCCCGCGCAGTCGAGTCGATCGCGCCTTGGAACGGTTCGTCCGGTCCGAGGATCAGGGTGAGCGGCCGCGTCAAAGGAAAGGTGGTCTCCTGCACGATATAGGAGAGCGGCGCGTCGGTGGTGAGCCGGCGCACCGGTTCGGTGCCTTGGTAGCGGATGTGGTTCGAGCCCATCGACAAATCCGTGACCGGCCGACCATAGGAATGGCAGGGGCGAACCCGAATGGTGATGCGCGGCAACCCGGCGACCGGCGTGATCCGCCGGACCAGCTGCGGCGGCCGGAACATCCGCTCAAAGCGAGGAAAGCGCGGGGCAAAATCGGTGATGCGGATGCGACCGCCGTGCCGGTCCTCGATCTCGGTCTCGAGAATGGCGGTGTTGCGGGCGTATCCCGTTTTCGCCTCGACCCGGTCGGCGACGACGACATCGCAGAACCCCTTCTCCTCCGCGCCGGCGAGCAGGCGACAGAATACCGGGTTGGAGTCGAACGCCGGAAAACACCACCAGACGATGCGGCCAATGCCGTTCACCAGTGCGGCAACTCGGCAGTTGCCGATCAGCGCGAGATCGAGCGCCCGCGGGTCCGCGGCGCGCGCGGCCGGTGTCGTAGACGCGCTCATCCGGCCAGCCGTCTCACCCATGCCCGCACCTCCGCCGGCCGCGCGAACCAGCCGGAGAGCCCGGGCAACAGCGCCCCGACCGAGAAGGCCAGGCCGCCGAGCGCCAATGCGGCATCAAAGCCGGCGCGGTCCATCCGGTCATCTGCGACAAAGACCGGACGCCTGCCGGCGAACGGCTGGCGCGCCATGAAACGCACGATCGCCTTGCCTTTGTCGAACCCAGGCAGCCTGATCTCGAAGACTCGATGCCCCGCGATCAGCTCCAGGTCCAGCTCGACAAACGCCTCGATGAAGTGCCCGAGCACCACAGCGAGTTCCTTCTCGGCCGCAGCCAAATTCCGGTAATGCACAGTAAAGCTGATGCCTTTGTTTTCAGCGAGGGTCCCCGGGAAAGCCTCGAGCAGACGGAGAAGATCCGACCAAGCTCTGTCAGGCAATCGAGCTCGCGTCAACCATCGGCTGGGGCCATCGGCCGCTTGGCGGATTTGAGCACCATGGATGCCGCTCGCCCGCAGCCGCAGCGGCGTGAACAGTCGATCGAGCTGCTCGATCGGCCGGCCGCTGACCAGCGCAAGCGCACCATCGAGGCGCCGCTCGGCGGCGGCCAGCGCACCGACGAGGCTGGCTGGAACCTCGACAGCCGTGGGGCTTGGCGCCAGATCGAGGAGGGTTCCGTCGACATCGAGAAAAAGACCGATCTGTTGCGGCAGAAAATCCACCGGATTCAGCGCGTTCACCCCAGCCTGGCCTCGCTCACGCTCGCCTCATCCAACTGGAGCACCAGAGACACCATGCCCTCCTGCGGAAAATAGACGTAGTCGATCAGCTGGTTCGGTCGGGAAAGCATCTGACCACGGGGCAGATCAACAAGCTCAAGCATACTGCAATTCGGCCGCGCAGTGGTGCCACTCTCATGTCCGCCAATACCAGATGCAGGCGAGTGAATTCGTGGCTTGATTGCAAGCGGCTGTTTTGAGCTCTTCCGGGCAGGGCAGGAGACACAGTCGACGAAACGACGGTTGATCATACTCTGATGCGGGTCGAAACCGCATGACCGCTGATACGTCGCGCAGCTGCCTCGGTCTAGCAACCTGCGTCGGATCGGCGATCCGGCGGATAGTGGATGCGAGGGTTCTCCTGAGCGCGACCGTGCCTCCAGCCTTGCCCGGGAGGAGCGTGTCGGATGGTTCGCTGGCGCCTCCCTTGGATGCGATCACGGAGTTTCTCCGATCAGCCTGCGGCCACCGTCACCTGCCGCGCGATGGCCCATACGAAGCCGGACAGCTCGCGGGCGATTGCGCTGGTGACGACAGTGGCCGGCTTGCCGGTCCGGGCCAGCCTGCGATAGCGCGCACACAACCGGACTTGTCCTTTCCAGGCGATGTCGCGGATCAGTCTGGCTGGTTCTCCTGCCGCAGCAGCAACTCGCGGCTGAGCCGAGCGGGAAAACGGTAGCTCCATGCCGCCTCAATCAACAGCCGGCGGGCCGCGCTGTTGCCGGCCTTGGTGATGCCGCCGCGTCTGACGTTCGCCCCACTCGAATGCTCGGACGGGACCAGCCCGAGATAGGCCGTCAGCTGATTCGCGCCATCGAGCGGATCGCTGAACAGCAGGAAGCCGATGCGGCGGTCAAACGCGCGGCCGCTGCGATCGAGGTTGCGCCGAAAATTGTCAGCACACCCGATGGGGCCGGGACGGCCGGAACAACGGTGCCTGAAACCTCGACCGTCGAGGAAGCGTTGTCATCGCCGAAAGTCGAGCTGCCGCCTAAGGCACCGGTAAAGTGGAGGAAGACCCCGTACCTGCTGATCGTCGCTGCGACAACTGTTGTTACCCTGATGGCCGTTGGCTTGGACGGTTGGTGGGTCTTCATCGAGCGACCGGCCACCGTCGCGCAACGGGAGGCGGCCGAGAAAACGCGCGCCGACGAACAGGCTCGGCGGGCCGCGGCGAAGGCGCAGCAGGACGAACGAGACCGACAGGCCGCAGCAGCAGCGAAAGCACGACAGGAGGAACAGGATCGGCAGGCTGCGGCTGCGGCGGAGAAGGCGCGACAGGAGGAAGCGGCGACCCAGCAAGCGAGGGCTGCTAGCTCGGCAGACGACGCGATCAACAAAGGGAATAAGGCTTTCGAGGCGAAAGATTACGCCGAGGCCATGCGCTGGTACCGCATGGTGGCTGATCAGGGGAACGCCCGGGGGCAGGGGTTGGTCGGTTACCTTTACCAGAATGGCTTCGGGGTGCCAAAGGACTATGCTGAAGCAATGCGGTGGTACCGCAAGGCCGCCGATCGGGGAAATGCCCACGCGCAGAACCAAGTCGGATGGTTCTACCAAAATGGGTTGGATGTGCCAAAAGATTATGCCGAGGCTATGCGGTGGTCGCATGGCAGCCGAGCAGAGAAACGCGCACGCGCAGAACAACATTGGGGCTCTCTACTACAATGCTTGGGGGGTCGAAAGGGACTATGCCGAAGCGATGCGCTGGTACCGCTTGGCTGCGGATCAGGGAAATGCCACCGCTCAGAACAGCATCGAAGTTCTCAACCGGGGTGGCTGGGGCGTGGCGCAGGACTATGCGGAGGCGATGCGCTGGTACCGCAAGTCTGCAGAACAGGGGGGCTCGCCTCCGGACAGATCAATATCGGGTGGCTCTACGAGAACGGCTGGGGCGTGCCGCGCGATCACGATCAAGCGTGTCAGTGGTGGCGCAAAGCGGCAGCGACAGGTGAAGAAAACGCGAAGAAGGCTCTTGCCAAATGTGGAGGCCGGTGACGGCGGGAGTTGCCCCTAAGCGCGCTCGTATCACGCAGACCCCTGCCGATACCGGGATGGCCCGCGAGGGCCAGACCCGGAATCAAAGGATACGAACGGCCGCGGCTGTACATCGGCCGTCGCCCCGGGTCGGTTTTCTGTGTTCATGGGTCCCGCAACGCCCCAGGATGGCGATAGGGGTTGCCTCAGCCCTGGCGCGCCTTGAAGCGGGGATTGACCTTGTTGATCACAAAGACCCGCCCCTTGCGCCGCACGACGCGGCAGTTCTTGTCGCGCTTTTTCAATGTCTTCAATGAATTGGCGATTTTCATGACCGGATCCTCGCGAGCGCCGGAACATAGGGAGCCGAGGGGGTTAAGTCAATGCGAGCTGTTGACGCTTGGATCAGTGTTCAGCTAGATGTTAGCTAGCTGATCCGATCTCGCAGGGCTATCATGAAGGAAGTCGGCGCATTCGAAGCGAAAAACACCCTCAGCGCGCTGCTCAATCTCGTCGAACGCGGCGAGGAAGTGACAATAACCCGCCACGGCAAGGCGGTTGCGCGTCTCGTTCCACCGCAACCGGCTGTCAATCGCGAAGAGGCTCGCGCGGCAATGGCCAGGCTACGAGCGCGCGCCAAGGAGTTGAAACTCAATCTTACAATGGATGAGATCAAGGCTTACCGAGACGAGGGGCGACGGTGAGCTTGGTCCTTGATGCGTCGGCTGCGTTGGCTTGGGTTTATCAAGATGAGATAAGCGCGGCGGCGCAGGAAATCCTTGATCGTGTCACGACCGAGGGCGCATGGGTCCCGGCGATGTGGCGACTTGAGATTGCCAACGGTTTGAATGTCGGCATTCGTCGCGGTCGGATTAACGCTGACTACCGCGATGAGGTCCTTGCCACTCTCGCGGTGCACGACATCAGAATGGACGCCGACACTTGGCATGCTGCATGGGCAGGGACGCTGCGGCTCGCGGACCGGTTCGGGTTGACGCTCTATGACGCCGCTTATATCGAACTGGCGCAGCGCCGTTCGCTTTCGCTCGCATCGTTTGACGGGCCGATGCACACGGCCGCTCGAACCCTCGGCCTGGAGGTAATCGGAATCTAGGATACTTTTTTACGGACCGCCCGCGCCGGTTTGTGCGCATTGTGCTACTCGACCACCGCCACCGGATGAATTTGAGCTCCGCTTGACGGAGCCACGCCCATGCACTCGAATCGACAAAGTTACGGCTATTTCGCCGGCGCCGTGGCGCGCTCGGCGCGGCGCAGTTCCGACATGTCGTTGCGGCCCGCGAGAAAGGATTTGATGTTGCGGGTCGCCTGGCGCAGGCGCTGGCGGTTCTCGACGAGCGCGATGCGCACAAATCCCTCGCCGTGCTCGCCGAACCCGACCCCCGGCGCGACCGCGACATTGGCCTGCTCGAGCAGGAGCTTCGAGAAAGCGAGCGTGCCGATGCCGCGGAATTCCGCCGGGATCGGCGCCCAGGCGAACATCGAGGCAGCCGGCGGCGGAATCTCCCAGCCGGCCTGCCGGAGGCCGTCAACCAAGACGTCGCGGCGCGCGCGGTAGCGCTCGCGGATTTCGCCGACGCAATCCTGCGGGCCATTGAGCGCCGCCGTCGCGGCCACCTGGATCGGGGTGAAGGCGCCGTAATCGAGATAGGATTTGACCCGGCCAAGCGCAGCGATCAGCCGCTGGTTGCCCACCGCGAAGCCGATCCGCCAACCGGCCATCGAATAGCTCTTGCTGAGCGAGGTGAATTCGACCGCGACGTCGCGCGCCCCCGGCACCTCAAGGATCGAGGGCGGCGGATTGCTGTCGAAATAGATCTCGGCATAGGCCAGGTCGGACAGCACGATGATCTTGTGGAAGCGGCAGAAATCGACGATCTCGGCGTAAAAGTCGCGGTCGACCGTCTGCGCCGTCGGGTTGGCCGGAAAGTTGAGAACGATCGCGAGCGGGGCCGGAGTGCTCTCCTGCACCGCCTTCTTAAGTTCGCCGAGGAAGTCGAATTCGGGGCCGATCGGGACATGACGCACCGCGGCGCCCGCCATGATGAAGCCGAAGGCGTGGATCGGGTAGCATGGGTTCGGCACCAGAACCGTATCGCCCGGGGCGGTGATCGCTTGCGCCAGGTTGGCCAGCCCCTCCTTCGAGCCCAATGTGACGATGATCTCGCGCTCGGGATCGAGGTCGACATGGAAGCGACGGGTGTAATAGGCGGCACAGGCGCGCCGCAACCCGACGATGCCGCGCGACGTTGAATAGCCGTGCGTCTTCGGGTTGTGCACCGCCTCGATCAGCTTGGCGACGATATGCGGCGGTGTCGGCCCGTCGGGGTTGCCCATGCCGAGGTCGATTACGTCGCGCCCCTCGGCGCGCGCCTGCGCCTTCAACGCGTTAACTTCGGCGAAGACATAGGGCGGCAGGCGCTTGATGCGGTAGAACTCTTCGGGCATGGCTGTGCGCAGGCTCAACGTGAATGGCAGGTCGTTCAATCTAGTCGAGCGATCCGGCCGCGCCGAGTAAATTCAATCATCGCCAGCAGCCTTCGAGCAGTTGGAGTCGACCCCTTGCCCCAACTTTGAGTGTGCCAGCCTTTCCCGTAACCTGATACATCAGGTCGAGATCAGGCCGATTTCGCGGTTTGGTTGCTTTTCATCCATCGGCGACAACCCCGTCCTTTGGTTACCCATCTTGATTATAAGAACAGATAGGCAACGAATTGCTTCCTTCAATCGCGAAGGCAATCAAATCCCGCTGCCTCACGGGCGAGTGGTTAAGTCTGATGCTTGGTACCCTTCGACAGTCGGCCGCCTTCGACCACCAAGCAGACGGAGGGGTAGTGGGCGCCACTCAGCCGGTTCGGTCCCAATGTTGACCTACACGACGCCGGCGATAATGTCTCGTTGCTCGGCAAAGAGCGCCTTGACCCAATCAATTACGGCGCGCACACAGGCGGAGCGGCGCAGGTCACGGTGGACAATGATCCAGTATTCGGCAGCGATTTCTGGGATCGGTGAGGTCAGTCGTTCAAGCAGAGGATGGCCGTCTCCCACATAACAGGGCAGCACGCCGCGCCCTGTACCGGCGCGGATCGCCTCCAAATGCATCAGCATCGATGATGCGCGAAGCGTCACCGGGCTTCCGGTCTCTTCCACCTGCCGCTGGACCCAACGTGCAGGCGCGTAGTGCGCTTGCTCGTCGGTATAGGTGACCCATCCGCCAGCATCATAGTCGCGCCGCCGGTAGACCGCGCAGGCGAAGGTGCCAGCTTTGGAAATGTAGAAGTCTCCGCCTTCCGGCGGCTCGTGGCGCAGTGCCATATCGGCTTGGCGTCGCACGAGGTTTGCCGTCTGGCGCAATTCGTCGATCAGCTCCAACGTGATGCCGGGCGGCAGCGCCGTCGTTGTCGCTTCCGACAGGCACCGAGCGAGAAACCCGGCGGCGCACTCGCCGGTCGATACCCGCACTGTGCCGCTCAACACTGGCGAGGCAGCCGCACTCCGTCGCTCCAACGTTAGCGCCGCATCCTCGATGCTCTCGGCCGCCGAGATCAACTGCTCGCCGGCGGCGTTGAGGCGCAGGCCCTCGGGCAGGCGGTCGAACAGGGCCGGCCCGCCAAAACTGGCCTCGAACGCGGCCAAACGGCGGGCGATCGTCGGTTGGCTCAGCCCGAGCGCCCGTCCGGCGGCGCGCATCGATCCTTCGCGAGCGACGGCGAGGAACACCCGGACATCGTTCCAGTCCATCACGCCGCGACTCGATACTTGCACAAGGGGGGCCGGCTCATGCCGCGTTTCGCGCACCGCAACCGCTAATCCGTCGAACGCAGCCATGTCACCCTCCCTTACCGCTCACGATCATTCGTACCAACAATCGGGTGCCATGAAAACGTTCCGCTGCGCTTCGAAAACGGCGATTACCGCAAATAATCCGTAGCGCTATGTTTCCTAACACGCCGCTGCTCAGAAAAGGCGGCGCTGCCTGGCGAAAGGAGCCGAAAATGGCAAGCGGAATGCCCAGCGCCATCCATCTCGACGCGGAACTTGCGAAGCTGACAATGTTTCGACGAACGCCGCACTCGACGCGGGAAGAGACAAAAGGAAGCGTCGCGCGATTGGCCTCCTGTCGCGACGGGCTGCTTTTGGCGCTCAAATCCGCCGGGACCGACCATTGGGAACGCCATCTCACCGGTGACGAGTTGATTCACGTCCTCGACGGGTCGGCGACCCTGGAAATCGTCTGCGACGACGGGCCGCCCAAGTCTTTTACCCTCGGCGCCGGAATGATCGCCGTCATTCCACAGGGCGCATGGCACCGCAGCCATTCCGAGGGCAACACGCATCTCGGCCTGACGCCCTTTCCTGGCGAGCATGACGAGCGTGATGTCGACGACCCTCGGCGAGACCGCATGCCGGAGGGGAAAAGGAAAAGCAGAGCGCCCGACATCGTCGACCTCAACGCCGAGGTCGCGAAGCTAACGATGTTCCAAGGCCGGACCCCGCGATCGACGATGGCCGATCGACAGGGGAGCGCCGCTCGATTGGCGTCTTACCGTGACGGCGCCCTCACCGCCACGAAGTTCGCGGGAAAAGGTCATTGGGAAAAGCACATTGCCGACGGGCTGATCCACATCCTCGATGGCAGGGCGACGCTGGACGTCGCGGGCGAGGAGGGGCCGCAATCGCTCGCGCTCCACGCGGGGATGATGACTGTCATCCCGCAAGGGACGTGGCACCGGTTTCGCTCTGCGGAGGGCGTGACGCTGATGACCGCGACGCCCTTTCCCAGCGAGACGATCGAGGACGATCTCGACGACCCTCGAATGGTCGAGAGCAAAGCGATATGAGTGAGGGAGCTTGCCGCGAGTTTTTCGTCGATGATGCAGGTCTGCTTACGGCGCAACCTTGCCCTTGGCCCTGACATCGGCGGAGGACGGCTCGCCATCGCGAGCCGACCTCCAAGGGGTAGCGAGTGTCCAGTCTTTGACCGCTAGCTCTTATCGATGACCCGGCTGCTGAAGGCGCCGAAGGCGAAGCAGGTCAGCGAATTCGGCTTGACGCCGACCGGGATGAAGATGGCGCGGTACTGCTCGATCCGGCCATCGGCGCGCTCGATCTCGCCCTCCAGGCGCACCGCGGCCATCGCCTTCTGCGCGTCGGCGCAGGCCCGCAGAAACAGATCGGCATAGCGCCGGGGCAGCTGGCGCATCATCGGCCGATCCGTCCTCGGCTGCTCCGGCAGATCGAGCAATCGCGCGAATTCGGGGCCGTACAACAACAGCGCGGATCGCTCGATTACCGGATCGACCGAGATCAGAAACCGGTTTGACCAATCTCTGCTTTTGGTCGCGGTGAGATCAAGCCCGGCGATCGTGACCACGCCGCCGAGTTCCTGCAGCTTCTCTTCCCAATAGGCCATCAGTCGTTCGGATTGCCGACGGCCGCGGCCGCTCGGCGTCTTCTTGATCCACGCTTCGGTCCAAGCGACATCAGAGGGGTCGGCTACGGCCATTGTCCCGCGCTATCCAAAGTTCGCCATCGCGCGTATGGATCTAAGGTGCGGCAACCCAAGGTTCAACTAGTCAGCTAAGCTCTGGCGCCGAGCGCGGCGAGGCGGCGCTGGGCGTCCATGACCGTTGCCCGCGCTGTCGATGCCGGCGTCAGCCGGAAGTCGAATTCGGCGGTGTAGTAGGGTGGCGCTATGCCGAGCCGGCTCGCCTCCACCCCGGGCGTCTCGCGCCGGACGAAGTCGCAGATCAGCGAATCCTTGACCGCGAACACCGCATCGCTCGCGAGGTAGGGATCGGTGCGGTCGAAGATGTGGGTCGTCACCGACTCGTAGCCTTCGGCCGAGACGACAAAATGGATATGCGCCGGCCGCCAGGGATGGCGTCCGGCGGCTTTCAGCATGGCGCCGACCGGCCCGTCCGACGGGATCGGGTAATTGACCGGCTGGACCGTCCGGATCAGATAGCGGCCGGCAGCATCGCTCTTGAACTTGCCGCGCATGTGCAGCGCGTCCGAATCTTCGTCCTGCGAATCGTAAAGCCCGTTGGTCTGCGCCTGCCAGACGTCGAGCACCGCGCCGGCGATCGGCCGGCCTTCGAGATCGAGCACTCGGCCGCTGACTAGGGTCGGAACGCCGCGCTTATCGCGATGGGCGATATTGCCGCCGGCCGACATCTCGGGGGCGCCGAGGCGGTGGAACGGGCCGAAGACGGTGGATTCGGTCGCGCCCTCGGGTTTGCGATGATCGAGTAGGTCGACCATCATCGAGACGCCGAGCGTGTCGGAAAACAGGATGAACTCCTGGCGCTTGTCGCTGCACATCTTGCCCGCTTCGGTCAGGATCTCGATCGCCCGAAACCATTCCGCCTCGGTCAGCTCGACCTCTTTCACAAAGGCGTGGAGATGGCTGATCAGGCTCAGCATGATCCGCCGCAACCGCGGATCCGGCGTCGCGGAGAACCGCGCCAGAACCTCGGCGGTGATGTCGTCCTCGTTCTTGCTGCGGCGCAGCTCGGTCTGCCGCTTTGGCCGTCGGTCGGGCATCGTGCGTCCTCCCTGCGTGGCGCGGCGCGCGGGCCGGCCGGTTCATCGGCGCAACTATAGCCCAAGCCGCCGGCGACGGCACGGGTCCGCGCCGTGGCCGCCGGGATGGCTGGCCCGGTCACGTGTTGTTATGCTTGCCGCCGCGGTTTCGAGGAGAACGCCATGACGATCGCCAGCGTATCGCCGGAGGAAGTGCGTGCCATGCTGCGCGCCATGGTCCACGGGGGAGCCGAGATGGCATTGATCGATGTCCGCGAAGAGGGCGTCTTCTCGGATGAGGGTCACCCATTTTTCGCCAATTCGGTGCCGCTCTCCCGGCTTGAGCTGATGATCGGCGAACTGGTGCCGCGCAAATCCGCGCGGATTGTCGTCCTCGACGGTGGGGAGGAGGATCTCGCCGAACGAGCCTCCGCCACGCTCGCCCAAATGGGCTATCGTGACCTCAGGGTCATGGCAGGCGGGGCGCGCGGGTGGGAAGCAGCGGGGTGCGAGCTGTTCACCGGGATCAACGTGCCGAGCAAGGCGTTTGGCGAGCTGGTCGAGCATCGCTGCAAGACGCCTCATATTGCCGCCGCCGAGCTGAAGCGCAGGCTGGATGCCGGCGAGGAGGTGCTGATCGTCGACAGCCGGCCGATCGGCGAATTCCGCAACATGAGCATCCCCGGCGCGTTCGACTGTCCGGGCGCCGAGCTGGTGTATCGCGTACCGGACCGGCTCGCATCGCCGCAGAGCCTCGTCGTCGTCAACTGCGCCGGGCGCACGCGCAGCATCATCGGCGCCCAATCGCTGCGCAACGCGGGGCTGTCCAACCCGGTCATGGCGCTGGAAAATGGCACGATGGGGTGGGAATTGGCCGGGCTCGAACTCGCCCGCGGGCGCGAGGACGCATTGCCGCCACCCTCGCCCAAGGGCCTGGCGCTCGCCCGCGCGCTGGCCGACCAGGTCGCCCATAAATTCGGCATCGGACGGATCGACGATGCGGCACTCGCCCGGTTTGCCGGTGAGCGGGAAGAGCGCACGCTCTATGTTTTCGACGTGCGCAGCCCCGAGGAATATGCCGAGGGTCATCTCGATGGTGCCCGCTCGGCGCCGGGCGGTCAGCTGGTGCAGGCGACTGACGTCTATATGGCGACCCGCAACGCTCGCATCGTCCTGGTCGATGACGACGGCGTGCGCGCGGTGATGACCGGCTCGTGGATGGTGCAGATGGGCTGGCCCGAGGTTTATGTGCTCGAGGGCGGCCTGGCGGGGCGACCGCTCGTGCAGGGCACCGCCGCTCCGGTCATTCCCGAACTCGAACGGGCGACGGTTGTGACTATCGCGCCGGCCGAGCTGAAGGGGCTGCTCGACCGCGGCGACGCTGCGGTCGTTGATCTGGCGCCGAGCATTTCCTACGAGGCCGGACACATCCCCGGCGCCTCGTTCGCGGTGCGCGCGCGTTTGCGCCACAGCCTCGAACGGGTGCCGCGGACGCGAATCCTCGTGCTGACCTCGCCAAATGGGCGCCTCGCCCGGCTCGCCGCCGCTGATCTTGCGATAAGCGGTGTCGCCGAGCTTCGGGTGCTTGCGGGCGGTACCAACGCCTGGCGCGCCGCGGGGCTGTCGCTCGCCACCGGGCGCGAGGCGATGGCCGACACGCCCAACGATTGCTGGCGCCGGCCTTATGACCCCTACGCCGGCGAGGGTGCCCGCGAGCGTTATCTGCGTTGGGAGATCGGACTGGTGGGCCAGATCGAGCGCGAGGGCGATGTCGGGTTCCGCGTTCCGGGATAGCCCGCGGGAATGGTAGACCAGGTGACGCCGCCTTCGTCTATGGCTGACGGTCGCCCATTGGCGCTGCGCCCGCCTCGGCGACAATCTCGAAGGAACGCTTGCGCTTCAAGTGGTCGAAGATGTTCGCCGTCACCATCAATTCATCGGCGCCGGTGCGGCTGATGAGGTCGTCGAGGCCGAGACGCACCGTTTCCGGGCCACCGACGATCGCGGCGCCAAGCGCGTCGGCAAGGATAGCGCGGGCATAGGGGTCAAGCTTGTCCTCGAAATCGGCGACCGGCGGCGGGACGCGGCTCGGCTGGCCGATCCGGTTGTTCAGCGAGGATTGCTGCAGCGATGAGAACAAGAACCGCGCCTCGTCGTCGGTTTCGGCTGCAACCACGGTGACGCCGCACATGACGTGCGGCACGGCCAACTGCGCTGACGGGCGAAAGCGCTCGCGGTAGATCGCGAGCGCCGGCATCAGCATCGCCGGCGCGAAATGCGAAGCGAAGGCGAACGGCAGGCCGAGGATCGCCGCGAGCTGTGCGCCAAACGTGCTCGAGCCGAGGATCCAGATCGGGACCTCCAGCCCGGCGCCGGGCACCGCCTGCAGCCGCTGGCCCGGCGCGCTCGGCCGAAAATACCCCATCAGCTCGACGACATCCTGGGGAAACTGGTCGGCGTCTGCGAGCAGGTTGCGCCGCATCGCGCGGAAGGTCAGCTGGTCCGAGCCCGGCGCGCGGCCGAGCCCCAGCTCGACCCGGCCCGGATGCAATGCGGCAAGCGTGCCGAATTGCTCGGCGATGACCAGCGGCGCGTGGTTCGGGAGCATGATCCCGCCGGCGCCAATCAGGATATGGCTGGTGCCGGCGGCGACGTGGGCGAGCGCCACCGCGGTCGCCGCGCTGGCGATGCCCGGCAGGTTGTGGTGCTCCGCCATCCAATAACGTCGGTAACCCAGCGCCTCGACATGCCGCGCCAGGTCGAGCGAATTGCGCAGGGATTGCCCGGCGTCGCCGCCCTCGGTGATCGGCGACAGGTCGAGGATTGAGAGCGGGACCATCAAATATCCCCTCAGGTCATTCTGGGATCGCCCGAGGGACGAGGCCCGGAACCCATGAACACCGGCCTCTGGAATATGGGTTCCGGGCTCGCCGCTGCGCGGCGCTTCGGAATGACGATTTAGTATGCAAAGTGCCCCCGCGTCAGCGCGGGCCGGCGCCGATATGCGCGACCGCGTTGATCTCGACTTTCAGCGCCGGGGTTGCCAGGGCGGCCACCTGCACCAGCGTCGAGCACGGGAAGTTGCCGGTGAAGAACTCGCGACGGGCCTGCCATACCTTCTCGCGCTCTTTGATGTCGGTGACGAAGATCGTCACCGTGACGATGTCGGCCATCGTGCCGCCGGCTGCCTCGACGAGATTTTTGATCTTGCTGAAGATCGCTTTTGCCTGGGTGTATTCGTCACTGAGATCTCCGCCGCTCGCGGTCATCCCTGCGACATAGGCGACGCCGCCGACGACCAGGCAGTTCGACCAGGTCTGCGGCTGCGGTTCGGGCACATGCGGGGTCGTGGCGCGGACAATGCTCATTATGGTGCCTCCTCTCTCACTTGCGGACGTCGTGGATTGCGCGCCAGACGCGCTCCGGCGTCGCCGGCATGTCGATATGACGGATGCCAAACTCGCTGAGCGCGTCGACCAGCGCATTCATCACCGACGGCAACGCACCGGCGCACCCGGCTTCGCCGCACCCCTTGGCGCCGAGCGGGTTGGTCGTCGCCGGCACCGGGTGGAATTCGTGCACGAACAGCGGCGCGTCGTCGGCGCGCGGCATCGCGTAATCCATGTACGAACCGGTCAACAGCTGCCCGTCCTCGTCATAAACGGTGCGCTCGCGCAATGCCTGGCCGATCCCCTGAACGATGCCGCCATGCGCCTGGCCGTCGACTAAGAGAGGGTTGATGACGACACCGAAATCGTTGACGAAGGCATATTTCGCGACCTCGACCATGCCGGTCTCGGGATCGACCTCGACCTCGGCGATGTGGCAGCCGTTGGGGAAGGCCGAGGGTGGCCCGTCGTAGATGTCGGCGACGTCGAGGCTCTGCGGCAGCCCCGGCGGCAATTCGACCCCGGCGTGGATCTTCGTGGCCAATTCCATCATTCCGACCGATCGGTCGGTGCCGGCGATAACAAAGCGACCCCCCTGGAATTCGATGTCGGCCGCCGATGCCTCAAATACATGGGCGGCGATCTGTCGGCCGGAAGCGATGACCTTGTCGGCCGCCCCGACAATCGCGTTGCCGCTGACGATCATCGATTTTGAGCCGCCGGTGCCGCCGCCGGCGATCAGTTCGTCGCTGTCGCCCTGCAACAAGCGGATGCGCTGGAACGGGATGCCGAGCCGGGTCGCCAGCACCTGGGCGAAGGGCGAGGCGTGCCCCTGGCCGTAATCGAGCGTGCCGGTGATGATCGTCACGGTGCCGTCAGGCTCGAAGCGGACGCCGCCCATCTCGCGGCCCGGCGGCCCGGTCAATTCGAGATAGTCGCTGATGCCGCGCCCGCGCAGCCTGCCGCGCGCGCGGCTTTCGGCCTGGCGCGCCGGAAAGCCGTCCCAGTCGGCGAGCGCCAGCGCCTGGTTGAGCAGGCCGGTGAAATCGCCGCTGTCATAGGTCGTGCCGTTCGGCGCCTTGTATGGCATCGCCGAGGGCGAGATGTGATTGCGGCGGCGCAAGGCGACGCGGTCGATGCCCATCTCGCGCGCCGCCGACTCGACCAGCCGCTCCATGTAGTAATTGGCTTCCGGGCGGCCAGCGCCGCGATAGGCGCCGACCGGCGTCGTTGTCGTGAAGACGCACTTGGTGTTCACCTCGATCAGCGGCGTCTTGTAGACGCCGAGCGTGTTGCGCACCGCATTGCGGGTCGCCGGACCGGGCGCGCCGTAGGTGGCGCCGAGATTGCCGTAGCCGGTGAGCCGGACGGCGAGGAAGTTGCCGTCCTTGTCGAGTGCCAGCTCGGCAATCATCTGCGCGTCGCGGCCATGCGTGTCGGAGATAAAGCTGCCGGAGCGCTCGTCGGTCCATTTGACCGGGCGGCCGAGTTCGCGCGCGGCGTGCATCAGACAATAATGCTCGGGATAGGTCGCCTGCTTCATGCCGAACGAACCGCCGACTCGGTCGGTCAACACCCGCACCTTGTCGCGCCCGACGCCGAGCACTCCGGCGATGTAGTTGCGGAAGCCGAACACCCCCTGGCAGCCGATGTGGAGCGTCCAATGCCCGCGCTCCGAATCGTATTGCGCGACCGCCGAGCGCGGCTCCATCGCGTTGACGACGATGCGGTTGGCGCGCAGTTCAAGGCGCGTGACGTGCGCGGCGCGGCCGAACGCCGCCGCGACCGCCACGCTGTCGCCGAAATGGAAATCGAGCCCGATGTTGCCGGGCACCTCGTCATAGAGCAGCGGCGCGCCCGGTGCGTCCGCCAGCGCTGGCTCGCTGACCGCCGGCAGTGGGTCGATTTCGACGATAACCGCTTCCGCAGCATCCTTGGCCGCCGCCACGCTCTCGGCGACGACTGCGGCCAAACCCTCGCCGACATGGCGCACCTTGTCGGTGGCGAGCGCATGGCGCACCGGAGAAAGCATCGGCGTCCCGTCGCGATTGTTCATGATTTGGCGCGCCGGCAGCGGGCCGATCCCGCCCTTGGCCAGATCCGCCGCGGTGTAGATCGCCAGCACGCCCGGCATCGCCCGCGCGACGCGCGTGTCGATCCGCCGGATTGCGCCGTGGGCATAGGCGCTGCGCAGCATAACCGCGTAAGCCTGGCCGGGCAGGCTGACATCGTCCGAATAATGTCCTTCGCCGCGCAGCAGTACCGGGTCTTCCGAGCGCGGCACCGGCTGGCCGATCGCGAATTTCTCGTCGAAGCCGAGGTCGGATGCATCGATGTAGTCGTTCATCAAGTGAGCCTCTTCACCCGCGCGCGCTGCTGTTTCCCCGGTACGCCATCACCAAGCCTGCTCGACGATATATTAACGTCCCAACCGCGGTACTGAAATCGTCGAACCGCGGTCGATGATGGAGTTGGCTGGGATCCGTACAGGGAACCGGTCAGGCAGCCGTCACCGAAAAGACGGCCACGTTTCTCCGCGTTAACAGGCCCCACGGAATGACGAATGATTGCTGCAGCTTGAGAGCCGGATTACGCGCGATTTCGGCGAAATCCGTCGGCTTCCCCCCTCCGATGCAGATCATGTAAAGGTCACGTGGTGATTTTAGGTAAGAACCAACGATATTGTTTACTACTAATTGCATCAATCTTTCACCAAAGGGGTTCAAGAAAAAAAACATACAAGGCGTGTTCGGTGGCACAAAATCTATTGCATCGCATTCAATTATTTTTATGTCGTGCGTCCGTCGGCGAAGGAAACGGCACGTTTTCAGGTTGTTTTCCGCAATGCGACACAGTTCCGGTAAAAACTCGACGCCAATCACGCTTTGGAAAGGTAACTTGGAAGCCGTAAGGACAACCCGGCCCTTCCCAGATCCCATGTCGATAAAGGTAAATCGCGAGAAATCTAAGTGTACATGCTTGAAAATTTTAGGGAGAGCTGACCACGGGGTTGGCTCATACCCGTGGCGCTCGTCTTCGGCGAGGGTCTCCGGTGGCCACTTGAAGGTATCGAAGGTGTCGATGTTATGAAGAAGATCGGATAGCGGCTCGCGAAGCCGTCTCATTCGCCATATAAAGAGCCGCTGCCACGCGGCGGATCGCGTCTCCATGCGCTTTGATCGGCGGTGGATAATCCTGGACATCATTTGCGTGCTTTAGTCGACATTCCCCGGAGGCAAGGGATGCAGACTACATCTTCTTCCGCGCGTTGCGCACAGAATCCGGGTGTGAGTGCTTGCTGCCCTGCTCGGCCGCCCGGGCGCTACCCGCAAGGGCCGGCAAAGGCGAACACCAAGGGAGAATTGTTGTTATGACAGAATTTGAGCATGCGACAATCGCCGCGCAGTTAGCTGCCGCACTGGTCACGGCTCACGGTTCTCTCGCGGCGGCAGGCATCCCGCTCAAGCAGCCGCAGAACCAAAACGCGCCGCGGACTGAAAGCCCGTTGACCCCGCAAGGCGCTGTCGCGCTTTACCGTGGCGTATTGGCCGAGCTTTCTCAAAGGACACCGTGACCTGCGCTTTCGCCGTTACAATCCTTTCCCTGCGGAACCCAGCATGGCGCTGGCGAAGAAGCGCCGGCGGTAAAGGGCTCGATGGCACGTTCCCCTCGACCATAACATCGATTAGCTAACCGGGGGCTGACGGCTGCCCAAATCCCAATGATTCCACCGCGGATCGATGATGGGCACGACAGCGACCAGCCTGCACGTTCTGTCAGCCGTGGTCGGCGTCGGGTCCGCGTCCCCGGTAGGAACCATCGTGATCGCGTTTTCACGGCGCCCCCCGGCTGAAGAATTGGCCGCCGAGCCGTGCGGTAATCGGCGTTTTGATGCCAATTACGCAATGTTCTCGACACGCATTGATTGTGGCGCGACATTGACGCGCCCTCTTCTCTCCTCCAAAATGTACGCGTTGCGGCGATCTTGTCCCGGCGCCTGAGCGCTCGTGGGCTACGCAACCTGTTGGCGGACAAGGAGGCCTGCCTGTGAGCGGCTCGACGATCACTAGCCCCGTTACTCACAATATCTACCTCGGCTCGGGCACCTATACCTCACCGTTGACCATCACCGGGAGCGGCGGGGTCACCGCGACCAACGCGTTCGATGCGATCTATGGTCCCCCCACGCAGGCCTGGGCGATCGCGAACTACGGCACGGTCCTCAGCACCGGCACCGCGGCCGGTCACGGCATCGATCTCTACCTGGGCGGCAGCGTCGGCAACACGGGCGGCCTGATCGAAGGCTCCCTCGGTGTCTTCATCAAGGGCGCCGCCGGCACGGTCACCAATTCCGGCACCATCATCGGGACGGGGAGCAACGGTGCGGAGCTTGACCAAGGCGGCAGCGTTACCAACACGGGCGGCCTGATCGAAGGCACTAAAGGCATCGTCTTCACCGGCGCGGCCGGCACGGTCACCAATTCCGCCTCGATTATCGGCACCAGCGACGACGGCGTTTACTCTAATGCGGGCGGCGTCGTCACCAGCACGGGCGGCCTGATCGAAGGCACCAACGGCATCGTCTTCATGGGCGTCTCCGGCGCCGTCACCAATTCCGCCTCGATCATCGGCACCAGCAGCGTTGGCGTCTACCTTAACACGGGCGGCAGCGTCGGCAACACTGGCACAGGTTTGATTCAGGGCGCGGCCTTCGGCGTCTACATCAAGGGGGCTAGCGGCACACTCACCAATACCGGCACCGTCGTCGGCGGGACGGCCAACGGCATCGATCTGCTGGCCGGCGGACTTGTCGTCAACACGGGCGCCGGCCTGATCCGGGGCGCGTCCTTCGGCGTCGCCACCGGGGTCAGCGCCTTCACCACCACGGTCGTCAATTCCGGCACGATCATCGGCGGGACGTTCAACGGCGTCGCGCTTGACGAGGGCGGCACGGTTATCGATTCCGGCACGATCATCGGCGGCCACTACGCCATCAGCTTTGGCGGCTACGGCGGCAACGCCCAGACCGATCTCCTCGTCCTCGACGCGGGCTATCGTCTCAGCGGCATTGTCCACGGCAGCGGGACCGCCGGCGCGACCAACACGCTGGAACTCTCGGGCGCCCTCGGCACGGTGACGGCAACGTACAACACCCTGGGCCTGGTCAATTTCCAGGATGTGCTGTTCGGTGCCAGCGGCAACGAGATA
>Ga0185299_10002619_pt1 | contig 27084 bp, 22 predicted proteins | sample PaiPotPPA55metaG_FD_128002 | JGI IMG/M metagenome (GOLD analysis project Ga0185299, IMG submission 128002) | Iron sulfur acid spring bacterial and archeal communities from Banff, Canada, to study Microbial Dark Matter (Phase II) - Paint Pots PPA... ...
TTGAAAGCGACAATGGTTCCGATACCCGCTCCGGTGCCACTGAGGCCGCTCACCGATGCCACGGATTCGCTGTGGTATAGGTCAGAGGGGAGCACATTCGCCATCGTTGTGAAACTCGCATAACAGAAAGTCGCAAGCGAAAAAAGGAATGCGATAAGATATAGGTTGGTGGTGAAGATGGTGGGAATGAGCATCGTCATGCCAATTCCACCAAAGATAATTAACGCCTTACGCGCTGCCCCGACTGACCATCCACGCTTGATCAAGGCCCCCGAAATGCCACCGCCGACAAAGCTCCCTACATCTGCGGCGATAAACGGAATCCATACGGCAATTAAGCCGCTCTTTAATTCGATTCCCTTGGCGACCAGGTAAATGGGAAACCATTCCGTGATGAAAAAGAAGACTGGATCCGTGAATGTCTTGGCGATGATGATTCCCCATGTCTGCGGGAGGAAGAGAAGATCGCGCCATCGAGGACGCAGCCTACCTTCTTGAAGTTCCTCGGATTCGCGCCTGTCCGCGAGAATCATTTGCAGTTCTGCGGGTGGAATGCGATTGTGCTTCTCCGGCGGGTAGTACAGCCTGCGCCAGACAATCAACCACAAGAACCCCAGGGCGCCGGGAACCATGAAAGCCGGGCGCCATCCCCACCGAGAGTAGATCCACAGGATGATGAACGGAGCGACCGCACCGCCGATCGAAGAACCGCTATCAAACAGCGCTGTCGCCAGTGCCCGTTCACGTTTTGGAAACCACTCCGAGACCGCCTTCGTGGCGGCCGGCCAGTTGGCCGACTCCCCTGCCCCCAATAGAAAGCGAAATGCAGCGAAGCTGTAGAAACCATTCGCCAGCGACGTCAGCATGGAGACGATCGAATACCAGACCACGGTGAGCGTCAGGCCGCGCCGTGTGCCGATGCGATCCATAAGTCTGCCGAAGGCGGTTTGCCCGATGGAATAAGCCACACGGAAAGTGATCGCGATGTTGGCGTAGTCGGAGTTCGTCCAGTGATACTGCAGCTTAAGATAAGGAGCTAAGAGCGAGAGGGTCTGGCGGTCAATGTAATTGATGACGGTGGAAGCAAACAGCAGGCCGCCAATCCACCAGCGCAACGAAGCAATCGGCTTCCGGGCGGTTGCCATTACGGTGGATTGCGGACCTTGAGAGCTAAGGCATTCCCTGCACTTCGTTGTCCAACACTTCTGGACTCAATAAGGATGCCGAGTGTTTATCCAGATACACCGTTGCGTTCGCATGTTGGCGCAAAATTGAAGCCGGCGCCATAGGACTGATTTTGCCGGCGAAGCACGCCTTCACGGCTTGCGCCTTGCGTGCGTCGGGAACGACCGCGAGCACCTCCCGTGCCTTGAGGATCTGGCGCACCGACATAGAGATTGCTTGCTTCGGCACCTGGGAGATCTCGGCAAACCAGGCCTCTCCAACCTGCTGTTGACGGCACGCTTCATCGAGGGTCACGATGATGTACGGATCTTCGGTTTCAAAGTCTGCGGGGGGATCGTTGAAGGCGAGGTGCCCATTTTCCCCAATGCCAAGAAACGCGACGTCAACGGGCGCAGACGCCAGGTCTTTGCCAACCTGACAAACCACCTCGGCGGGATCGGCGGCATCGCCGTCGAGCAAGTGATAACGGTTGATCCCGGTCTTTCGAATCAGTTGTTCCAGCAGCATCTTGCGGAAACTTCCTGGATGGCTGATCGGCAGGCCGATGTACTCATCGAGATGAAAGGCCTCGACCTTTGTCCAGTCGATTCCCCTCGCACTCGTCAGTGCATCCAGGAATTCGCGCTGGGAGGCGGCGGTGGCTGCAATGATGCGTGCCCGATCGCGTTCCGCAAGGGCGCGCCGAATCGCCGCAGCCGCCTGTTCGGCGGCAGCTCGGCCCAGGGTCGTTCTGTCGCCAAATACCTTCAGCATTGCAGACCGTTCCTCGATGCGGCGACCCGATCGCCTGCCATCAGAGCTGCAAATTATACAAAAAAGAGAGTAGAGGCACGGAATCAATTTCATACTATGAAAACAGCAAACCACCCGAATGGCAGAATGGTTACCCTTTGGTGTATGACTCTTAGGGCCCATCACCAATATCAATGGGGGCAGGTGTCACGATGCGCTCGAACTCTCCGCACACTTTCGGGTCCAACCTTCGCCAAATCTGGACCACTGCCTGCGTGATTGCTGCTGAGCATCGCGCAAATCTGTTTTGACTCTCGTTTCCAGGATGCAGCAGCGGAGTGGCGCACACAGAAACGATGCGCATGAGCTGCGGTGAGCCAGTCTATGCACGACGATCGGGCACATGGTGGTTATCTTGCCTGTGGTCTAAGTCAATGACTCCCGCTTAATTCCCTGTCCTATGTTCGCAGCCTTGTGTCATAGATACGGGACGAAGCCTTGCGTCTTCATCTCGAGGCGATACACCGACGTAGTGGCTGTGATGTACAGCGTCCGATAGTCCTCATCGCCCCAGTTCATATTTGCCGGTTGCTCGGGCATGACGATTGTGCCGAGATGATTGCCTTTAGCGTCCCAAACCCATATGCCTTTCGGCCCGGTAACAAAGAGGTTGCCGTTCTTATCCACCTTGATTCCATCGGGTACGCCATCGCCCTTCCCGCCCGGTTCCTCGCCGAAGATGCGGCCGTTCATTATGGTTCCATCAGGTCCAACGTCGTAAACACGGATGTTTCTCTTTTCGCTGTCGTCGACGTAGAAGTGCTTGCCGTCGGGCGAGAAAGCGAGACCGTTCGGCTGGGTCAAATCCTTGGTTAATAAATGTACGCTGCCTTTAGCGTCTAGTCGGTAGACGCCCTGGAACAGTGTCTCCTGCCTTTCGCCAGCAACGAGATCCAGGGTCGGATCCGTGAAATACAATGCTCCGTCCGGGCCGACGACCACGTCATTTGGACTGTTAAATTTCTTGCCATCGTAGCGATCGGCGAGGATTTTGTATTTTCCGTCCGGAGTTACCTCGATGATGGCGCGCAGCACGCTGGCGCAGTCAATCAACCGATGCTGGCGGTCGAAGGTGTTGCCGTCGGGGTCGCCGAGCGCAATCACTTCCTCCTGCTTGCCATTGGAATGAAGTCGGTAGATTTTGTTAGTGGTTTCGTCGCTTACGTAGAGGAATCCCGCCTGATCCCACACCGGGCCTTCGGTAAACCCGAAGCCTGTGCCCACGACGCTCAACTTGGCATTGTGATCCACCAGATTCCAGAACTGCGGTGACTCGGCTTGCAAGTGAAATTCTCCGGGTGCGGGTGGCGGCGGTGGAAAACCTGGTGCGCTCGCTGCGACGAGCAACAAAGTTGTGATGCTGAGAGTAAGCAGGATATTCACGCTTCGCTTCATGAGAATGCCTTCCTCTTTGAATGAACTCTTCAGCTCTCTCGCGATCATCACCTATTCGTCTTCAAACTCCTTCTCAGGCGTTTCCGACGAGCCGGTCCTGGCGTTGGCCACGCTCAGCAGATAATTGACGAGATCATTCAACTCATCCGAGCTCAGGGTGGACGCGTAGTCCGTGGGCATCAGCCCTTGCGAGCTGTATTCCGACTTCTCAATATCTGATTTCGACAGAAAGAGAAACGCGCCGTCCAATGTCTGCAACTGCACCGAGAAGTTATCTTCATTGCGAATTCTGCCAACGTACTTCTCGCCCCCTCGGGTCGTCGTCGTTACCATTCGCGCTTGCCGATCGCTGCCCGGACCGGGATTCATGATCGCGCTCCGCGTTTGCTCGACGGCATGCGCGCGGCCATAAGCTGACAAATCAGAAGCCATAAAACCTCCCTTGCCTAAGACCATGTGGCAGCCCGAGCATCCGGCCTTTGCGAAGAAAAGTGTCTCCCCACGCTTCGCATCGCCAGGCAGGTTCAAGGCTTTCTTGGTCCCATGAAGAGTACGCAGGTAGGTTACGACGGCTTTGACATCGGAACTCGCAAGGGAATGGAACGCCGGCATTCCAGTTCCAGGAATGCCATTCTCAACCAGGTGGGCGACCTGTGCATCGGAAAGCCGCTGCGCCCTGGAACTGTCCGCGATGTTCGGAGCTCGCTCTCCGCCTCGGCCGTCGAGCCCGTGGCATGCAGCACAGCTAGACGCGAAAGTTTTCTCCCCGCGCGTTGAAACGGCGTTGAAATTCTGCGCTCGAGGGCTTTGCGGTCGGGTTTGCGAACTCGCAACGACCCCATTCGAGGCCCCCAGGGCCACCAGAACTGGTGCCACCACGTAAAGTAATTTGCAATCTGCCAGCATCAGCGAAACCAGCCAGAACTAGCAAGTCCTCTCCGAGGGGAAGGCCGCCCGCGAACCCAACTCAGCTCAGAACAAAACTTTCACGCCCAATTGCACGATCCGGGCAGGTCGCGCCGAGGTTACGAATCCAAACTGGCTGGAGTTAATTTCGCCGGTCGGATTTGAGAACTGCGCATGGTTGAAAACATTGAACGCTTCCAATCGCAACTGAAGTTCTTTTGATTCGGTGAACTTGGTGGTCTTCGCGAGAGCCATGTCGAAGTTGTTGAGTCCGGGACCGTGAAAAAAACGGCGCCGGGAATTTCCCAATTGTCCCAACTGTTCATTGCTGAACAACGAGGTGTTGAAGTACGAATTTCCGTGTCGCGGATTCGTGTCGGCCAGAACCTTACCCCCGGCGAAGTTCGGCACGTCAACCGGGACTGCGCCCGCGCCGATCAGGGCGTTGTCATCATTCTCCGTCAAGGTGATCGGGAGACCAGTCGCGAAGTTGACGATGCCACTCAGGCTCCAACCTCCCACCACTTTCCGGCGCCAACCAGAGCTGGCAAGCTTGTCGAAGGGCAGGAGCCAGTTGTAGCTGAAAACGAAATTGTGGGTTACGTCGAAGTTGCAGAGGGCAATGCTGCGGCGTGGGTCGAACGGATCGGTGGAGTCCTGCAGACCGGAGGCGTTGTCGATGCACTTGCTGTAAGTGTAGCCGGCGAGAAAGCTCAGCGAACCTGTGTTATGACTGGCGCTGATCTGCAGCGAATTGTAGCGCGAGTTCGCAATGGTAGACACAAACGGGTTGGTGTCGAACAGCGGCCCGAGAGGCCGCACCGCTGCAATGGTCTGCCCGGAGGCGGTGATCCACGGAGTACTGACTCCCGTAGTCGAGTTGAATGGAGGAGTCTCACTGAACGGACCACATGGTCCGGCGCTGTTCGGCCCGAGGTTATTCTGATTATTCAGGAACAAACACAGCGCCGGATTCGAGGGATTGGCTTCAATCGAAGTGACTAACCGATGGCCCTCATTTCCGACATAGCTGGCCGTGAACACAGTGTTCGATCCAATCTGCCTTTGGAGCGAGAATTCGTAGTGCTCGGAATAAGGCAGCTTGTCTCGGTGATCAAAGGAGAACCCGAATGAGATGGGCTCCACTTGGGACCAGGGGAAAGTGGTATCGGGATTTGAGGCGGATACGTTCGTCGGAGGAAATGGAAAAGGAAAACGCCGCCCAACCTGCGAACCGTCCGAGCGAACGATGTAAGGGGATTCGAGCAGCGGCGGCTGGGCGCTTCCGTAGTACAGCCCATAAGGTGGATCGCCGACCTCGAGAAACTGCGAGAGATCTTCGACTGATGTGTAATAGAGGCCGCCGCCGATGCGAATGCTGGTCTTCCCCGGTCCGCCAAAAAGCGCGCCAAGAATTCCCGAGGAAGAGCTCGGAGAATAGGCTAGGCCCAGACGTGGCGAAAAATTATGCCATTGAGTCGGCGCGAGGGTGCGCGGCACCCCGGGATCGCCGGGGACTACCCATCCTGTGGGCGCGCCGGGAAACACGACCGATTTCTCTCCGGGGATAATGGTCTCAATCTTATTTTGCGTATCGTACCAGGGCATGCTGGCTTCCCAGCGGAGTCCGTAATTCAACACAAGATTGTTGGTCGCCCGCCAACTATCCTGAGCATACAGAGCGTAGTACTTGCTGCGGGAGTCCAGGATTTGCGGGCTCGCCTGAGTCAGGCTGTTCGGCGCGCCCAGAAGAAAATCGGCAAAATCGATTCCCGTCTCGTTGCCGGTAAACGAGTACTGGCCGTTCTCTGCCGCCAGATTTCGTTCATCAATCTGGTCGTAGTGAAATTGTCCGCCAAACTGAATGCTGTGAGTTCCGATGACCTTGGTGAAGTTGTCCAGCACCTGAAATGAGTTATTGAACTGCCCCGTACTTACCTGAGGAACTCCGATGTTGAAATTATTGAATGTAATGTAGGGCACGCCTTCTAACTTCGGCGCGATCGGACTTATCCCGCCGGTGCCTGCATTCCAAGGTGTAACGAAGCCTAAATTAGCCAGACTGTAGTTTGGCCCAACACCGCCTTGGGGTTCGGCGAGAGCCAGAGCGTTTCTCACGTAGCTAAGCCTAAGTTCGTTCACCGCGTAAGAGCCAAAATTCTTTGTGTCCCCGAGGTTCACAAGCTGCGCCCTGCCGGCAGTAACGGCGCCATATGCAAAACTGGAGGACGGGACAGTGGCTCCGCCGTTGGGATACGGAGAATTCAGCAAATAATCGTCGGCGAAGTAATAAGCGAAAAGCGTGCCAAAGTGGGTATTCTGATCGACTCGGACACCGCCTTTGTCGTCCCGCAATTTCTGCGCGTACTTGGACGACACCAGGAAATTCCCAGCAGTATTGGGCTGAGGGACGAGGCCAAGGCTTAGCATGCTCTTCGCCACGGGCGACCAAGCGGTTGGGGGAATGACTGCATTGGGGAAAGCGCACTGAGTGTTGTTTGTGCAATTTATACCAAAGGGAGTTCCAGCGCCCGTATTGGAGTTAATCGTAGTTGGATCGACCATTGACGCAGTGAAGTAGTACGGCTCACCGCTAGTGACTCCATAGCCCAACCTTGTTCCAAGAAGACCGGCAAAGAAGTTACCGCCCACGGTAGAGGCAATCGGATTGTTGTTGGCATCCACAGCGGTGCTGAAAGAGTTCGCCGAATCGGAGAAGTTTCCAGTGAAGTTTGCTGCCGAGGGCATTTGTATGTTCACGGGCGAAGCTTGAGTTTGCCGCGTACCCTGATAGTCAAGGAAAAAGAAGGTCTTGTCTTTCTTTATCGGTCCGCCGAAGGTACCTCCGAACTGGTTTTGCCGGTACACGGGAACGGCATTAGAAAAATACTGCGTGGCATCGAGCGAAGTATTCCGCAGGAACTCGAAGCCACTGCCATGAAATTGGTTGGTTCCTGACTTGGTAACGACATTGATCTGTCCGCCGCTATAGTTCCCGTATTCGGCATCGAAGTTGTTGGTGATAATGCGAAACTCGGAGATCGAATCCAGGTTTGGAATGATGGCAGCACCATTGTTCTTTCCCTCCTCGACATTCGATCCGTTGACCATGAACCCGTTGGCCGTCTCGCGTTGCCCGTTGACCGATTGATTTCCGGCATTCAGGCCGCCGTCAGGGGAGCGGTCGGCAATGCCCGCGGTCCCGGTGTCTGTCGAATTGTAGGGAGACACTCCCGGCTGCAACGCCAGCAGGTCCGTGAAGCTGCGCCCGTTTAGTGGAACCGCTTCGATCCTCTTCGACTCGATTACTTCGCCCATCTGCGTGCTCTGCGTCTCCACGTGAACGGAGTCGGTACGCACCTCGACCGTCTCATTGAGCGCGCCGACGTCGAGACTGGCATCTGCTCGAAGTTCTGAATTTGCATCGATCACCAATCCAGACTGCCGATAGGTCCTGAAACCGGCATGGCGAATCTCCAGGTCGTAAGTTCCGATAGCCAGCGTCGGAAGATTATAAAAACCTTTTGCATCGGTTGCGACGGAGGTCCTAACGCCAGTCTGGGTGTCGGTTGCGACCACGGATGCGTCGGAAATGACGGCGCCGGATTTATCTCTGACGACGCCGGAGATCCCGCCAGTGATACTGGCCGATACCAGTGCTACTGTAAACAGCACAAACCCGACGGCTGCGATAGCCACACCGCGATGATTCTGCATAGCTGATCTCCGGCGGAAAGGGACGCGATTCAGTACCGGGCACCCCACTTTCATCTGGTGAAACCTATCGCTTGGTTTTGAAAGTTCCACGTTGGCACCACGGTTTATCTCAATCGAAGTAGGCATGTCAACCCTAATTTGCGATCTGGCCTATTTCTGTTTTACGGCGATCGCCGAGATTTCAATTCGGGCGTTGTTGACCAGGGCGGCCGCCTGAATCGTAGCTCGAGCCGGCTTGGGATCGGGCATAACATTCTTATAAATCTTGTTCATGTCCGGGAACTCATGAATGTCGGCGAGATAGACGGTGACGCTGACCACGTCCTTCAGTTCGAAACCGGCGGCCTTGAGCACCTTCTGAATATTCTCCAGTGTTGCAGTCGTCTCGGGACCAATGCCCCCTGCAGCCAATTTGTTGGACTCATCCGTACCCTCTTGGCCGGCAACATACAAAGTATCGCCGACCACAATGCCGTCACTGAACGGAAGTCCTCGGGTGGGAGATAGGTTCACCGCTTTCCGTTCCTGGCTATAGCTTTGCTGCGACGCAATGCCCGCAAATAGCACAATCGCAACCGAGCAGGTGATGAGCGTTCTGGTCTGCATGGTAAATCGCATTTCATTCTCCTTGTGTGATGATTAGCTCTTCCACGCGATGAAAAACGGTGTTAGAGTCCGCGCACATATATACATCCGGGAGGACGAATGAACAAGTTTCTTGGCGTTGTGAAATCCCACACCACCGCTGTGTCGGTGCTCGCGATCAGCGTTTCCTGTGCTATCGTGTGCGGAAACAGGCTTCTCCAGGCGCAGTCCCCCGTAACCACAACCACCGCGGCCCAGGCTGACCAGGCTTTACTTGCGGATTTTCGCCACGTGGAAGTGGCTTCGGTCTCGGATGCACTGGAACAGTTGACTGGGAAGCGCATGTATATGAGCCACCGCATGCATGCGCTCTTCACCACGAAGTTTGCCGGTCTTGCGCGGACGGTCCTGCTGAAAAAGGACGAAGGCAACACTGACCCCAATGCACTGAGCGGGATGCTGGAAGCAATTGATCAGGGATCCATCGATTCCGTTTACGTGATGGTGGTCGAGGATGGCGCGGATATTGCGGGAATGGGCGGACTGATGGGCACGGCCATGGCAGCGCGCGGCTACACCGGAGCGGTGATCGACGGAGGAGTGCGTGACGTGGCGTATTTGCGCAAGATCGGGTTCCCCGTATATGCGACTGGCATCGTGCCGTCGACCTCGGTACATCATTACCGATTCGGGGGATCGCAGATACCGGTGAACTGCGACGGTGTGACAGTCAATGCCGGTGACATCGTTGCGGCAGACAGTGATGGCGTCGTTGTCGTACCCCGAGCAAGAGCCCAGGAAGTCCTCAAGTTGGCGCAACAAATGGATTATAAAGAGCACTCGATGTATGCCGTGATCGAACAGATGAAATCAATCGTAGAGGCGGTCAAGAAATTTGGCCGACTGTAAACGAAAAGAAACCTGTTGCACAACGGTGATTTTCATCAGATAATTCCGACTTTCATTTTGTACTCGGCGATTCCCGTGGTGCTTATGGCAAAAAGTTCAAAAAGAAGCTACAACATCACGGCGCTACAGCGTGGGTTGCGGGTACTGCAGCTGTTTAGCGAGTCTCCGCATGGCCTGACCGCAAAACAGGTGGCGGGCCTCTCCCGTCTGCCGGTAAGTACGGTTCACCGGTTTCTGGCAAATCTGGAAAGTGCGGACTTTTTGAACTGCGGAGCAGACGGGGTGTACCACCTGGGAATTGCATGCTTCGCGACTGGCCAGGCTGCTTTGGGTCAACTCGATATTCGCCACGTCAGCCTCCCTTACCTTCAGGAATTGAATCGGCAAACCCGCGAGACCATTCACTTGACCGTGCGCCACGGTGTGTCGGCGGTTTACGTCGAGAAATTAGACTCGCCTGAGCAGTTGCGCATTCATTCCCGCATCGGCGCTTCCGTCCCCTTGTATTGCACGGCGGTGGGCAAGGTGATGCTGGCTTACATGGCCGACAACGAGCGGGAAAGGGTTCTGTTGCAGTTGGTACTGAAACGACTGACGCCCAACACCGTGGGAAGCCTTCAGGAGCTGCAGGCTGAGCTATACCGGGTCCGAAAGAATGGTTATGCCTGCGATTTAGAGGAGCACGAACTCCACATACGCTGCGTGGCCGCGCCCATCTGGGACCACGCTGGGGCAGTGAATGCGAGCCTCAGCCTTACCGCGCCGATGGTGCGCATGGCCGTCACCCGCTTGCGGCAACTCGCGCCGTTGATTCAGAACGCCGGATTGCAAATCTCGCGAGAGCTGGGCTACCAGACGATCAATAATCGCCCGCCGCTGCAAAAAAATATTGCTGGGGAGGCAGCGCTTGCGAAACCTCTTTGAGCGGAATCACGCGAGCAGTTTCGGAGTCGAGTTCCGGGCTCTATGCTCGCGAATTGGGGTTCTTCTTGGCGCTGCCCTTTGTTTGACGTCCTTCACTCTCGCAGTCGACCCAGGGGCACCTCACGCCCCTTGCCGCACACAGCCCGCGACGTTTGACGGGTGGAAAGCTGAAGAGCTGACCAACGACTGGGTGCGGCTTACGATCGTTCCCCAGCTCGGCGGCAGGCTGATGCAAGTTCAGTTCGGAGAGCACCGCTACTTGTTTGTCAATCCGCACTACGAAGGAAAATATTTCCCGCCTGCTGATTCAATGAAGCAGCGCGCATGGATCAACTACGGAGGCGACAAGGTTTGGCCTCTGCCGGAAGGTCACGGGGAAGGCTACTGGCCTGGACCGATCTCCGATGCTCTCGACGATGGTGAATACGAACTGAGTGCTGTTTCCCGAGGCGGTTCGTGCGCGGTGCTTCTCCAAGGCCCTGCCGATCCGGCGACGGGGCTGCAGTATTCTCGGGAGATCAGCATTGACAGTGATTCCCCACAGATCTCGTTTCACGCAGTCATGAAGAATGCAACTGAGCACCGGATTCGCTGGTCGATGCAGTCGGTGACGCAGTATGACACAGCCGATTCGCGGAACCCCGACACTTACAACCACGACTTCTGGGCATTCGCCCCGGTGAACTCGCAAAGCGCATACATTGATGGGTATCGCGTTCGCAACGGTCTGGCCGATGATCCTTCGTATGCTGTCCACGACAGATTGTTCACGCTGCACTGGCTGTATCTGGAGAATGAAGTGTGGCTGGATTCCGATGTTGGCTGGATTGGCGTGGTCGATGACTCAACAAAATACGGGATGATCGAGACCTTTCGATATTTCGCAGGCGCGGAATATCCTGGAAAGGCTTCGGTGATTTTTTACAAGAACGGCGCCGCGCTGGAGTTGGATGGAAGAGGCCTGCCCGCGCTGCGCTCGAATAATCCCCAAGAAGCTCCTTACTACATGGAGGCTGAGATCAACAGTCCGATGAGGCAGTTGGAACCTGGTGCGTCGTATGCTCTCGACACCCGGTGGTTTCCGGTGCGCACCAGTAAAGGGCTTCGAGCCGTCACCGCGGCTGGCGTGATTGAATGTCCTCTCGTAGCTTCTCTCACCGCCAAGCGGCTTCAGCTGTCGGCTTCCTTCGGAGTGTTTTTTGCGGGAAGGCTGAATGCGCACGTCTTCGACCCGAATGGAGTCGAGAGCAACGTCATCGAACTGCAATACGTCGATCCGCTGCAGGCAGTAGAACTCAACCGAACCATCAGCGTACCTCCAGGAGCGGCTCGGGTTTCGATCCACTTGAACGATCAGCAGGGGCTAGACCGCGGAAGTTTGGGTGAGGCCAAAATTGCGGAAGCGCGGAAGGACTCGTAGGATGCGGATGGCGGTGCTCATCTCCGTCGTTCTCACCTGCTTGACAGCGTTGGCTGGCGATAACACCCCCGTCGCTATATCGACGGCAATCGATGTAACTTCTGAAGATCTTCTGGTTCAGCCTCCGGCGGCCAACTGGATCTCCTATAACGGAGACTATTCGGGACGCCGCTTCAGCAGCCTTTCTGCAATCAATGCGGGCAATCTAGCGGGACTACGCGCGGAGTGGGTCTTTCACGCGCGCAACACCAGTCGGCTTGAGGTGACTCCGGTTGTAGTAAACGGAATGATGTTTGTGACTGCGGCAAACGATGCCGCTGCGCTCGACGCGAGTACCGGGAGAGTGGTTTGGCGGCATGCGTGGCCGATCTCGGAGGGCTTAATCGACGACGCATCCGGGCACATCAACCGCGGCGTCGGAGTGTGGCGTAACCGGGTCTACATGGAAACAGATAATGCGCATCTGCTCTGCCTGGATGTGCGCTCCGGTCATCTCATCTGGGACGTGGCTTACGCGAATGGGAACAAAAATTACGGTGCGACGAGCGCACCGCTCGTGGTCAAAGACAAGGTGTTAGTGGGGACCTCCGGCGGCGATGACGGTGTTCGGGGTTTTGTTGCTGCCTACGATGCATTGACCGGCAAGCTCGCCTGGCGATTCTGGACGATACCGGGTCCGGGTGAATTCGGCTCCGAAAGCTGGCCAGGAAAACTGTATCTGCATGGTGGTGGCACCACCTGGATGCCCGGAACCTACGATCCCCAACTCAACCTGATTTACTGGGGCACCAGCAACCCGGCGCCGGACTTCGAAGGCGCCGTGCGTCCAGGAGACGATCTTTACACCGACTGTGTCCTGGCCCTGGATCCTGATACCGGAAAACTGAAATGGCATTTCCAATTCACGCCGCATGACATGTTCGACTTCGACGCGGTCGAGACTCCAATCCTCGTCGATGCCCTGTATCAGGGCGCAGACCGAAAACTTCTCGTGCAGGCAAACCGCAATGGCTATGTCTACGTGCTCGATCGCACAAACGGTAAGTTTCTTTCAGCAATTCCGTTCGTTGAAAAGTTGAATTGGGCGCGCGGAATCGATGCGCAAGGAAGGCCCACTCGAAGCGGGATCGAGCCCACAGCGCAAGGTACACGGGTTTGCCCCGGCTACGCGGGAGCGACCAACTGGTTCGCACCCTCGTACAGCGAGGCCAGTCATTCCGTCTATTTCATGGCGCTCGAGGAATGCGAAACCTATTTTCTCAAACCGCAGACTTTCCAGGAAGGTCAAGGCTATTACTCGACCGGAGTAAAACGTATACCGAGCGAAAGTTCTCAGAAGCTTCTGATCGCGTTCAACCTGGACACCAATTCGATTGCCTGGAAATATCCGCAAGTAGGTGCCGGTCGCTCCTCGGGCGGGACGATGGCAACCGCTGGCGGCCTGGTCTTTTTCGGGGACGACGCCGGCTCGTTTGAAGCCGCAGACGCACGAAGTGGCAAACCGCTGTGGCACTTCAATACCGGGCAAGATATGAGCGCGTCCCCGATGAGCTACGCAGTGGCCGGAAAACAGTATGTAGCGATTGCCGCCGGTAGTGATGTTTTCAGTTTTGCGCTGCCCTGATCGCGCCGATCCTGAAAGCTCAGTAATAAGGAGGGAGTTTATGGATATGACTTTTTCTCGTCGAACTTTTGCTGTGCGTTTCGCTTCCGTGCTTTCTGCTTTGGCTGCTACCGCCGCCATGTTGTCCAACCGTGCATCGGCTCAGGGTCCAGCCGCACAGGCCGCGGGCGGAATCCGCAAGCTGAATAGCGAAGGCAAACCGGGCAGCGAAAAAGACGTCATCATGCCGGTGATTGTTCACAACGGATTGATTTATGTCGCGGGGCAAGGCGCCCACGACGCACGAGATGCTAAGGAATGGACGATTGAATCTCACACCAGCATGGTCATGGATAAAGTAAAAAAGCACGTGGAAATTGGCGGGGGATCCATGGACAGCATTCTTCAACTGAATGTCTATCTGGTGAAAATTGAACACTGGGATGGAATGCATAAAGTGTTCTCGACATATTTTCTCCACGGCGGCCCGGCGCGCACGACCGTTGCTGTCGCTGCCCTGCCGGGAGACTCGCTCGTCGAAATCAACTGCATTGCCGCAGTCAACAGTAAATGAATTGCGAGGGAGTTTCGTTCATGCGACTAACTTCGAAGTGGAACCGGCGGAGTTTTCTCGGCAGCGTGGGAGTAATTGCATCCTCAATTCTCGCGCCCTGCCACCTGCTCTCTTCCAACCGCGACCCCGCTCGCGCAAGCGCACGGGTGAGCGGGTTTGGACAGACCGGCAATCCGTACGAAGAACTCGGGGTCACGACGGTGATTAACTGCGAGGGAACCATGACCATGCTGGGAGGGTCTCTTCCCCACCCGGAACTCGAAGCTGTGATGACGACGGCCGGACGCCACTTTGTCAGCGTCCCGGAGTTGGAAGTCGCCGCCGGCAAACGGATCTCAGAGATGCTCAAGTTACCGGATGGCTACACCGCGCTGGTGACCTCGGGCGCTGCGGCGGCGATTCAATCGGGACTGGCAGGAATTTTGACTGCCGGCAACGAAGCCTTGATCCGGCAATTGCCGGATCTGACGGGCATGAAGTCGGAAGTAATCATCCAAAAATCGCATCGCAACCCGTTTGATCACCAACTGCGATCCACAGGGATCAAGCTCATCGAGATTGAAACGCAAGATCAATTGCGAGCCGCAGTTAACGATCGTACGGCCATGATGCATTTCTCCAATTTCGCCAACGCCGCGGGACAGATCAAAGTGGATGAATGGGTCAAGCTGGCGAAGCAATACAACATTCCCTGCATGAACGACGCCGCCGCCGACACGCCGCCGGTGTCCCATCTTTGGGATTATGCCTACATGGGATACGACCTGGTGACTTTTAGCGGGGGGAAAGCGATTCGCGGGCCGCAGTGCGCTGGAATGTTGATCGGGCGTAACGACATGGTGGCGAATGCGCTTTTGAACAACAGTCCGCATGAGGACACATTAGGCCGCAGCCAGAAGGTGGGCAAAGAAGAAATCGTAGGCATGGTGAAGGCGCTGGAACTGTTTCTCGCAGAAGACCATGAGGCGCTGGCCAGAGAGTGGCAGGCACGCCTGGAGGCTATCTCGCGCGAAATCACGAAAGTCCCCAGCGTCAGCACATCGTTCTTTGTCCCGGACATTGCCAATCACGTGCCGCACATGAGCATTACGTGGGAGGCTTCCCGCATTTCATTGACGCCCCAACAGGCTTCAAGGCTGTTGCGCAGCTCCAAGCCATCCATTGTGATCGGAGCCGGCGAAGGACGACCGGGGCTCGCGATGAACTCGTTCATGCTGCAACCCGGCGAGGACAAAATCGTGGCCGAGCAACTTTCGCGGGTTCTTCGCGATCACGCGGCTTAAGAGCAGGCGCACGTCTGAGGATGGACTTAGGAGAACCTTGAAGCTCACCACACGCAATGCAGTCCAGAGCGGCCTTTTATTGAGGCACCCTCTGCCCCGCGAACAAAGGAATCGGCCGTGATCAACGCCCCCACGAGCCATGTGCGCTGGTTTCTGATCTTCTGGCTATTCGTCCTCAGCGCCGTGTCTTATCTCGATCGAGTAAACATTTCCATTGCCGGTGGATCAATCGCTGAGTCGTACCATCTCAGCGATGTACAGCTGGGAAAAGTGTTCAGTGCAATGCTGGTCGGTTATGCACTTTTCCAAACCGTTGGCGGCAGGCTGGCGGACCGGTTCGGACCTCGGTTGGTGCTGGCCGGGGGCGTGGCATGGTGGGGAATCTTCACAGCGCTGACTGCGCTCGTCCCCGCCAACATTGCCGGCGCGGTCTTCGTTTTCGTTGCTGTCCGCTTCCTTCTGGGTGCCGGCGAGGCGGTCATCTATCCTTCCGCCAATCAATTCATTGCCCACTGGATTCCAACAACCGAACGCGGTATTGCGAATGGCTGGATCTTCGCCGGTGTAGGAGCGGGCGCCGGCCTCACGCCGTTGATCATTACTTACATAATGGTTCACCACGGTTGGAGGTCGTCGTTCTGGGTTTGCTCCATCATCGGATTCGCGGCGGGAGCCGTGTGGTTCCTCACTGCTCGCGACACTCCGGCCGAGCATGCCGGTGTGTCCGCGTCCGAGTTGGAATTGATTCGCTCCGGGCTGACGCAAGGGGCGGCGAGGAATGCTCCGAAAGCGCTCGTGCCGTGGGGGCGGGTTCTGCAAAGCAAGGAAGTCTGGGCCATCACTCTCAGCTACTTTTGTTACGGCTACGTAGCCTGGATATTCTTTAGCTGGTTCTACCGCTATCTCGCCAAAGTGCGAGGCCTGGACTTGAAAGCTAGCGCGTTTTACACAATGTTGCCGTTTCTTGCCATGTTAGTTTGCTGTCTTTTGGGAGGGGCGATCAACGACCGGCTCACCAAATGGCGAGGGCCGCGGGTCGGACGATGCGGTCTCGCGGCGTTCGCAATTGCGGTTGCAGGGATTTTCATTGCCTTCGGCTCGCAAGTTCACAGCGCCCGGCTGGCCAGCGTTGTACTCGCCGGCGGAGCGGGTGCCCTGTATCTCTCCCAGAGTTCATTCTGGTCGGTGACGGCCGACATTGCGGGCGCATCCTCGGGTTCGGTGTCGGGCTTCATGAATATGGGGAACCAGATGGGAGCGGCACTCACGGCGTCTCTGACGCCCTGGATCGCAGCCCGATTCGGCTGGACGACTTCGTTTCTCGTGGCCGCTGCATTGTGTCTCGTAGGTGCGGTGAGCTGGCTAGCGGTGAATCCCTTACGACCACTCACGGTTCAGTCGGCGGATGCGGGCGAGGTACAGATCCAGAGTTGTAAAGGGATGGCGGATCAAACATCCACAAGATCGGCTGTGACGCGCGCAAGTTTGTGAAGATTATTTCCCAATTATGGCGAAACTGAACATCAAGTCGAAGAGTAGCTGCATGTGGGATGTGGTCAGCCTCGGAGAGGTCATGCTGCGCCTCGATCCGGGTGATGAACGCATCTCCACGACGCGTCATTTCCGCGTTTGGGAGGGCGGTGGCGAATACAACGTTGCCCGCGGCCTGAGACGCTGCTTCGGCTTGGAGACAGCGATCGTTACTGCCATCGCGGACAATCCGGTTGGACGGCTCGTCGAAGATCTCATGCTGCAGGGAGGCGTTGGTCAGAAATACGTCCGCTGGACTCCCTTTGACGGGATAGGCCGCACCGTGCGCAACGGACTGAATTTTACCGAGAGAGGCTTCGGACTGCGCGCGCCTCTTGGGTGTTCGGATCGCGGTCATACGGCGATTTCGCAAGTGAAGCCCGGCGAGATCGATTGGGAGCAAGTATTCCGCAAGGACGGAGCACGCTGGTTTCACACGGGGGGAATTTTTTGCGGGCTTTCCGAGGCCGCGCCGCTTGTCGCTCAGGAAGCCATGGTAGCAGCCAAGCGTTCCGGCGCCATCGTCTCCTACGATCTGAATTACCGTCCGTCGATGTGGAAGTCGATCGGGGGACAATCCAAAGCTCAGGAGACCAACCGGCGTCTGGCACCGCTCGTCGATGTAATGCTGGGGAATGAGGAAGACTTCACCTCCGCTCTGGGCTTTGAGGTTGCGGGTCTCGATGAAGACCACTCAGCGCTCGATCCTGCCAGCTTCCAGACGATGATCAAGAAAGTGATGCAGGATTTTCCCACGCTCGCCCTCATCGCCACGACTTTACGAGACGCGACCACAGCGACCCTGAACGACTGGGGAGCGATGTGCTACTACGATGGTGCCTTCTACGAAGCTCGGGTGCGCGAGAATTTAGAAATTTACGATCGGGTGGGCGGAGGAGACTCCTTTGCCTCCGGTCTGATTTATGGCTTTCTATCCGGGAAAGATCCGCAATGGTCTGTCGAGTGCGGCGCAGCGCACGGCGCGCTTGCCATGACCACGCCGGGCGATACTACGATGGCTACCCTGGCAGAGGTGTTGCAAGCGATGAAAGCGCAAACCGCCCGCATTGCGCGCTGAAACATTGGAAACGAACCGAGCACGAGACAACCCTATGACCATCGAGGACGTGATTCTCAGGATCGGCGAGATTGGCATCATTCCCGTAGTGCGGGCTGCGACCGTAGACGACGCGACCCGAGCGGTGGAAGCTATCTGCGCGGGCGGCATTCCGATTCTCGAGATAACCATGACCGTGCCCAACGCGACATCGGTGATCCGTCACGTGGTACGCGAACACGGCAAAATGGCGCTCGTGGGGGCGGGCACGGTAACAACCGCGGAACAGGCGGAGGCATGTATTCGAGCCGGCGCGGAGTTCATCGTGAGTCCGGGCCTCTCGATCGACGTACTGTCCGTGGCCCTGGCCGCCGCGAAACTGGCAATCCCCGGAGCGCTGACTCCAACCGAACTCATGCATGCCACCGACAACGGCGCGAGGCTGGTCAAGATTTTTCCTTGCGGAAACGTAGGCGGTTCCAGCTATCTGCAGTCCCTAAAAGCCCCCTTTCCCCATGCCGCCTTAATTCCAACGGGGGGAGTGAATGCTGCGAACGCTGCGGACTACATCGCGGCCGGAGCCTTTGCTCTGGGGGTGGGTGGGGATCTGGTGAACGCCGCCGCCCTGCGCGCTGGGAATCTGGCGAAGATCACGCAAGCGGCCCGTGAAATGGTGCAGGCGGTTCATGCGGCGCGCGAACTGGCGCTCACAAAAGCCAGTCAACGCATTACAGCGTAGAACTTTTTTTCGATGATTCTCGGGAATTCGATGCGGCTTTTCTCTGCGAACGTGACCCTCGGGCGAATTATTGCTGGCAACCTGCGGAGAAAATCTGCCGTTGCAATCGCCATTTTTGCTATTCTCGCGCACGGCGCCTCCGCGACGGCCCAATCGGCAAACGTCGCGGAACCGCGCGTGGCCACCGTCCACGTCGATGCGACGCCCGGACGTGCCATCAACTCCTTTGATCCAGATAGCGCTCTTGGCAGCTCCATCGATGTCTTGTCTCATGACGGCATCGACAGGGTTTACAGCCCGCACATCATTCAAGAGTCGCTGTCGGCGGGTTGGGGACCGATCACGTATCGCAACAATTCCGAGCTCCGCATGGCCGCTTGGCACTGGACCGAGAATGGAACCTGGAGCGATCCTGCGCACAAAAGCGGATACTTTACCGGAAGCACCGAGCTCAAGGAGCCGCTGCGCTACATTCTTTCTTACGCGTTGCCGCACCGCGGCTTTTCGACCAGCGGCGACCGCCCACTACGAGGTCCCGATCTCAGCTATTGGAAGAGCAATCCCTATCTCACCAGCAAGTTCACCGGCGAAAGCGATGCTCTGCACCCGCAATGGGTGGTCGTAGACCTGATGGCCGAGGCGCCGGTGAATGCGATCCGCATCACGTGGGCCAGCCCGTATGCTACGGCCTATCAGGTGGAGTATTGGGTGGGCAAGCGCGCCCTCGACTTCGATTTGGGTCCGCAGGGCGAGTGGAAGACTTTCTCCGCGGGCGTAATAAGAAACGCTGAAGGCGGAACGCTTAATATCAAGCTGTCCGACGCGCCCGTGGTCACGCAGTACGTGCGCATACTGATGACGGAATCGTCGAATACCTGCGATGAGCACGGGACGGACGACGTCCGCAATTGCGTCGGATACGCCGTTCAGCAAATTCGGGTGGGCAGTGTTGATTCCAACGGTGCCTTTGCCGAGCTGCAAAAAAATCTGGGCGACAAACCCACTACCTACACCACGTCGTCGATTGATCCATGGCACTCGGCCGCTGACGTAAACGCCACGGGCGGCTACCAGCACAGCGGCTTCGACCTTTTCTTTACGAGCGGACTCACCAACAATCTTCCTGCGATGATTCCGGTCACCATGCTTTATGGCACGCCGGATGACTCCGCTGCCCAAATTGCTTACGTGGAAAAACGCGGCTACAGCATCGGATACATCGAAATGGGTGAGGAGCCTGACGGCAAACATGCCATGCCAGAGGATTACGCCGCTCTGTACCTCCAATGGGCGACGGCCATTCACAAGGTTGACCCAAAACTAAAGCTGGGAGGTCCGATCTTCGAAGGAGTGAACGAGGACATCCGGGTCTGGCCCGACGCGCAGGGCCGGACTTCTTGGATGGGCCGCTTCGTGGATTACCTGAAGGCGCACGGCCACATCTCCGATCTGGCCTTCGTATCTTTCGAGCACTATCCCTTCGAACCGTGCACCATCACGTGGAAAACTTTATATACGGAACCGCAATTGATGAAGCACATCCTGCAGGTTTGGAGAGAGGATGGCGTCCCCAAAGACGTGCCGCTGATGGTGACCGAGAACCATCTGGCCGCCGACGTTACCGGACCCATGACCACGATCTTCGCGGCTTTGTGGCTGGCCGACAATGTTGGCTCGTTCTTCGAGGCCGGAGGCGCTGCTTTCTATCACTCACCGATCCAACCGCAGGGGCTCCAGAGCAGTTGTCTGGGCTGGACGTCGTGGTCGAATTTTGTCTCTGACGAAAATTATGACATCAAGGGATACACTTCACCCTACTTCGCGGCGCACATGATTAACCAGGAGTGGGTGCAGCACCGTTCCGGCGTGCATCACATGTTTCCTTCATCCATTGATCTCAAGAGCGACGATCTCAAGAACAACGATCTAAAGGACGCCGAAGGCAACCTTATGGTTACATCGTATGCAGTGCATCGGCCCGATGGAAACTGGTCACTGATGCTAGTCAATCGCGATGAGATCCACCCGCACACTGTGCGCGTGCAATTCGAGGACTCCAAAAGCCATCAAACTGAGTTATTTTCCGGGCCCGTCAGCTTCGTAACTTTTGGCAGCGAGCAATACGTCTGGATAGACGACGGCCCAGATAGCCATGCCGATCCGGATCATCCACCCGTCGCGACGACGGTAGTGGCGGGTTCGCAGACCACGTTCATTCTGCCGAAGGCCTCAATCACTGTATTGCGCGGAAAGGTTGCGGGACTCAGGAATTGAAGCCGCGTACCTTTTTGCCAGTTTGATAAGTCTCTGGCCACAACGCCTCAAGGATTTCGTCCTGGGTCACTGTCACTACCCTCCCCACGTGCTCGACCAGGTAAGCTAATACGTCAAAACTCAGGAGTTAGCGACACACGATCTCCATCGCGCCACAGGAGATGGTTCGCCGTATCCAGACCTAACGCCTTGAAGGACTTCATGACACGCACCTGTTGGACCGCTTATAACCAGTAAACTAGCTGTTATCTGTCGGTTGCGGGCGCTCACGCTTGTGATCCCGCCCCTCACAAAAAGTTCACAGGAACCTCAACGAGATTTCACACCTGAAATCGTTCCCTTCCATATTCTGGCCACACGATCGCGACGGCTTTCATGTTTCGGCTCTCCCCTAAAGCGAATTCGGACGAGCTTTCTAGAAAGTCGAACGCTTCTCAGGTGACAGTGGCGGCGGTGTTGCGGACTTCGGTTCTGCATTCCCGAGAAACGAAGCAAACTCACCGGCCAGGACAGGAACGAAGTTAATTGCCAGCAGACTCCCAAGCAGGGATGGGAGTGTAGTTGAAAACAAAGACTGAGTCTTTGGATGTTTTCCACGACTTCGGGGTTCACCATTTTTTCGCGTTCGAGAAGTGCGTTTTCAAAACGGACGAAGAAGACCTAAACACGAAGCCACGACGGCGCTGTTAAACCGACAAGCGCAACCGCAACTGAAGTTCGAGGAGAACAACCGATGTCAATTGAGAGTCGTACCGTGTCATTGCCCACGACGGCACGGACCAGTGTTCCGGGAACCGGAAACAACCAAGTCTTCGCCCTCACTCTGGCCGGCCCGGAACCGGGACGCGGGCCATCGGATCAAGGCCAGAAATAGTGGGGGGCAATGCCTGCGCATCAATGATTGAGCCTCTCCACCGACTCCACTCCAGCTGTGGGTTGGCTAGACCCTTTTTACCGACGCGTGTTGGTCATGAGAGGCTGCACGCGGCACAACCAGTTGTTAAGACAAAGGAGATTGACAGATGAAGACGTTAACGCGCCTTTGCGCAAGCACAGCATGGGCTCTGATCATGGGTGCCACCTGTTTTGCGCAGCACTACACGCAAACCAATCTTGTTTCCAACGCCGCGGGAGTTGCTCCGGTCACCGATCCTCAACTGATAAACCCGTGGGGTTTGTCCCGAGCCTCGGGCAGCCCATGGTGGGTCTCTGACAATGGGACCGGGTTCAGCACGTTGTACAACGGAGTAGGCGCCAAGCAGTCTCTAATCGTTGCCATCCCGCCAGCCGATCCAAATAACAAGAAGACGCCGACAGGCACACCAACCGGCACCATTGCCAACGGCAGTCAAACAGATTTTCTGTTGGCACCGGCCGAACCCGCGGTATTTCTCTTCTCTACTATTGATGGGACGATCGCTGGATGGAACCCAAACGTAGCTGTAGCACAAGGATCTGCGCCGCCCTCGACGCATGCGGTGACCGTGGTCAAAGCCACGGATGGATCCAGCTTCACGGGTCTGACCAGCGCTTTCATTGATGGCAACCGCTATCTGTACGCAGCAAACTTTACTTTGGGCCGCATCGATGTTTATGACAACGCATTTCACGCCGTAACATTATCGAAGGAGCACTTCAAGCAGGATTCCTCCGATCAGAACGGCCACTCCTCTGAAAATCCCTTTATGGACGAGCAGTTGCCGGCCCACTACGTGCCTTTTAACGTGCAGGCAATCGGCAACGACGTTGTCGTCACCTTTGTGCTCCACCAGGAGGGTTCGCAGTTTGAAACCGACGGCCCCGGTCTTGGCTTTGTCGACATTTTCAGTTCGTCAGGGCGCCTGTTGCAGCGACTGGAACACGGCGATTGGTTGAACGCTCCGTGGGGCGTGGCTCTGGCTCCGCTCGATTTCGGACGCTTCAGCCACGACCTGCTGATCGGGCAGTTCGCCGGTGCTGGGGATACCCAGTCCAGCGGCTTCATCGCTGCTTACGACATGGCTACCGGAAAACTTGACGGATTGCTCGAGGATGCAGCCGGGAAACCTCTTGCCATCAACGGCATCTGGGCCCTGAGCCCGGGAAACATCAGTCCCAATAACGATGATCCAGGAGCCGCACCCGCCGCAGAGGTCTACTTCACCGCCGGACCGAATCATGGCTCAGGAGGATTGTTTGGCTATTTGAGCACTGTTTCTACCGAGCTGACCGAAGGGAATGATCAGTAATCGTGCCGGCGAACTTCTCGGGCACAACAAACGAGTTGTTCGGCGCCGGGCCTTGGCTCGGCGCCATCTCCCGCCTCTCTTCGAGCGGCATGCTGAAAGCGGAAAGCCGGCGCGGACCTTAACCAATACCTTATTGGGAAAACGGGGTCATCAAAACGAGAAATAACAAATGTCTGCAGCGAAGCCCAAAGAATCTCCCGATCTCGGTGGGGATCTTCGACGGGCACATCGAGAAGGAGTTTGAACAGAATAAGGAGGATGGGATGACAAAGCGGAAAATCATTGACTCGCACTTGGCTGAAACCGTCGATCCGAATCACGAGGACGACATTGCCACCGGCACACAAAAAAACAAGAGAGTCGTGAAGGAATTATATGGAGCCTTTGGTCGTGGGGACATGGCGGCCGTGCGTGCGCTAGTTGCCGAAGACGTGATCTGGCACTTGCCAGGCACAGTACCCCACTACTCCGGCACCTACAAAGGTCCTAGCAGCGTGGCCGATTTTTTTCAAAACCTCTACGCGAACGTTGGAATCGAGGCCTTCGAACCATGCGAGTTTGTAGCGGAAGGTGACCGCCTTCTGGTGATCGGTTGGTCCCGCGGCCGAGTTAAGAATACCGGTCGCGCGTTCGATAACCGCTGGGTGATGGCCTTCACTGTTCGTGATGGTAGGATCGCGAGATTCGAGGAGTACGCAGACACCCAAGCTCTTGCCGCCGCCCACGACGTGAGCACCCACCATGCCGGTATGCTCAGCAACCAAGATCGTCAGTGAAGCTGGACACCGAACTTTTGGTCGAAAGATCTCCCCAGTGCCTCACCCCTGGGAAGTTCAACTCACTCGCCGCGCATGAAAAGGCTCATTCAGGGCCACTACCCGAACTGCAGCACTAATCAACAATTGAGGGTTGCGGAGAAATGCGTGATACGACTTTATCCGGCTACATCGATGGGCTGTTTGGCTACGCTTTGGTTCTCACCCGCAATCCGGCGGAGGCAGCCGATCTCGTTCAGGAGACCTACGTTCGCGCTCTCAAGGCAAAGGAGAGCCTGCGGCCCAGCAGCAACGTGAAGAGCTGGATGTTCACAATCCTCCGAAATATCTGGCTGAATCAGGTGCGTCATAAACGCAGTGCGCCTCCAATTGTAGAACTCGAGGCTTACGAAGGTATTGCGGACGTGGCGATCGAAACATCCAAAGACCCTCACGCGCAGTATACAAGCAAGATGGAACAGGAAAAGGTGCGCAACGCCATCCAGCAGCTTCCGGCCGAATTCCGCGAAATCATCGTCTTGCGCGAGTATGAAGAGCTTTCCTATCAGGAGATCGCCGCCATGTTGGAGTGCCCGGCAGGTACCGTGATGTCCCGCCTGGCCAGAGCACGCTCCAAGCTTCGAGTGCTGCTCTCAGGAAACAAGCAGTTTTTTCAGGAACGTTCCCGTGAAACATAGTCCAGACCAGCCTTTTGGGATTCAAAAGCCGAAAAAACCAAACCAATGCGTTCGATCTGGAATATATTGCCGCCCATATATCGATTGCGCTTTGCGCCAATGTTGCTGAGAAGGGATGAATTGTGCCAAACGTCAACAACACGTCCTTCCAGACGATTCCCTCAAATGCTATGGAGCTTTCGCTGATCGCCCGAACTTTGATAGCCGCCCGATCATGAGGGCTCAAGGGCTACTGCTGCCAAGGCAGTACGCGGTCGTTGAGCAGATTGGCCGCCACCAGCGCGTTCTTGCGATCGCAAAGTTTGGCGAAGGCGAACTTGGTGTAGGTGTCGAGAAACGTCTGCTGATAAATGCAGCCCACGCTCTTGATGGTGCCGGCGTAGTAGGTGTCCTGCATGCCGAGATAGCCGGGATGGAAGGTCTCGATTTCGCCCTGGGCTTTTCTTTACCCACCGCCTAATCTCCTCACTGTGGAACCGATCGAGGCCCCACGGACGCCTACGGCGCTTCTGATTTCCGCGCATACATGGATTGGGGGCCATTTCTACGTTACGCAATGTAGAGCACAGTGAGGATGTATCGGTTTATCCTATCGGCGCGCCACTGTGTCGGCTGATGCAGCAGCGCCCCATGCGTCGTGTGGAAGACAAAATCCGTAGACTCTGTGCTGACCTCACCGTTGCGAAAGACGACACGGAAGTCAGGGCTATCCTCACCGAACTTCAGGACGCATTACACCAGTACATCGAACGCCTTCGATCGCGTCTTCCCAACTATCCCATCATCGCTGAACGACGCGCCCGAAACGAGATTCCAGCGAAGGCTCGATAGCTGTTCAAGAATGGCAATTTACTCTGGCTGGAACTTTTGCGGCCGGTCGTAGCCGGCCTTAGACGCAGCCTGAGCAGATAACAGCGCTCATGTGCAGCATGGCCGTTCTCGTCGGTTCTTGCTGATTTCAAGCTGCACAATAAAGCACAGAGGAGAAGTTATCGATTCGGACATGAGCGGTGCCTCCACCGCAGTTGAATAGCACGATGCTTGCCATCTGATTCGCGACTTGGGTTTGTGCGGGATACGCGGCTGACACCATTTAAGCCAACCGGGGAATGGCGAGTGAACGAGAGAATCTGCCCTACTTTTCGACCCTGGCCACTTTCGCGCTACAGTTAATACCCTAGACGAGGCGCGTCCTTTCTGTAGTACACCAGTTGTGGGGCCGTTTCCGCCATCGCGCTAGACAAAAGGCCGTAAAGAAAAGATGAGCACCACGAGCACGATCAATATCCTCATGGTTGATGACGAGCCGGGCAAGTTGCTCACCTATGAGGTTATCCTTGGAGGACTCGGCGAAAGATTAATCAAGGCCAATTCTGGCAGAGAGGCACTCGAAGTTCTGTTGAAGACCGATGTAGCGGTCGTCTTGACGGACGTGAGTATGCCGGAGATGAACGGCTTTGAATTGGCCGATACTATCCGCCAGCATCCTCGCTTTCAGCAGATCCCGATCATTTTTATCTCAGCTCTGCTTCTGACCGACCTCGACCGGCTAAAGGGATACCAGGCCGGAGCGGTCGATTACGTTTCCGTACCGATAGTTCCGGAGTTGTTGCGTGCTAAAGTGTCCGTTTTTGCTGAGTTGCATCGGCGGGCTCAGAAGTTGGAGGCGCTGAATACGGAACTCGTTCGCCTCTCTAAAAGCCTGATCGAAATGCAGGATCAAGAACGTCGCCGCATCGCACGTGAATTGCACGACAGCTTAGGTCAGGAACTTGCAGCGGCGAAAATGGTGGTCGATGGAATTCTGATTCGGGATCATGCCCAGACATTCATGGGTGAACTGGCGGATGCGAGCGACATTATCGATCGGGCGATTCAACAGGTCCGAAGCATTTCTCATCTCCTGCATCCGCCATTGCTCGACGAAGTTGGCCTGCTCTCCGCCCTCGGCTGGTTCGTCGATGGGGTCACAAAGCGCAGCGGTATTGAGACCGTTCTTGACGTGCAGCCCCCAGCGTTCCCCAGGCTTGCACCGGAATTGGAGACGGCAATCTTCCGTATCGTCCAAGAAGCTTTGAATAATGTCTTCCGACATTCGGGTGCCCGGAATGCTTGGGTCACGTTAAAGACGCAAGATGGTCAATTGGTTATTATGGTCCGCGACGATGGCAAAGGTATCGCCAAGACGGTCGCGGAGTTTCAATCTAGTAGCATTGGCGTGGGTATCGGAGGGATGCGGCAGCGTGTCAAAGAATTTGGTGGCGTGCTGCGGATGGAAAACACCAACCCCGGAACCCGTGTTGAGATAACGATCCCTTCCGGCAGTTGGTTGCCCTCAGTTCCCGCCGATGTGGTCTGAGCTGTCGCATCGCGCGACCACATTCTCGCTTAATGAACACATGGCACTATCAGCAGGCAGAACTTAACCGTGTATTGCGTTCATTCGAAGCCTGCATTGCAATTGAAACTCCCAATTGTTGTGGGGATGGATTACAAAGGGAGTTAGTCAG
>Ga0185299_10002621_pt1 | contig 27076 bp, 30 predicted proteins | sample PaiPotPPA55metaG_FD_128002 | JGI IMG/M metagenome (GOLD analysis project Ga0185299, IMG submission 128002) | Iron sulfur acid spring bacterial and archeal communities from Banff, Canada, to study Microbial Dark Matter (Phase II) - Paint Pots PPA... ...
CTTAATTCCCGGCGTGATTGATTCGGTGACGAATTTTATTGAGCATCCGGAACTCGTCGCCCAGCGAATCTGCAACGTAGCGCGGCAGGTGGGCCGCGAAAATGTAATCGCTGGCACTGATTGCGGATTCGCGACGATTGCAGGTTCTTCCCGCGTGGATAGCGAAATTGCCTGGGCAAAGTTCAAAACGATGGCCGAAGGCGCCAAACTCGCGTCGCAGCAATTGTGGAGACCCTGATACCCGATCACGCCACCCTGCCATTTGCAGATGCTACGGGCAGGTGCTGTGCGTGGCCGCTGCGGCTGAAAAGAGAATCGCTCCGCGTAGATCCGTCGACGTGGCCGCGCGCTGCGCGACCTCAGGATGACAGAAACATGGCGCGCGTCCAGCAAAAACAGGCCGGCAAAAACGGCAGCCAACTAGTCGCGGATAATCGCAAAGCGCGCCACGACTTCTTTATTGAGGAATCGCTCGAGGCCGGACTTGCTCTCCTCGGCACCGAGGTCAAGTCGCTGCGCGACCATCGCATCAATTTGCGGGACAGCTATGCACGAATAAAGGATGGCCAGGCCTTTCTGCACGGCGTCCATATTGGTGCCTTCGCACCCGCCGGCCAGTTCAGTCATAAGGAGACGCGGCCGCGCAAACTGCTGATGCATCGCCGCGAAATCAATCGCCTGTGGGGCAGGGTGCGCGAACGCGGTTATTCGCTGGTACCGCTGAAGATTTATTTCAAGGACGGCCGCGCCAAGGTTGAGATCGCACTGGCCAAGGGCAAAAAGCTTTACGACAAACGCGAATCGATCGCGCGCAAAGCCAACCGTCGCGAAATCGAACGCATCTTCAAAGGCCGCAATCGCTAGATATGGCGATAGGTCCGTGTGCGTGTTGATAGGCGATGCCGCTTCGCCTTGCGTTCGCCAGAGAAAAAAATCTATCTTCTTGCGTCATGAAACAGAGCCTGTTGGCGCTCACAGCATCACCCGGCGCTTCTACCCAGCAACGGAATTGTAAGCCGGGCGTCAAGCCTTCAACCTATGAGCCGATCAGCAGCGTATGGGAACGCTCGGACAGCGAACTGCTGGAAGCAATGTTCGGCTTCTATGCGAGCATTGACCCGGAGCCGATCCTCGATGCGACATACAACGCCGGGCGTTTCTGGAAAGGCTCGCGAAGGCGCGTGATTTCGATGGACCTCGATCCGCGCTACCAACCGATGATTGTTGGTGACAATCGCAAGATGATGGGTGTGCCTTCCGCTCATTTTGGTACTGTCGTGTACGATCCGCCTCACGTTGGACCACAAGGCCGCGACAAGAGCAGGAAGAAATTTGATGTGGACTTCGGGGCGACGGTAACGTGCGGAAAAGAGCAGAACTGGAACCTGAGTTATCTATATCCTCCGTTTTTGCGACAGGCCAAGAGGGTGCTGAAACCTGACGGCCTGCTGCTGGCCAAGATCACTGATATGGTTAACAACCATCGCGCGAAGTGGGCTCACTGCGACTTCATGCGGATGACCGAAGAAGCCGGCTTTGCGGTATGCGACTTGATCGTCAAAATCCGCAACGGTCCGATGCTCTCTGATAAGTGGAAGGAAGCTCACCACGCGCGCAAGCGCCACTGCTTTTGGATCGTCTGCCGTAATAGTCCTGGCTGCGAGCGCTAGCTGGCTTTTCTTCGGGAACATCACGTCCCAGCGGCTGACCCGGGATGTTTCAGGTCAGCTAATGCCGCGCGGATCCCTAATCAAAAGGGTAGGCAGAGAGCATTATGCCGCCCTTGAGGCTTGCGATTGAGCAACTCGTTGTGGTGCAATCGCGGCTTGTCCGAAGGAGATTGCCATGGCCGAGAATTATCGCAGCAGGCTTATAACCGAAGGTGTACAGCGCTCGCCGAACCGCTCGATGTTGCGAGCAGTAGGCTTCAAAGATGACGATTTCGAAAAGCCCATCGTCGGCATTGCGAATGCCTACAGCACTATTACACCCTGTAATCTCAGTTTGAACCTGCTCGCCCAACGCGCCGAGCGTGCGATCACGGCCGCGGGCGCGATGCCGCAGGTGTTCGGCACGATTACCGTCAGTGACGGTATCTCGATGGGTACCGAGGGGATGAAATATTCCCTGGTCTCGCGCGAGGTAATCGCTGATTCAATTGAAACCGCCTGTAATGCTCAGGCGATGGACGGGGCGGTGGTTCTTGGCGGCTGCGACAAGAATATGCCGGGCGCGATGATCGCACTGGCGCGCATGAATATCCCGTCGATCTTCGTTTATGGTGGCACCATAAAGCCGGGCCATTACAATGGCCGCGACTTGACGATTGTTAGTGCTTTCGAGGCGGTCGGGCAGTACAGCGCCCACAAGATCGACGAGAAGGAACTGATGGAGGTCGAGCGCCGCGCCTGTCCGGGCGCCGGGTCGTGTGGCGGAATGTATACGGCCAACACCATGTCCTCCGCTATCGAAGCAATGGGAATGAGCCTGCCGTACTCCTCAACGATGGCGGCAGAAGATGAGGAAAAGGCGCGCAGCGCTGGCGAATCGGGCGAGGCAGTGGTGGCAGCAATCCACAAACAATTGCTGCCGCGCATGATCATGACCCGTCAGGCATTCGAAAACGCGATCGCGGTGGTGATGGCGGTTGGCGGCTCAACCAACGCAGTCCTGCATCTGCTCGCGATGGCGCATGCGGCAGAGGTTCCGCTGACCATTGATGATTTCGAGACCATTCGACAGCGTGTGCCGGTACTGTGCGATCTCAAGCCGTCGGGGCGTTATGTGGCCATTGACCTTCATCGCGCCGGCGGCATCCCGCAAGTGATGAAGATGCTGCTGAGCCACGGGCTACTGCATGGTGGCACGCTTACCATCACGGGGAAAACGGTCGCCGAAAATCTGGCTGAAGTGCTGGAAGCACCCCTGTCGAATCAGGACGTAATCCATCAATGGGACAGGCCGGTCTATCCTCAAGGGCATCTGGCAATACTTAAGGGTAATCTCGCGCCTGAAGGCTGCGTCGCCAAGATTACCGGAATCGCCCACCACCAAATCACTGGCCCGGCGCGTATTTTCGAGCGCGAGGAAGACTCCCTGGCGGCAATCCTGGCTGGAAAAATTAACAAGGGCGACGTGCTCGTGATTCGTTACGAGGGGCCCAAAGGTGGTCCCGGGATGCGTGAGATGTTGTCGCCCACATCGGCGATAATCGGTGCAGGGTTGGGCGATTCGGTGGGCTTGATTACTGATGGGCGCTTCTCAGGAGGCACCTATGGTCTGGTGGTTGGCCACGTCGCCCCCGAGGCCCAAGTCGGCGGGCTTATTGCTCTGGTCCACGAAGGGGATTCGGTCACGATCGACGCCGATCTGAAGGTGCTGCAACTCAATGTGGCGGACAAGGAAATCACGCGGCGGCGTGAGGCTTGGAGCCCGCCGCCGGCGCGTTATACGCGGGGCGTACTCGCAAAATATGCGGCGCAGGTGTCGACCAGCAGCATCGGTGCGGTCACTGACTAGCTGCTCACGGATCGGAATCAAACTGGCGCAAGACAGAATTTGAGCGTACGCGACTTAAGCCGTTCTGAGGCAGCATTTCCTTCAATGGAGCTGTCGCGGCACTCGTAGCAGGCGTTGCTGACGCCGCACCAGCAAGTAAGCCACTCGCAGCAACGACTGAGCGTCCTCGGGTAGTGCCAGATACTCGCTGGCGGTGGTGGGACGCAGTGTCAAGCCTTGGGCTGATTGCGCCAGGACCAGAATTTCAGCACATCCCCGGCAGATACTCACGTCCTGCACTCCCGGGTCTCGTCGGCCAGCGATCTTACCCCCCTCCGACAACTGCGTTCCGCAGGTCGGGCAATTGGTTTCCCCCACGCTAAACCTCCCAGTTGCTCGCACCTGGAAACCGGCATATCCGGCATTTCCCTGTCGAGATCATCACCGACTCTTTGACGACCGATTCAAGGCTGCCACTCTGATCACTATCAAATTTGCGTGCGTCAGCACCACGCAGACACCTTGGACAGCGATTTTGTGAGCATCAGACAAAATCCAGCGAGAGACTGTTCGTAAACAGGCTGCGCGGCCCAATGGCCGGATTGGAAAACTTCCTGCTACAGCGGATAGAATCTCAACTGGCGTTATTGTTATCGGCCTGCGCACCAAACGGTGCGAATTCGAAAGCGAGGCGAGACAGCCGGCCTCCCCACCGGCTCGACAACGAACTCGACCGCCGCTTATGATGCAACGGTCGCGGAGACCCCCGAGAACATTGCCCCAAAAATCAAGCTCGATAAGTATCGCCAGAAGTGCAAACGCGAAGCAAGTATAAAACTGAACCAGCGGTTAAAATCGCTTTCCTGCGACGAAGACGTTGCACCTCCGTGTGCCAGCATCGGGCGGAGCCGACCAGCTGAGACCAGATAGAGGTTTCACCCCAGGCATAAGGAACTCGAAGCGAAACCAGGCTGCTACCTGTGCTTAGTGCTGGTATAAGTAGCAAAGGAGTAAAGGTCCCAATCCTGAGGGGGTGATACAGGCGCGGGCGAATGGCAGGTGCGCAGCGCGGAGCAAGAACTTCGGACTGGAGATTATCGATGGTGCGTTCGGGCGAGAATTTCTTCAATTTGTATAATCACGATTTCATTCGCGTTGCAGTGGGCATTCCGCCCGTCCGCGTCGCCGACCCGGAATTTAACGCCCAACAGACTATCGAGCTTATCCGCGAGGCCGCAGGCCGCTGTGCAGTGATGGTACTGTTCCCCGAATTGGGCCTCTCCGCCTATAGTTGTGACGATCTGTTTCATCAACGTGCGGTGCTGGAGGCCTGCCGGGCGGGTCTCAGGAGAATCTTGGAGGCCTCACGCGATCTGCCGCTGGTGGCGGTGGTGGGGTGCCCGCTCCCCTTCGACCATCTACTTTACAATTGTGCAGTAGTTATCCAACACGGACGGATACTGGGCGTAGTACCGAAGACGTATCTGCCCAACTATCGCGAGTTCTACGAAGCTCGCCAATTTAATTCCGGTGAAGCGGCACTTCACGACACCGTGGAGCTTTGCGGCCAGCTTGATATCCCGTTTGGCTCGCGAATCGTTTTTGCCTGCAACAGCCAGCCACTGCTCAGCTTTCATGTTGAGATCTGCGAGGACGTCTGGGTGCCGATACCGCCGTCAAGCGATGCGGCGCTAGCCGGCGCAACTGTATTGCTCAATCTGTCAGCCTCGAATATTACCGTGAGCAAAGCCGGCTACCGCAGGCAATTGGTGTCCAGTCAATCGGCCCGTTGTCTGGCAGCTTATCTTTACTCAGCCGCTGGCGCCGGTGAATCGACCACCGACTTGGCGTGGGACGGCCATGCCCTCATCGCCGAAAACGGTAATCTGGTCGCTGAATCCCACCGGTTTAAGGACCCGCCCCAGCTAATCTGCTCGGAAATCGATCTCGAACGGCTTTCGCAGGAGCGTATGCGCCAGACCAGCTTCGGCCAGGCGGTTCGGCGCGAGGCGGCACGCGCACGCGACTTTCGCACGGTGGGCTTCGAGCTTGCCTTCCCCCAACGCGAGCGGCTTCTGCTGGAGAGGCGCTATGAGCGCTTCCCTTATGTTCCGGCCGATCCGCTCGGACGCGAAGAGCGATGCGCTGAAGTTTACGAAATCCAGGTGCAGGGCCTGGTAACCCGCCTTCGCGCAACTGGTCTGCGCCGTGTTGTCATCGGCATCTCCGGCGGCATCGATTCGACCCAGGCATTGCTGGTATGCGCTCAGGCCATGGACCGGCTCGGCTATCCGCGCAAGCATGTTCTCGCCTACACAATGCCTGGTTTTGCCACCAGCACGCGCACTCTCGAGCAGGCGCGGAGGCTGATGAGCAGTATCGGCTGCGAACCGCATGAGCTGGATATCCGGCCTGCGGCCCACCGGATGCTGGCTGATATCGGGCATCCGTATAGCAATGGGAACGAAGCTTTCGACGTTACGTTCGAGAATGTACAGGCGGGCGAACGCACCAGTTATCTGTTCCGCCTTGCCAATTTGCACGATGCCCTGGTGGTTGGCACTGGCGACCTCAGCGAACTTGCGCTGGGATGGTGCACGTATGGTGTCGGCGACCACATGTCGCATTACGCAGTGAATGCGAGTGTGCCCAAGACTCTGATTCAGCACGTAATCCGTTGGGTCGCCGAGACCAAGCGCTTTGGCGCGGATACCAGTACTACATTACGCGATATCCTTGCGACTGAGATCAGCCCTGAGCTGGTGCCCGGCAGAGCCGGTGCGACTCAAGCCACCGAGGCGCTTATCGGGCCGTACGAATTGCAGGATTTCAACCTCTATTACACCGTCCGTTTTGGATTTACCCCGACCAAAATCGCTTTCCTGGCTTATTGTGCCTGGCATGATCGTTCGCTCGATCCGTGGCCCGATATCCCCGAGGACAAGCGTCACGAATACGGTCTCGCCGAAATCAAATCTCATCTGCGTACTTTCCTGCTTCGGTTCTTCAAACTGAGCCAGTTCAAACGGAGTTGCATTCCGAATGCGCCAAAAGTCGGATCAGGCGGTTCGCTCTCGCCTCGCGGCGATTATCGCGCTCCCAGCGACAGCGAGGCGACTGCATGGCTCGATGAACTGGAATTGGTGCCGGACTCCGATAGAGAGGGAGCATCTGTCAGGTAGTGCATCGTCCGCCTGACATTTCGATGAAGCGCGGTACGGGTTATAACGCATTAAGCACCGTGCAAAAATTGCTGACAGCGACAAGCACTTGTGGAAAAAATTCAATCCTGACGAAATCGGCCAGCAATGCGCACCGCCTGATGAGTATGCTACAGGAATCGCGCGGGTAGATTGCGGTGGCCCCCGGACCACAGACGATTACTTGCTGTCAATCGGCTTGTGAGCGACTAAGCGGAGTTCGTCATCGGATAGATTCAAAGCCTTGCTTTTGAGTTAAGCGCCGGGGTGATTAACCCTGGTCTGAGGCATTTCCGTTTCAAGCCGAATCTAGCCTGGTCAAAAACCGCTGTTCGGCATATTGATTGCTCACGCTAAACGGCGACCAGCACTGCCCCTACCATTGAATGGCTCGGCCGGTCGATCATCCGCCCCTAGGGTCATCAGCCTTCGACCTAGGAACCGGCCAAGCCATTGCGGTGCAATCGGGGCCTCAGCAGGCATGTGCTGATCGCGAAGCAGTAACCAGCGGTTATCAACGGAATGCATCGTTGCTCACACACCTGAAACCTATGGAACAGTGATATGAAAAAACGCACCTCTTCAGCCCACAGCAACAGCCGTCTCGTCACCCGTAAGGGCGCCCCCAGCCGCGCCCGGTCCCGAAGCCGCGCTCCTCAGCTCAGTCAGGAATGGCTAAAGCATTTCTTTTCCGAGATGCTCGCCGTTGAACATGGCGGAATCGAACTCTACGAGAAGGCGTTGGAAGAACTCACACACGACGACCTCCGCTCAAAGCTTGAGCAGTTCCATGAGCAGACGCAACGGCACGTGGAGCTTTGCGAGGAGCTGCTACACGCGGCGGGCGGTAATGAGGACGAAATGAGCCCTGCCGCTGAGGCTGCTGAGCATAAGGCGCAGGGTCTGCTGTCGGCCGATGTTCCGGACGAGCTGAAGGACATCAACAATATCGAGAACCTTGTACTCGCCGAGACCAAGGACCATTGGAATTGGGAGTTGCTTGGCTCGCTGATGGAAAAGATCGAAGAGCGAGAACTCAAAAAGCTCGTCAACCGCGCTGTGCGGGAAGTGCGCAAACAGGAAAACGACCACCTTAGCTGGAATCAGAAGATGCTCACCCGGCTCGCGACCGAGGCTGCATATCAGCAGCCGGGGATGGAAGAGGGCGAGGCCGAAAGTGACGAAGAAGAAGGCGGTGCCGATCAGGATTATTGATTCGACCAACAGTGTCCACACCCTCATTTCCTCAAGCATACTGGACGTCCCCGCCCGGTACGCCGAACATTGAATGGCAAAGGGGTGCTCCGATCTCATCGTCCTGACTTGACATAGCGCACCATCTCGAACATTTCCGCGGCCAAGTCGCTGGCTACGATGGGTGGTGCGGTCTTCGTTCGATTCGGTACAATCGAATGGCCGGATTCCCTCGGCCCGCTAATCAAGGGAATTTCGGCTGACGTGGCTACCGACCAACTGACAGAGAACCTGGCCGACCCCGGTGACGAGCGCTTCGAGACCGGCCGCGCGACCCGGCCGTTGTTAGGGATAATCATCGCCACCGGCGTTCTCTATTACGCCCGTGACATCCTTCTACCAATCTCGTTTGCTGCGATTCTCGCCGTCGTTTTCAGCCCGATAGTACGCCGTTTGGAACCTTGGGTAGGACGCCTGCTGAGCAGTGCAATCGTAGTCATCACAGGGATGCTGGTTATCGCTGGCGTTTTTTATTTTCTGACGGTCGAACTCACTTCGGTAGCGGTCGAGGTATCGTCATACTCGTCCAATATCGCAGCCAAGCTGTCGCATCTCGAAAGGAGCACTCCGGCATGGTTGCACGAAGTCGAGAGCGCTTTCGAAAACATTCAAAAGGAGCTGGAGCGGAACCAAACGCGCCAGAAAACGATCACGCGTGCGGTACAAACCACCGAGGCTTGGTCGCCGTTAGGTGAATTTGCCAAATCGGCCGGGTCTCTGATTTCGGGTATTGCCGAGGCAGTGCTTACTATCGTGTTACTGTTTTTCCTGCTCTATAGCAGGATGGATCTGCGCGACCGCTTTGTCCGTTTGGCGGCGCGTGCTGGGATCCCGGTCGCGGCACACGCGATCGATGCTGCCGGCAATACGGTCAGCCGCTATCTGTTTCTGTTTTCGGTGGTGAATCTTTCTTTCGGACTTATCAGCGGCCTGATTCTCTGGGGATTGGGCATGCCCAATCCCGAACTCTGGGGCGCGCTGGGATTCGTCCTCCGTTACATTCCATACGTGGGAGCCACCGTGTCCGCACTGATGCCGACCCTGGTAGCATTCGCGGTGTTTCCGGGCTGGGCCAAAGCTATCGAGGTGGTGGCGACATTTGTGGGCCTCGATCAGATTGCGGCGCAATTAGTTGAACCGTTTTTTATCGGGGCAGGAGTCGGCGTTTCACCGGTAGCGCTGCTGTTTTCGGCCGCCTATTGGACCTGGCTATGGGGTCCGGCCGGTCTGGTGATCGCGACCCCGCTGACTGCATGTATCAAGGTTATTGGCGATTACATTCCCTCACTCGATTTTTTCTCTCTGTTGCTGGGCGCGGACGTCGCACTGGAGGACTATCACGATTATTATCGCAAGCTGCTTGAGCTCGATCGTCAGGACGCGCAGGCTCTTGCAATCCGCTACTGTGATGAACACGGGCTGGAGGCAACGTTCAAGGAGATTTTCTCGCGTGCGCTACAACTCGCCGGACAGGAGTTCGAGGACGGCCATCTCAGTTCTGCTAACCAGCAGTTCATTATCGACACCACACGGGAGTTGATCGCCGACCTTGGGAGCCGCTTCAGCAAACCGCGGCTGCCGGCGCCCTTCCATGTACTGGGTGTTTGCGCACCGGGTGAATCGCACAGCCTCGGACTGATGATCGTTTTGGAATTGCTGCGCCTGGATGGAATTGCCGCCAGCTTCGCCGGCGAGAACAAATCGCTCTCAGAGATACGCGACTTCGTCAATCACTACACTCCTGACTTGATCTGTGTGAGTTGCACCCTGGCCTCGAATGTACCTGCAGCTATACAAACGGTGCGAGCGCTCAAAGCCGACATGCCTCAGCTGGTGATTATTGCCGGTGGCCCCGCCGCCGCCAGGACCACCGGCGAATTGTTCGCCGCAGGATGCGCCCGGATATGTGCGAACGACAACGAGGGGCGCAGGGCGGTGCGACAATACGCGCTAGGCCGGTCACGAACCCGTCCGCCCGACCCGCGCCGTTTTCCGATTCGCCTGCCTATGAAGCGAGAAGCAAGGTGAGAAGAGCGATTGCGAAGAATGAGGCAGATGATATGAGATAACGTCAGGAAATTTGCAGCGACCCTACACTCATTCCTTCTTACATAGCCTTTTATGTCTTTTTCCGTTCTCCCTTCCTCGCCGTACCCCTCCATCCCGTCCTGCGGTCCTCCTGTCAAATTTGCAGGGTAACAACAGCGCAGAACATACCATTTACAACTGTTAACGACTGCCCGCGGGTGCATTCTGAAGTGTATTCAGCCGCGCAGAAGACGATATTCCGCGCGGCGTCGATTTAACGTGTTATCGCTCTGCCCGCTGCCAGTCCAGCGATTAGCAGCGCGATGAAGATAATGAGGAACAAGCCAAATAAGAGCTTCGCAATTCCTGCAGCACCCGCTGCGATACCGCCAAAGCCGAGAATCGCAGCGACTATCGAGATCACCAGAAATACAAACGCCCAATACAGCATCTTAGATCCTCCTTGTTTATGCTCATAGACTCAGGTGGAGTGCGTATATGCCATTACGCACTCACCTCAAGGTCCTGCACCGAAAGATGCATGGTCGATGCCATATTGAATAGGCAACAATAACGCACCTAAAAGCCCGAAACCGAATTAAAAAAACTGATTTCGGATAAATCTTGCAGGGCTTGCCAGGAAAACGTATCGTCCAACCGTGCCGAGTGCCGGGACCGGCGAACGGTGGTCCAGCACTGAGCGAAGCGGATGCATCAACCCGATGAGAGTAAAGAACGAAATGAAGGAGCTTCGAATGGTCGACTTTGACCGCTCTCTGCTTGGCCGCCTGTTCGAGACCGCCAACCCGGTAGAAATTACAGCAGAAATGATTGCGCGCTTTTGCGCCATGATGGGGGAAACAAATCCAGTTTATACCAACCTGGAAGAAAAGGCGCCGATCGCGCCGCCCGCGTTTGTAGCAACATTTCGCGCGCTCGAGGATATTTTCGACTATCTTCCTAAACACGTTCCGCGACTCGCGGCTGGCATGGATGTCGAGTTTGTTGAGCCGATCAGAGCGGGCGACGCCATCTCCATCAGCTCTACACTCGCGGAAAGCTATACCAAGACCGGACGAAGCGGCGCGATGACGTTCTTCGTGATTCGCTCGACTCTGACCAATCAGCGCGGAGGTGTGGTCGCACGCATTGACCATCGCTTCACTTATCGGGGATAGGGGTGTGTCTACCTGCCGTCTCGTAGGAGGACGGCCAAGCCACCGCAGACAGCATCACTGAAGCGGAGTGGATTTTGGAGTTGCTGAACGTATGGTCGAGCGGTGTGGCGCGCGTATCCCTTCCAATTAGCCAAATAGCCTGTAATTATGAGAGTCTGTTGATTTTGTGAGCCGTTAGCTCAGGCCGGTAGAGCATGTGACTTTTAATCACAGGGTCCCGGGTTCGAGTCCCGGACGGCTCACCTAGAAACCCGTGAAAATCCTTGGTTTTGTCCCGCATAGGTTCCTAACGCAGTCTTCTTTTGTGGCGGTTCTGTGGCGGTGATACGGCTGAGTGGAACCACCTTCGACTGGTCGGCCTGTTCTTCGAGATAGGTATCGAGCCGATCTAGTCCCTGTTCGAGATCGCGCGTTCCTTCGATCTGCTATCGGCGAAAGACGTTGGCGGTTTTATGGCCGCTGATGCGCATCGCTGTGGTCTCAGGAGCACCCGCACGTCGCAGATTGGTGACACCACTGCGCTTTAGATCGTGGATCAGAATGCGACCGAGTCCGGCCGCCTTTCGCGCGTTCGACCACGCCTTGCGGAAGTCGCCGATCGGCTGGCCGTTATCATGGAGGACGAACAAACAATCGAGCCGGCGAGACACGCCTGCGCGTTCGATCACTCCGAGCAGCTTGCCGCGAAGTGGTACGACGCGGGCCTTTTTATTCTTCGAGTTCTCCGGTCGCAGGCGCACTTCGCGCGCCATCAGGTTCACGTCGCCATTGCAGCGTTCGAATCTCGCCAACCCGCCAAGCTGAGCGGTAAAGAAACTCGATCGGGTTCCTGAGGTATTAAAGTCCGGCGAGACGATTGATGAGCTGAAGAGGGATGGTGCTGCACTGGTCGGCGGTCGCTGGATAAGCCGCCGGGCGTTGCGGTTGACGCGCAAAAAATTTTACAGCCCGTTCTCGGACGACGAGTTCATAGCCTTGAACTTTAAGCCAATGAAAGATCCCAAGGCGGATGAAATACCGTGCGATGACCGCATTATCTACAGTGAACGCAACGCATGACGAATCTATTCATCGCGAACTTTCCCTTTAGCACTACCGACATCGAATTATTCGAGCTGTTGGCGACGATAGGCGAGGTTCATAACGCCAAGGTTATTGCAGGGCGCGGCTTTGGTTTTGTCAAAATGGCGAATGACGATGATGTCCAGCGAGCTACCGATCAGTTGCACGGCTTCAAGTGGCATGGCCGGTCATTACGTGTCGCCAGGGCGAAGGAACAGCAGTGAACCACAAAGTGGACGAAGAGCTTGTCCGCGCGTTGCTTGCCGTCTCACCAGAGAATAGCCCGCCGTTGCTTATCGAATTGATTATCGACGATGTACGCGAACGCGGCGCGACCACCTGCCTAATCTGTGGCGCGAATCTTCGTCATCATGTGCTGCGAGCGCTACGCGAACGAGTCTCATTAGAACACCAGGAGAATCATCGTGACGGAAGCAGAAAAACTTGCCGCAAGAATGCGGATATTCGCGGATCTCGGCTTGGACGCAGTAACGGGCATGTGCAAAACCATCACATTCCCGACGCTGCGCAACATTCAGGCGGCCAACGACTCAGCCAGCCGCGAAATTCTCAGCGAACATGAACTCGCGGTTTGCTCCAAGGAAGGAATCAGCCCAGTACTTTTCTCGCCGCTCGCCCGGTTAAGCCAGCAGAACGTGACTCGATGGCAGAGTTGCGCGAGTTTGTGGCAGCGCATGGCGGTACTGTTACGCCAGTCGAATCCGACGAAACCCTGATCGAAGCTACGCGTGAATCACTGGCCAAGTTTTGTGCCGGTATAGGCGGTCCCAGGAATCGCGATCATCTCTTTGCAGCTCAGGCTGCGATTGCGCGCACGTTGAAGCGGTCATGAAAAATCAAAATCCTCGTTGCGGTCGCGCTGCTCTTGTTTTGTAAACCTACTTGATGGAAACTCCTAGTCGTGGTCGCCCCTCGCCCGCTGCACCGTGGGTGGAAAGGCTTTTTAAACGTAAACGAATTGCTATCCCGATAGCTCCGGCATCAAATACAGCCAACAATGGCCGATCCCGCCATCAAGAGCCGGCTCGAATCCAAGGAACTGAGCACCAACGCCGCGCCGATTCAGGCTAGGTTGAATGCCTGCTTGGCGTCCGATCCGGCCCACATTCAGCGCGGGGATAAGCCTGGTGACCACATTAAGGTCATTCAGCAGGCGCTTAACACGATCCGCGAGCGCAAGCCTGACATTGCTATGATCGAGATCACGGACCCGCCAGGGACTTGGGGGCAAAGCACCACAGAGGCGGTTTTCGCGTACAAGCTTTTTAACCACATCCAACGCAGTGGACAGAAGCTGGACGCGATCGTGGGACGCATGACGATAACCCAGCTCGACAATGACCTGCTGTCGACACCACCTCGGCCCACGCCTCCACCGCCAGCGAAAGCTGACATCAAAGTCGTGACGGCGGAGATCAAAAAGGAGTTAGCGGCTGATGACGACCGTGATCTCGAATTCCTGGCGCGCCTGTTTGAAGACGACCGCATTATCGATACCGGGACGGGTAACGAATTAGCGAACCGGCTCAATACGATCCTTGCCGCAAGTACAGATGGAACCAATAATGGTGTGACTCATTTTGCCGGCATCTTCGCTGGCCTCACAGACTTGGGTTTCCGGAAGGCTTTCAAAGATCCTTTCCCAGGGAAAAGCGACAATCAGGTCGGGCACTTCACGACCGCGGTAGATATGGGTTCCGGCCGATCCAAACATTTTCGTTGATACCGAAAAGTATTAGAGACTTTATTGGGAATCCGCCGCCTCCTTTCACTGCGGAGGAGGTCATTTGCGTCCGTCTCATTATAGGTCACGAACAAGTTGCTGACGACGCCACGCAGGCTTTCATTAGGCAGGCCGAATCACCCACCAACGAAGAGATCGGCCAGTTCTTCATTGCCCTGCAGACGGTCACGGCAAGCCCCAATCAGAATATTAGCGTATCGCGTATGAGCCTGTTAGGAATCCGCATCGGGACCGGGCAAGGGAACAGCTTTGAGGATCTGCATCTGAGCCTTTTCGGCTTTAAGTTTGGCAAGATGATCCGCGAAGGTACAATCACCACCCGCAGCGATGCCGCACTGTGGATCAGGACGAATATCGGCACACTGTTACCAAATCCAATTCCACCCGGCCCCTCCGACCGGTTAGGCCACGATGGGTGACGGAGCGCGGCGCAGGATAGTGCTTTGCGGTTCTCACGAGGGACTTGTTCAATCTTGTTCCCACGAATGTCAAATGCAGACGACACGGCAATATGCCGCTGCAGGCGTTGGGCGCACGACGGACCAGTTCCCGAGGACCAGTTCCCGGGAATATCGGCGGGACAAACTTCAGCGTCTCGCTATCTTCGAGGTTCCTTCCAACCGTGTTAGGCGTGCCATCAAGGCGTCATTCTGTGCCTTAAGCCCGGCTAACGCCGCCTGCTGGTGCTGCATTTCGTTTAGCATCAATGGGATGAGCTCGCGGTATTGCACTGACTCGATCTCGCCCTTGCCTCCACGCACCACTAGTTCCGGATAGACCTTGGCCACTTGTTCAGCGATCAATCCGTATTGCCGCTGAGTAGGGTCTTGCTTGTAACGAAAAGTGACCGGATGGAGTTGCCATAGCCTGTCACTACGGTCGCTCATAGGTTGAATATCGCGCTTGTAACGCACCGAGGAAGGCAAAACACTCAATTGGCCGCTACTGTTGACCACCACATCGGCTCCGCTGAGGGCTGTACCAGAGATGCCAGCGATATAGGTCGCCCTTTGCGTGCCTTGAGTGCCGATACGGATGGTGTTGCCATCCGTGTCGGCCTGTTCTTCGAGAAAGGTATCGAGCCGATCTAATCCCTGTTCGAGATAGCGCGTTCCTTCGATCTGGTATCGGCGAAAGACGTTGGCGGTTTTATGGCCGCTGATACGCATCGCCGTGGTCTCGGGAACCCCCGCGCGCCGCAGGTTGGTGACACCGCTGCGTCTTAGTCGTGAATCAGAATGCGCCCGAGTCCGGCCGCCTTTCGGGCGTTCGACCATGCCTTGCGGAAGTCGCCGATCGGCTGGCCGTTATCATGGAAGACGAACAGACAGTCGAGCCGGCGGCAACTCGTGAATTCGTGAGCGCTTGGCAGTGCTGGCACGAAACCGGATTGCCTTCGGACCGCTACAGCCGATTTTGCTTTCAATGACCAACGAAGAGAACTCGAAGATGACGCGCAAAGAGGTGCAAAGAGGTATTCAAAGTGCTCGGATTAAGTGAACAGGGATTTTGTCAGCAGGTTGATCGCGAGATCGACGAGCGGGTTAAAGAGTTTGTTACGCTCACCCAGATTTGTTCGAACCTCGGAATCCCGATCTCGGAGCATTCGGTCTTCCGCGGGCAGGCTGGCGGCGGTCCCATCCCCCGCGACAAGCAGTTAGTTGTAGAGAGCCGTCAGCAATCAGCGGCGCCACGGGTGACCGACGCGGATGCGGAGCAGGAGTTGAGCCAAGCCGAACGCGATTACTGCAAGTCGCAGTTCCTCTCCCCGGCGAAGTTCCTCGAAGCGAAAAAGAAGCGTGGCGGCAAGGCATCGATGTCGGTCAAATAGAGGGGGCGCAGAGCTCTTAGTCCGGTTTCTCCCGCGCCGCGGGCGGCAACTCAGCCTCGGATACCGGGTTTCCGAACACGATCGGTTTCAGACAGTCGCCCTCATAACGAACCCAACGGGCGTTCCGTGCGTCCCACACGTCATCAACCGGAGCTGTCGGATATGTGCTTCGCACCCGGAACAGCGCGCCCTCCTTTTCGTAGAACTTCATCGGGTCCTGCAGTCTTAACTTAATCACTGGCCCTGCCTCAGCGGTCAGCATCGTAACCCCTTTATCCGCGGGCGCGTCTTCTTGCAGGAGCAAGAAGACGCGCCCGCTACTTGCCCTGGCGCGTTGGCGGGTCTGCCCCGGCGCGACAGATGCGAGGAAATCGAGTCGGCCAGTGGGCGGGCCGCCGCAACAGACCCACTCATCGGGCTTCAAGGAGCCAGCGGCGCGAGCACCGGGGACGCTATTCAAGGCTACGACAAAAAGGCTCGGTAGCCGGAGACGCGAAGTGCGTTAGCCATAGTTTGGCCATAATAGGCAAATTCGCTAGCAAAACGCGCGGGTTTTTGGAACTAGAGGATAGCATATCCAGCAGTGGGTTGCGATTGAGAGTCGGCTACTTGGGCGTGGTACCTGGAAGAGATGGACGCTCAGGCACTAACATAACGCCGACCGTGACGCGAACCTGCATGTTGGAGGACCCTTCGGAGGTTTTCCGAAAATGGGGCCTGAGCGTCCGTTACAAGTGGCAAAAGGCGCTCGGTCACGAATTGTTCAGTCGCTGTCGGGCCAAGGAGGTGTCCATCAAAGCCGACGCTTCCTTTGCGGTTCAGATCCGCCAAAAGGAAGGAAACCGCATCGTCGCTGAAGACATCAGTAGTGAGATTGGAAAACCGGCGAAAGATAAAATCAGCAAGCACCCTCCGAAACCTCGAAGTCCCTCTGTTAAACTCGGTTACGAATGCATCAGGGGTGCCGGCGCTGAGGATGCTGTCGAACAACCAAGCCATTTTATAACAGAACCAATCTCCTGACCCGGTAGACCATTCTTCCATTAGCCAGTCTAGCCACCACGCGATGGGTCCAATCTCAACCTCGCTCAGGGTTTGACCTCTATTATACGTCTCGTTAAGCAGCGCCAACGCCAATTGTGTATCCCGCAGCCGTAAAAGCTGTAACAAAAGAAGCTCGTGCCCGGCCCACTCTAGCTCAATCTGCTCGAACACGTGTATGGGCTGACCTTTGCGTTGATCGCGATCCATTCCTGCAAATTCCGTCAGTGCCTCGAAGACAGGTGCCAAGTCTCCAGAGGATGCACAATAGAGGAGCGCGGCTTTCATAACGCACGGTGCACCCAAAGCGCGAGCCCTGACCATCTCTGCTAGGTCTGGACGCCTTTCGCAAAGTAACCTTAACGCCTTCAGGCTCCAAGATTCGTCACCTTCGTCATTAGCTTTCGAGACGAGACATTCAACATGCTCGCGGTCAAACGTGGCCCAAGACAGACCGTGCTCAGGAGGCTTGGCGAAGTTCGCGATGAAATAGATAGCAGTCGCAGCTTTATTCGTACCGTTCAGCAGCAATTCTGCCGCCAAGTCCAGCGCTTCGGTGGAATGATGTTTTTGAAGAATGTCACACACAATCCGTGATCTCACCTCAGATAGTGTCCCAAGGTTCTCTCTGGGGAGAAACGCGTCTCGGATCACGGACAGATCCAGTCCTGAAAGGAACATGGCAGCACCACTGGTCAGGCCGATGGCTACATTATCACCGCTGCCCGGCGAGATTTCGCTTTCCATGGAATCCGCCAGAGCGACGATTTTGTAGGCATCCTCAGGCGTGGCGAAAGGGAGCAACGCCCTGGCGACACCGTTGCAGCAGTAGTTGTAGTCATCGCGGGCGTCAACAAACGCTTGCAGTAACTCCTCCTTCACCGATATGCCCTTGAGTTCAACTAGTCGAATTACTGCCGCGGCCCCGATCATGTTACCATACTTCATTAGCGACCGCAGTTGCGGTTCGTGAACGTCGGAGACCTCAAGGCCGAACTCCACGGCCGATTCAATCTGAAAACCGCCCCGACGACCGAACGCTGCAATTCGAGCCGGAATTTCAGAAAGAAGCTTCGCGACTATCTCATCGCGATTAGACTCAAGATATTTGGTCGCATTCAAAGCCAGGGCAAAATCCGTGTCGATCACCGTCTGTAGAAAATCCGCGCTATGACTTTTCGGTAACAGGCTGAGAGTCAGGAACAATGCCTGATCCCATCGGGTAAGACGGAGTCGCTCTTTGAGCGCTTGTGCGTTTCTCTCGTACCGACGTGCCAGTTCACTGGCGACAAGATATTCTGTCGCCGACTGATGAAAGAATGCTAATCGTGCACCTCGGTATGGAATGAGGACGGAGTTGGAGACTAGCCAATTCGCGACGTCGGAGGCATGAATCTCGCCGAGCGCCGCGCCTTTGAGTTGTCCTTGCAGAACATGAAGTAGGTCCGATAACGGCTGGGCTTCCTCGCCATGATCAATGGCTTCAAAGGCAGAAAGCGAAAGTGCGTACTCAAGGTCGAACACTACTCCGAACCGCTCTTGAAAAGAATCCGTTAATCGGCCAAAAAATGCCTTGTAGAAGTCCCTAGGATGGGCTTCCGTGGGCAGGACAACAGCTCCGCTAACGACGAGTTGGAAATAGAATGGTTTCTGGAGCAGCTTTCGCATTTCACGCTCAAATCGACCGCTCACCTCGAAAGGTGGATTCCATAGTTGACTCTCCAATAATCCACCTCCGGATCCAGGACATCGGCCATAATCGCGTAGTGATCACGTATCCCGCCCTTATAGGTGTTTGAGAGAAGGTCGCGAAGGTACATGAGGTCTGGATCGCGCAGCCCGAAACCAATGTAAACAACGGGTCTGCTCACGATGAGCGTCTTCAATGATTCCAGGGCCGCTTGTCTCTCTCCCCCTCAGGATAATGCTCTCACTATCTGCGGCGTCACCATGCGGCTTGAAAACAAAGTCTATGGCGCGGGCATGAACAATCTCAGCGGTCTCTGTGAGATGCCGGTTAGTGACCGGGGGGCGAAAGAAGCGATCTTGCTGCCATTTATTCAGGCTTTCTTCGATTAGATTGTCGTAGTTCGTGGTTATGTAACAGCGAGGTCCTAAGGAGACGAGCTTATGATGGATCTCGTGCGGTTTCGCGATACCGTAGCGGCACGCTTTCCGGATAAAGTCACTGATCTGCGGCTTCGTCAGCTTGTAGAATCCATAGCTGGCCGCTTGCAGCAGGTCACCCCTTTGGGCCTCCGCGCGCACCAAATCCTGTTTCGCCCCCGAAGCTTCCACGAACACGGCAAGCTCTTCAATCAATTGTGATCATGATGGAAGACCAGCCCATTGGGAGATGCCTGAACCGACGAACAGGACAGTATCCTCTTGAGCGAGTAACTGCTTCAGGTCTTTCACCTAAGACTGGGCCCGTCAGCGCGAGCGTCCCTCAGATCAAGGGGTAGAGATTTTTTGGTATTCAGTTGCCGCCTTCCCCCGACACATAGATTATCCAACTCTGGCATTGTAAATCCACTAATGGCGTCGATTTATCAGACCGTGGAGGACTTCCGCCGAATTATGACTAAACGTTGGGAGCTTCAGGGTTTCGACGGGGCTTTGAGCGACTCGCGGACATGAAAAAGCGCTTATTTCCTAGAATAAGCGTCCGCCCGTGCCTGTCGCGATTTCCAGTACGCGCCCGATAGTTTGTGTTTAAGCTGGTTACAGTTTCCGCCGCGCGCTTTCATATAAAGGGGGCCCGCACGTGGTTGCCCACGGCGGATTTAGAATTTTTCGCGCCAGGGTGCGGGCCCGCCCCTCCCACAGGCGGCAGAGGCTTTTCGATTTCGCGCGAGTGGCGAGGGAAGGGAGATCCAGAGCGACGCGCCCCACTGGGGAATTCTCAGCGCGCCGCACCGGCAGTCCCCAAGCTCGACCTGAACAGGCACCTAGCGCGCGGGCCTGGCAGAGTTGCGTTGGTGTGTGTTTGTGGCGGAACTGCGCCAATTGCTTGCAATTCATGGCCGCCCTGAAACGACGAATAGCCTTGAATTGTCGCTAGTTTTTGCTGGTAGTTGTCAGGGTTGGCAGCCGTCACCCGACCTTTTAATCACAGGGTCCCGGGTTCGAGTCCGGGAGGGCTCACCACCACTCATTTGACCAAGGCACGCCGCGTCGCTACAACACCGCGCGGTACACTGACCTGTGATCCTCTGGTTACGCCATCATCGTTGCGGACCATCCCGCATCGAGGACTGGAGCTCGCTCAGTGCCCTGAGCGTCTTTTCCCGGTCTCGGGAGGATTCCTCAAATGTCAGTGAGCGGTGTGGATCACGGAAGTGATTTAGCATGTCACCACGAAGCGCGTCGGACATGCGAGTGAAATGGTCCAGGGCATGTCGCCGGAGTAGCTCGGCGTAGGCCTTGTCGGCGGGTGAATATTCGCCAGCCTCCGCCGGCCGCCCGGTGTCCAGGTTGAGGTTCGCCAACCGAGACCGTCCCCGAGCCACGGCAGCTACCTGTTTGCGGTATTGCTCGGACGCCTGGTGAAAGCCGTCGATATAGAGCCGTCTCGCTTCTTCGGGTAACGGCTTATAAGGCAGGCGAGTAACGGACGACGTTAGGCAAAAGGTTGCCGAGAAAGGCGATGAACCGGACGAAGTAGCCGGGCTCGCTGAATGCCTTGCCGAACTGCTGCTCGAAGTCGGGGCGCGACATCGAATGGAGGAAGCGCGCGGGCGTCATTCCCGGCTCTAGTGATTCGATATCTTCCCGGTAAAACAGGTTATGCCGGTTGTTTCATCTATGAGTGTCCGGAACGCCCAGCGGTAAGTGCCAAGCGCAAACATCATAGTTATCGAAGAGATCATTCAGCTTGAGCCCGTAGTTCTCTTGAAACACGCGCTCCAGGAGTTCCCGCGGCACTTTGAACTCGATGGAGGGGTCGAACAAGCCCGGGACCTCCCCTCGCCGAGCGACTTGCAGCACGTCGAAACGAAAGTCAGCCCAGGTGTACCGAGGGGCCCTCGGCGTACGTCACACTGTTGCCATATTTCCGCGCCAGCTTCGGATAGAGAATCGGGACAGCGCGGTTTGTAGCTTGCGGGTGGGCGATCGTGTCCACCTTGTAGTGAGCCAACGCGCCGAGCGCAAAAGCGTACTCCTGCGCATTGCCGGCTTCGGCGAGCAACCGGCTGATGAAGTCGCCTGTACGAACATAGTGCAGCAGATCCGCGAACAAACGACTGCCAAGCGGAAAATACCCCGATCAGCTAGATGCGATCCCCCGCGGGCATAGGCGTGCGCATCCGCTAGAACCTGTGGAGTTGCGTGCGGAAAACGCTGGCGCAAAAGTCGCAATAGAGTATAGTCCCATGCTTGGTCGACAGCGGCCTGGTGCCCGAGTACTGAGAAAGCTCCAACCGTCCCGGGGACCATGAGAAGCAGTGTAACCGCAATCAGTAAGCCTGCGAGATTGCGCAAAGACCCCTGTATCTCCATCGAATACTCACTTGCTGGCGAGCGCGAATTGCCTGCCTGATGAGGAACGTACGGCGTCATGGCTCGGGAGCTCGCAACCGCTGCCAACCGGCCAAATGCCCGCAGCTGAACACTCAGCGGGTCACAGAGGATTCCAATGCAACCGGCGGCTCGCCAAGCTTTGTACCTTATTCCGCAAATCGCCGAGTCTCGCTGCCACCAGTTCTTGCTATATGGCGAGCGCGGCTACCGTGTTTGGCTCAATGACCCTATACGCGCTTCCGGCCAAAATCTCCCTGAGCGTGCTTGACCATGAAAAGCGCAATCGCCGGTTCGTAGCACTTTGTTCAAAGAGCACGTCTTTTGCCGTTTAAGTCGCCCAGAGATCTGGAACCTCCTGTATTTTTAACTCGACTGGTGATACTGCCTCCGTTCCTGATTGCGCGCGCGGCGCCGCGACACGCGCCTTCGGCGGAAAACGGCGAGCCTGCCAAGCAATACAGTCGTGATCTCAAGAAGTTTGCGGAAAAGCGGCCAAGTCAAACCAAAAGCGCGGAGCGCATTGGATTCTGCAGAAGGTGGCGATCTCAAACGTGCCGAGCAGATTGACAAACGGTGGAGCAATATCGAACAGCATGAACGTTAATGCATAGCAGAGGGACATATCGTCGTAAACGTAACATCGCCACGTACGCGGGCCCGTCGGAAGTGGCCAATAGGCCGTCCCTTTCGACGGGCCCGTCGAGATTGGTTCGCACGCTTGGTTGAAACGCGTTTGCCTGCTCGTCCGTGCGGTAATTGCGTCGCAATTCGATAAATTTAAAGTGCAAGACTCGCTTCGCTTTGGTGCATGTCCTGCACGCCGTTCGCACAGAAACAAAGCTGCGACAAAGCAGTCACTACGGGCCCGGGTTCGCACGGGCGTTGCGATACGTTCGTGGCGGCCAGCACGGCAGTGCCGGCTTGCCTGCTACGCTTGTTTGCGGCGCATCATGCCGGCGCGGCGCGCCTTCACGACAATCTCGCCGCGTTGATTGATGCCGCGATGTTCAAACATCACCACGCCCCATTGCGGCCGCGACTTCGATTCCCGGACTTCAATTATCTCGGTCTCGGCAGTGATTGTATCGCCGATGAAAACCGGCTTGGGAAATTCGGTTTTTTCGAACCCCAGGTTGCCAACAGTTGTTCCAAGCGTCAGTTCGCCCACCGACAGGCCCACCACCAGCCCCAGCGTGAAGATACTGTTGACCAGGCGCTGGCCGAATTCGGCGCTCTTTGAGAATTCGGCATCGAGATGAAGCGGTTGCGGGTTCATGGTGAGGGCTGTGAAGAGCAGATTATCGGTTTCCGTAACTGTGCGGCTGGGCTGATGGCGAAACACGTCACCGACATGAAATTCCTCAAAATATTTTCCGGCCATAACATCCTCGAAAAAGTTGATCACCAAGTCCCGGCAGCAAGGGGCCAGCGACGAAGTTATCGGCCGCGGCGTGCCTCGGCCTTCGTCAAGCTGTCGGTGCGCTAAAGCAAAGACGAGGCAATTGCCGGTGCTCCACTCAACCGGGGCTTCGCCTCCCACATATGTTCATAGTGGGACTTATAACCCGCTCGGCGCGGTTTTGGCCAGAGCGGCCCGGCCGGGCACATCCTATTGCCGGCCCGGCTCGTTCGTTGGGATGGAGGTCGCCGGCTGCACTATAGTGCAGCGCCTACTGGCTGCAGTTAGCCGGAGAGCCGGCCAGTAGCCAGTGTCAGACTTAAGCGCGGTTTGCAGCTATGCCCCGATCCAGCCGTTATTGTTGAGTAGCGCCATGATCAAAGCCATTCTCATCGCCGGAGTCCGCTTCTGTGATGTCCAGTGATACCCGCATGGTTTGCTGTCTGCCCGCGCTCCGATAGACGCCTCGCATCGGCGGCACGTCAGCATAATCGCGTCCAACTGCAAGCCGCACGTGATGGTCGGTGACACGCGAGCCATGAGTAGGATCGAACCCGAACCATCCCTCTGGCAGCATCACTTCAAGCCATGCATGACTTGCCTGGTCGCCGAGGGGGCGGCCGCGATCGAGCCACGGAGCGAGGTAACCGGAAACGTAACGCGCCGGCACCCCAGCCAGACGCAACACACCGATCGTCAGATGGGCGAAATCCTGGCACACCCCGGCTCCCGCGCTCAGCACCTGGTTTACGTCCGAATGAACGTTGGTGGTGCTCTGATCATAAGCGAATTGGTCACACACCCAGGCCACCACGCGCCGGCTGTAATCCGCTACCGGTTCGTTCATCCGCGGGCGTACCATCCAGAAGAACTTCTTAAGCTGCTCACTGAAGGGGATGTAACGGCTGGGACTGAGAAAATCGAATTCTTCCTGCGAGCGCAGCTTGTCGCTGCGCAGAAAATTCTCGAAACGATCGTCGCTCGACAACTCGCGCGGCGCTATGCGTTCGACCAGCGAATCTGCGCACACCATCAACTCAGTATGCGGCGCATGGAGCGACACCGCGTGTACAACGTTTCCAAACGCATCGCGATAATCGAAAAGTGCCGCTGGCGGAGTTATCTCGAGGCGAAACCCTAACGTGCGCTGACGTAAGCTCTCGCGCGGCTGTAACCTGACTTCATTATGGGACTCGTAGGCGGGCTGTTCGTAAGCAAACCGAGTGACATGACGAATACGATAGCGCATGGGATTATTCGCATTTGAAATAAGCGGTAAAAATTTCATCGCCGATAGCAGCGCAATCGGCCTGGATCGCTAGCAGGTATTCGTGCAAGCCGCCGGCTATCGCCGCCGAGGCATTTCCCGCCCGCAGCTTACTACCCAACTGGAAGGTGCTTGGAACTCTAGCTGCATCATTTTCCGCCGAGGCTCGAAGCTCAGCCGGGCAGACGCTCGCGATGCGGTTCAGCGCCATTTCCAGCCGTTCTACGCAAAAACGAGCAGCGCGAGGAAAAGCCGCATCAAATAGCATGAATTCGACTACGCGTTCGACGCCGATCGAGTTGCCGTAGGTGTTCCGATACGCTTCCAATGCGGAGGCGCTCCGTAACAGCGCCGCCCATTGCGAAATATCCAGCGGCGACCCCGTGTCGGCAGGCCCAGGCAGCAGAAAATGATACTTGGTGTCCAGCAGCCGGGTGACGTTCTCCGCCGCTTCGAGCCATCTGCCTAAACTCAAAAAATCATAGCCGCTGTCGCGTGGCAAAGTACTCTGCATCGCACCCGAGATCTGGTAGAAGCGCTCGCGCAAGTCGGCAAAGAACGGCACCACCCCGCGCGACAGCATCAGCTCGGAGGTCCATCGCTTGGTCTCGAGGTGCAGCGTGTTGATTTCGAGCCATAATTCCGACGAGATACGGTTGCGTGCGGCGCGGCAGTTTTCACGGGCATACTCAATGCAGCTCGCGATTGACGAAAGATTGTGGGGATCGAACGTGAAAAACGCCAGGATCGACCGTTCATCGTAGGCGGCGTAGTGTTCGGCAAACAGATCCCACTCGCCCGTCACGGCCAGCAGCGGCCACCATTCGTCTTTGGCTTCGGCCGGGTTCTCTACCAGTAGCCGGTAGTTTACGTCGACCAGGCGGGCACGCCATTCCGCTCGCTCAAGATAGCGCATCAGCCAAAACAGGTTGCTGGCGATCCGCCTCAGCATGCGGCGCCGAGCACCCAGGTGTCTTTGCTGCCCCCGCCTTGCGATGAGTTCACAATGAGAGAACCCTCGCGCAACGCGACGCGGGTAAGACCTCCGGCCAATATGCGTGGCGTGGCGCCGAGCAGTACAAACGGCCGCAGATCTATGTGGCGGGGAGCGAGCATTGGGCTGTCGGCTCCCTCCACGAGCGTCGGATGCACCGATAGCTTGACAGGAATTTGGGCGATGTAGTTGCGCGGATCGCGTTCGATGTGTATGCGCACTTCGGCCAATTGCCGATCAGTCGCCCGCGGGCCGATAACTACACCGTATCCCCCGGAAGCTCCGGTCGGTTTGATCACGTATTGATCAAGGTCGCGGAGAATCTTCGCCCTCACATCAGGATCGCGCAGCAGAAAAGTCTCCACAATGGGCAGGAGCGGCTGTTCGCCAAGGTAGTAACGGATCATGTCGGGCGTATAGGCGTAGACTGCCTTGTCATCGGCGATACCGGTGCCGATGGCGTTGGCGACGATCGCGTTGCCGGCCCGCAGCGCGGCCGTGAGGCCCGCGACACCAAGTTGCGAGTCCGGCCTGAAAACCACCGGATCGAGAAAATCGTCGTCAATCCGCCTGTAGAGGACGTGCACACGTTTGAGCCCGTGCACCGTCTTCATCCAGAGCTTGTGCTCTTTGCAAACGAGATCCTGCCCCTCGACCAACTCAATACCCATCTGCTGAGAAAGGAACACATGTTCAAAAAATGCCGAGTTCAACGGTCCCGGCGTCAACAATGCAACGGTTGGGTTAGCGAACCTTTCTGCCCCCAGTTCGGTCAGGCAGGCGAGCAAATCGGCCGGATAGTTCTCGATCGGGCGGACTCCGCTAGTGCGGAGAACCTCTGGCATCAGTTGCGCAGTGATCCGGCGGTTTTCGAGTGCATATGAGACCCCCGATGGCGTGCGGACATTGTCCTCCAGCACACGAAATCCCCCATCGTCACCCCGCACCAAATCGATTCCGGCAATGGTGATGAAAACATCGAGCGGCGGCATCAGGCCAACCGCACCGCGCCGATATTGGGGCGAGTCAAGAATTAAATCGCGGGGTATCAGGCCATCCTTGAGAATGTGGCCCTCACGATAAACGTCTGCGACGAAGGCATTGAGCGCCCTGACTCGCTGAATAAGCCCCGCTTCGAGCCCGGTCCAGGTGTCATAATCGATAATCCGGGGCATCACGTCGAACGGAAAAATGCGCTCGATGCCCGCTTGCTCGCTATAGACATTGAAGGTGACTCCGTGACGCAGAAGCATACGCTCAGCGTCAGAGCGCAAACCCACCAGCTGACCAGGCGTCATTCGCAACAGACTCCGAGCAGGCCCCAAACAATGGGGCCGAACCCCGCCAGCCGGCGTGAACATCTCGTCGTACAAACCGGTGGGCGGGGTATATGCCTGCGAAAGCGGCACAACCCTGCCCGCGCCTAAGGCATTCGTCGCAGCATTGAAGACTGCCACCGTTTGGATTTCGAGGTCGGCTTGGGTGAGCATGGCGTCTTGAAGCAAGCGCCATGCCCCGCTCAACAGGCAAGTCCGAGAGTTTGCCGACGGAAGCAAACTTACCTCCCATTAGCCGGTCGGGGAGTTTACCCGCAGTCGTGCAGGTCATACGAGATGTAACGCGGCACGAACTAGTACATCTTGACTCGCAGCTAACGCAGAGGCTCGTGGCGAAGCGGTGCAGAATCGATCCGGCCGCGAAACCGCGGTATTCAAATTTCGCGGCCGCTTTAACGCAGTTTAACGCGCGCTCAGCACGGAGTCCTTCAAGGCCTTGGCCGGCGTGAACCGAAGGCGCGTGCGCGCAGGAATCTTAATCTGTGCTCCAGTGGCCGGGTTGCGGCCCATCCGGGCTTTGGTCCGGCGCTTGCGGAAAATCCCTAAACCGGCAACGCGCAACGATCCTTCGCGCTTAAGCTCGCGCACCACCAGCGCGGTAATTTCATCGAGCGCGGTTTTCGCCTGCTTCTTGCTCATACCGATTTTGTCGGCCAGATGGGCTACGACCTGCGACTGCGTCATCATCCTCCTCCTAG
>Ga0185299_10002622_pt1 | contig 27075 bp, 25 predicted proteins | sample PaiPotPPA55metaG_FD_128002 | JGI IMG/M metagenome (GOLD analysis project Ga0185299, IMG submission 128002) | Iron sulfur acid spring bacterial and archeal communities from Banff, Canada, to study Microbial Dark Matter (Phase II) - Paint Pots PPA... ...
ACACGTCTTTTTGAAAGCGCAGATAAGCCCAACAGAATCAGCTCCATACAGACCTCCGGCGCAAATGGTTTCATGAAATACCGATGCAACCTTAGCAGGATCAATACATTGCAGATTCTTCACAAAACAACGGAGGGGGTGGTCGAAAATACCGAATCAAAACCGAATGGTCGGAGCGCAGGCCGATTCCTGCCACTCCTTGTGGCTACTTCGCTACCGGGTTTCGGACTCGGCTGTGGTACTGGCTGTAGGAGAAATAGACGACCATGCCGATGACTAGCCAGACGATCAAGCGCGCCCAGTTGACCCAGCCAAGCTTGTACATCATGTAGCCATTGAAAAGGATTCCCATAACGGGAACGAAGGGCACCCACGGCGTTCGGAACGGCCGCGGCTGATCCGGGTTGGTGTTGCGCAGCACCATCACTGCGATACACACGATTACGAAAGCTAGCAGCGTCCCGATATTCACCATGCGGCCGATATCGTCAATCGGGGTGATGCTTCCTACGATTGCCGCGAGCAGGCCGACTGCCATGGTGTTCTTGTAGGGAGTACGAAACTTGGGGTGCACAGCCGCGAAGAATTTCTTCGGCAACAAGCCGTCATTCGCCATGGAATACAACACGCGGGTTTGGCCCAGCAACATCACTAGCATCACGCTGGTCAAGCCCGCGAGCGCACCCACCGTAATAATATGCGACGCGATCGGCAGCCCTCGATCCAGGAATGCGCGGGCGACCGGGGCTTCGATATTGATGTCCTGCCAATGAACCATGCCGGTCAACACGCCGGCCACCATGATGTACAGTGCGGTGCAGACCAGCAGCGAGACGATGATTCCGATCGGCAAATCGCGTTGCGGATTCTTCGCTTCCTGCGCCGTGGTCGAAACCGCATCGAATCCTATGTAGGCAAAAAATATGTATGCCGCCCCCGCTCCGATTCCCGAAAATCCGTAAGGCGCGAAACTGTGCCAGTCGTGTCCCCAGTTCGCCGTGTTGATGTATCTCGAACCCAAACCAATAACAAATAGCACCACCGAAACCTTGATCACCACGATCGTGGCGTTAAAGCTGGCGCTCTCCTTGATACCAATCACCAGAATGAAGGTGATGACCAGCGCGATAATGAACGCCGGCAGGTTAAACCCGATTTCGGCTCCGAAAATCCTGGGTGCCGCCATCAAGGCGTGGGCCCGCTGCAGCAACTCCGGCGACTGTGCCCCGGTGATCGTCATTACTCGATCGAGAAAGGCCTGCGTGCCGGGCACCAAATTGGGATCGAAAGCCTGGGCCATTTGCCGCGCCACCAGATTTTCCGCCGTGCGTAACGCTGTCCAATGGTCATAAGCGAGCCATAACGGCATCTTGATGTGGAAAATGTTCAGCAACTCGATGAAATGGTTCGACCAGCCGGAGGAAACCGTACTGGCGCCCATCGCATATTCCAGCGTCAGGTCCCAACCGATAATCCAGGCAAAAATTTCTCCCAGTGTGGCGTACGCATAGGTGTAAGCGCTGCCCGCCAGCGGAATCATGGCTGCGAACTCCGCGTAGCACAGCGCGGCAAAGGCGCAACCCAAGCCAGAGAGCACGAACGACAGCATCAATCCTGGGCCAGCGTAATGCGCGCCGAGTCCGGACAGCACGAAGATTCCCGCTCCAATCACCGCCCCGACGCCCAAGGCCGTCAATTGAAACGGGCCCAGAGTGCGCTTCAAACTGTGCTCGCCGGTCTCTCGCGCTTCCTCCATCAGCGAACTGATGGGCTTCTTGGCAAACAGCGAGTCGTCACCGTTGTGCGTGGCTTCGCCCGGAATGGCAGCCGCCAAATCGTTCGACCTGCTCGTCATGAAGCACCTCACTAGGGCGCGCCCGCTGCACCCTGTACCGTCTTAGTCTATACCGCGCTCTTCGCGGGCGAAGATCGGCGTGACCAAAGCAGATATACGGGCACGCCGCACAACACGATCACCAAACCGGGCCAGGCGGTCTGGGTTTTGTACAGCAACAGCACAAACATGATGGCCAGCGCCGCCACTATATACAGCAGTGGCACGAAAGGGTAACCAAACGCGCGATACGGGCGCTCGAGGTTTGGACGCTTGATACGCAAAACAAAGATGCCTGCGATGGTTAGCACGTAGAAAATCAAAACCGAAAACACCACGTAATCCAGCAAGTCGCTGTACAAATTGCCGTACGTAACTCCGCCGGACGGATCGACCCGCCGCGTGCGCAGTAAGATCAGCACGATGATCCAAACGCCCTGATACAGCAGCGCGCTTCCTGGAACGCCTTTTTTATTCAAGGTTCCAGTCGAGCGAAAGAACAGCCCATCGCGCGCCATGGCATAAGCAACTCGGGCGCCGGCAAGGATGAGTCCGTTGTTGCAACCAAACGTGGAAATAATGATGGCCGCAGCCATGATCAGCGCGCCGGGCGGACCAAAGACGGCTTGAAGCGCGGCGGTGGCCACGCGATCGTCGGGCGCGTTTTGAATCTGCGAAAGGGGCAGCGCGCATAGATATGCGATGTTTGCGAGCAAATACAGCGTGATGACAATGATGGTGCCGAAGGCCATGGACAAGGCCACGTCACGCTTGGGATTCTTCACCTCGGCAGCGGTGAAGCCGATGTTATTCCAGGCATCCGCCGAAAACAGCGATCCGACCTGCGCTACGCCAAAAGCCACAAACAACCCGAACGCGCCACTCGCTGCTGTAACCGTAGGAATCCATGACCGCAAGAAATTCGCGCCGGGCTCGATCGGCTGGGCACCGCGTATGGCCCACAAATGGGTGAAATTATCGGAAATCGCGGAGGCGTTTCGCGCGACAAATACGCAAAGAAAAATCAGCCCCAAAAGAGACAGAGTTTTGGCGCTGGTGAAAATGTTTTGAATCCACTTGCCCAACCGCACGCCCTGCATATTCAAAAACGTTAAAAACACGATCATCAGCACGCCGACCAATTGTTGCACGGAAAGGCTGATCGCATACTTGGAGCCCAGTGCAATCGGGCGGATGATCCAGGTATTTCCCGAAATCGCGGGAAAGATGACGCCCAGATAGCGCGCGAATCCCACGGCCACCGCCGCGATCGTGCCGGTCTGAATCACCAGGAACAGCGTCCAGCCGTAGAGGAAGCCCCAAAGCGGCGAGTACGCCTCTCGCAAATAAATGTATTGACCGCCGGCGTGCGGAAACAATGCAGCCAATTCCCCATAAGAAAGCGCCGCCGATACTGTGAGCAGCCCGGTGATGACCCAGGTCAGTAGCAGGCCGCCTGATGACCCGGTTTGCCTCGCGATGTCTGCTGCTACGAGGAAAATTCCCGACCCGATCATGGACCCGACTACGATCATGGTGCAGTCGAAGAGACCGAGGGCGCGGACGAATCCGGGCCCTTGGGCCACCGCGGTGCCGCTTTCGCGAATCGGAGTTGTCGTCATATCCGCCATACTTGAGAAATCTTCAGTCGTTCGCCGCGTAAGTCAATCGCAACTCACGCATCGCGACTCCCGCTCGCGTCGAAAGCATGGGCTCTGTTACATCTAAACCCCGCCCTCTCGGAGAGGGCGGCTACAGGTGCCACCGGCAAGTGCTCGCGACAAATGCTAACGTTGGCTCAGGTTGTCGCCTTGTGATTTGCTCCGCCTAATGTTTCTAGGTATTGCTTCGCGCGCCGCGCGCGGTCCCGAGCGCGCAAAACGTCGCTGATCACTGCCACGCAGTCGGCGCCGGCTTGGATGACCCCCGGTGCGTGTTCCAGCGTGATTCCGCCGATGGCTACAATTGGTTTATCGGAGAGGTCGCGGACACGTCGGAGAAGGTCTGTGCCCACCACGGGATCGGGGTTGGCTTTCGACGAAGTCGCAAACATCGGTCCGAAGGCGATGTAGTCCGCTGAAGTTGCCGCGGCCGCGCGGAATTGCTCGACGTTGTGGGTCGATACGCCCACCCATTTCTCTTTTCCGACCAGCGCGCGCGCCTCTTCCACTTCTAAATCATCTTGCCCGACGTGTACGCCGCTGGCTCCAGCGAGCGCGGCGATATCCGCGCGATCATTCACGATAAAGGAAATTCCAAGGGGAAGCAGTTGGGAGGAAAGGCTGCGAGAGGAGAAAAGCAGTTCGCGGGCTGGCGCGGTTTTGGCCCGGTACTGCAGCAACCGGACACCTGCATCCGCTAATTCTTGGGCGCAATCTTGTGCAGGGACGGTCAGCAATGCTGAGTCTAGTATCACATACAGCCTAGGCAGAACAAGCCGCATCGCCACCTATTTTCCGTTTGTTCCCAGCAATTTTTCGATGAAGTGGGTATCGAACCTGCCGGCGGCAAAATCCGGATCGGCCACAATCCGCCGGTGAAGCGGAATTGAGGTCTTGATTCCCTCGATCACGAACATTTCCAGCGCCCGCTTCATGCGGCCGACGGCCTCGGCGCGATCCCGTCCCTTCACGATAAGCTTCGCGATCATCGAATCGTAATACGGGGGGATTACGGCGTCCGCGTAAGCCGCCGAATCCACGCGAACGCCGGTTCCTCCGGGCGCCTGGAACGTGGTAATGCGCCCCGCCGAGGGCACGAAGGTGTCGGGATCTTCGGCGTTGATGCGGCACTCGATGGCGTGCCCGGAAAACGTCATTTCTCCTACAGCGTCATCCAGCCGCTCCCCTGCGGCGATGCGAATTTGCGCCTTGACGAGGTCCACGCCGGTGATGAGTTCCGTGACCGGATGCTCCACCTGAATGCGCGTATTCATTTCAATGAAGTAGATCGAACCGTCTTCATCCATGAGGAATTCGACAGTGCCGGCATTGGTATAGCCGATCTTCTGGAGCGCGTTCACGACCTTGGCGCCAAGCTCTTTGCGGCGCTTGGGATCCATGGCCGGCGAAGGGGACTCTTCCAGCAATTTCTGGTGACGGCGTTGAATGGTACATTCGCGTTCGCCGAGATGGATGATCTTTCCATACTGATCGCCAAGTACCTGGAACTCGATGTGGCGGGGATGCTCGATAAACTTTTCCGCGTAGACGTCGGGTGTTCCAAAGGCTTGCTGCGCTTCGCTGCGCGCGGTCTGGTACATCGCCAGCAACTCGTCCTGACTGCGAACGATGCGCATACCGCGTCCGCCGCCGCCAGCCACCGCCTTCAGGATGAGTGGATAGCCAATTTTCGCAGCTTCCTTCGCAAGCTGGTCTTCACCTTCCACAATTCCGTCACTACCCGGAACGGTGGGCAGCCCGGCGGCCTTGACCTCGCGCCGCGCGCGATCTTTCTCGCCCATTATCTCGATCACTTCGGCGGTCGGACCGATGAAGGTGATTTCCGAGGCCTCGCAGACCTTGGCAAAGTTGGCGTTCTCGGAAAGGAAGCCGTACCCGGGATGAATCGCATCCACGTTGGTGATTTCCGCTGCGCTGATCACTTGCGGGATATTCAAGTAGCTTTCGCTGCTGCGCGGCGGGCCGATGCAGACGGCTTCGTCGGCAAACCGGACGTGCAACGAATTGCGGTCCGCCTCCGAATAAATAGCTACCGTCGAGATACCCAGCTCTTTGCACGCACAGATGATCCGCAGGGCAATTTCCCCGCGGTTGGCGACTAGGATTTTCTGGAACATAGGCGGGCGGGGCTACTTCTTCCGGCTCGGACGGATGCCGAACAGCGGCTGCCCGTATTCCACCGGCTGTCCGTTTTCGACGAAGACGCGCAGGACTTCGCCGCTGATGTCGGATTCGATCTCGTTCATAAGTTTCATAGCTTCCACGATGCATAGGGTCTGGCCGGTTTCGACATAGGCACCTACCTTCACGAAGGGCTCGGCGCCGGGACTAGGAGAACCGTAATACGTTCCCACGATGGGCGACTTGACCACGTGGAGATCGTCGGCGGAGCGTCCTTCCGGCCCTTGCGCGGTAGCCGTTGCTGGAGGATTTGGAGGCGGTTGCATGGCGCCGCCGCTGGCGACAATGATCTCCGGCGCGGCCATCTGCCGTGGAATGCCAATCACCGTGCCCGTGGAAGGCTTCTTCAGCCGGATCTTCAGGTCCCCGTGCGAATACTCGAATTCCTCAAGGTTGTGCTCGCTCATGTAGCGGAGCAACTGCTCAATGTGCTGGAGTTCGGGATTCCCAATCACAGGGCCAGCAGTCGGTTTCGAGGGCTGTTTGCGTTTCATGCCTTTAGTTAAATCTCGATGAGATCCCGTGGAATACGGGTGAGTATTTCGGTGCTCGATGCGTGCACGGCGACGTCGTCTTCGATACGAATTCCCCCGACGCCCGGCACGTAAACACCCGGCTCGATGGTGACCACATTACCCGGCTCCAAGGTTTGCTTTTGTCCCTTGGCGACTCGAGGGTTCTCATGCACTTCCAGACCGAGCCCATGCCCGGTGCTGTGCACAAAGTATCGATCGAGGCGATAGCCGGTGAGAACCTGACGGGCCGCAGCGTCCACTTCCCCGCAGCTGGCACCAGCCTTGACCGCTCCGACGGCCGCCTCCTGGGCTTCCTGCACGGCCTTGTGCCACTGCCGAACCTTTGCTGACGCTCGCCCCACCACTACAGTGCGTGTAATGTCGCTGCAATAGTGCGCGAGTATAGCACCCAGGTCCAGGACGACCAATTCATTTTTCCTCAAGCGTTTGGCGGTGGCTCGCGCATGCGGATACGCGGAGCGCTCTCCAAAAGCGACGATCGTCTCGAAGGCCGGACCAGAAGCTCCCAAGAGACGCATGTGGTATTCGATCTCCGCCGCGATCTCCAGCTCGCGAACGCCGGGCTTGAGCAGCTTCAGAGCACCTTCCAGCACTGCTCCCGCCAGGATGGCCGCCCGTCGCATTATCGCGAGCTCCTGTGGGTCCTTCCGAGTGCGCAATTCTTCTACGTCGCCCACCGACGGAACCCAGCGGACACGCCCCCCGGCCGCTTTTCTCATCGCGGCAAGCTGGTTTACGGTCACGTGCGAGGCGTCAAAGCCTACCTTGCCTCCACCGGCGCCCTTCAGAAATTCTCCAATGGCCGCCGTTAAGGCACCAGTTTGCCGGACGATGCGAATCCCGGGGCTCTCCTCACGGGCTTGCGCGGTGAAGCGGCCGTCGGTGATCAGCGTCGTCCCGCGACGGGAGACCACCAGGGCGCCCGATTCGCCTGTGAAACCCGTCAGGTAGTACCAGCTCGCCGGCCGCAGGACCAACAGGGTGCCGATGCGATTCTTGTCTAACCGCGACAGAAGGGCCCTCCGGCGTTGCGCGAAAATGGTTTTCATAAAGGATCGAGGAGACCGCAGTCTCCTCGATGTAGCCCTCAATTGGAAGCTGGTGACGTTAAAATTATACCGCTGTTAGGCGGACGGGATGATGCGCGGCGTCAGGAAAAAGAGCAGCTCGCCGGTCGTGACGCTGGTGTTGTTGCGTTTGAACAGGTTCCCGATGATGGGCAGGCTGCCGAGAACGGGTACCTGCGTGATATTGACTTGGCTCTGGGTCACGATGACGCCGCCGACGACGATGGTCGCGCCATCCGCCACCGTGATCTTGCTTTCCGCGGCCTCGGTGTCCAACGCCGGAACTCCCTGAATGCGCGGGATACCGTTGTCAATCTGCGTGTTTTCGACAAGCACGTCCATGTAGATGGTGCCTTCCGCGGTGATCTGGGGAGTGACCTCCAGCTTCAGGACGGCGTCGATGTATTGCACCGAAATGGTGTTGTTGATGGTGGTTTGAATGGGAATCTTCACACCCTGCTTGACGGTGGCCTTTTCATTATTCTGGGTCACGATGCGCGGCTTGGAAAGCAGCTTACCAACGCCCTTGGATTCCGCGGCGGTAATGAAGAAGTCCACCGCAAAGTTCGGCGACCGGTGAGAGAAGCCGAAACCACTGGTAGGTACGCCCGCACCCAGGTTAACGTTCAGCGGGATACCGGTTGTGGCGCCATTGCCGGTGACCTGACCGGTGCCTACCGTTACAGGTGAGGGGGGAAGTCCGGTGCCGGTGCTGATGCCGCTACCACCCACCGCCGGGGTACCGCTAAAGAGGGAACGGCCGCCGGTCGTGGTGCCCGCGAAACCGAACTCGGTACCGATGTCCTGCGCGAAGGCGCGCGTTGCGGACACCACTCGTGCTTCGATCTCCACCTGTTGGGATTTTCGATCGAGTTGGTGAATGAGATTGTCGATGGCCGGAATGACCGCGGGAATATCGCGGATGATCAGCTGGTTGGAGCGTGAGTCGGCGAGAATGTCGCCGCGCCCGGTTAGAAACTTTTTCAGGGTGTCTTTCAGAGTGTCGGCTTTGGAATAGCTGAGCACGCGGGTCACGGTGATCATTTCCTGCGCGTCGTTTTCTGCTTTCCTGACATCGCGGGCGGTTTCGGCTTCTTTTTTAATGGTATCCAGCGTGGCGATGCGCAAAACGTTGCCGTGCAATTGCTTGTCGAGGCCATTGTTCTGCAGCACGATGTCGAGCGCCTGGTCCCAGGGAACTTCGTCGAGAACGATCGTGAGGGTTCCCTTCACCTGCGGGTCCAGCACGACGTTGAGGCCGCTGATCTCGTGAATCAAGCGGAAGAAGTCGCGCAGGTCCACATCCTTCAGGTTCACGGAAATGGGTTCGCCACTATATTTCGACGGGCCGGCGGCCGCTGCTGCTTGTGGCGCGGAACCGACCGTTGCGGCAGCATTGCCTGCCTGCTGGCTGGCTTGTTGCGCTGCTTCCTGGGCGGCGATGGGACGCGCGGGTTGATCTTTCTTGTTGAACGATGCCAGAACCAGTGAGGGCTGGGTCAGTTCGCTGGGCAACGCGAAACGAGGAACCCGGTTGGAAAGGTGCTTGGAAGCATGTACAGGTACGACGCGAGGCGCGGACAGGTCGTACTGAAAGTTTGGCCGGGGCTTGGCGGCGTCTTGCGAAGCGACCGTCGTCGTGGCCACTGGGGGTTCCACGGGGGATTCGGGCTGCATGTCGAACGAAATCACCACCGCGGGACCTTCGCGCAAAATTTGATACGGCGCGGCGGCGGTCAAGTCGACCACCACGCGGGCAACGTCTGGCCGGAACTGGCCCATGCGCACGCCGCGAACGGGCGCGGCAACACCGGGGATGACCGATTTCTGCACAACGAGCCGGGCGCCGCTGAAGTCTAATACGAGGCGTTCCGGATTCTGCATTCGCGACGCGCGAACCTCCAGACGGCCTGCGCCTTCGACGCGCACGCTGGAATGCTGTGAGGCTTGGGTGACCGCCACACTGGAGATCACTCCCGCGGTCGCAGTGGCGCCGGCGAGCTCCTGCGCCGGCGCGAACGACGGGGTCATGACCATCGTTGTCGCCGCGAATATCAGGCAGCCAATTCGAAAGGCCGGCCGGTTCGTCATCATTGCTGTTCTCCTGCACTGGCGTAGATTCTCTTATTTACCTGGCGTTCCACGGGCTTGCCAAAAGCGTCCTTGCCCAGTTCATGGAACGAAACTCCGTCCATGGCAATCTTGTCCACGCGACCGTCGTAGAGCTGGTCGCCCTCGCGAAGGAAGTAGGTGCGCGCTTGCGGATTGGAAACCACCGCGATCATGCCGTTCGACGAACGGACGATGCCGTCCAGCCGCAGCGTGCTCACCTGCAAGCCCGCTTTTCCGGGGGGCAGGTTTTTACCTGCGCCGTTGTCTTTGCCGCGATTGACGAGGGACTCAAAGGGATCGCGCCGCGCGAGCTTCTCGCCCTCACTCGGCGTTTGTCCAACGATGGGGCGCGCCGGAGCTTCCACGGGCTTTCGCGCCGAGGATTTCGCCTTAGGTTTGGCGGCGGTCTTCTGCGGCTGCTGCTGCGAGGCTTTCGCCGCCGGGGGAGCGACGGATGCCTTGCCCGCGGGATTAGCCTGCGCCAGCACGCTGGAAGAGGCAGCCGCCAACAAGGTCCCAACTACGAGAATGTTCACAGAACGCATAGTTCGCTCATTCCGCTTACAGCTTTCCAGCAGGCTGTGGCTTCGCACCCGTAGCGGGCGCGGCGCCTGTATCAGCCGGCTTGGTGAAAAACGTGATTGCGGTAAAAGTTCCGGAAACGGAAGCGCCCGGGCGCAGCGGGTATTTTGCGGCCTTCGAACCGGTCGCGTCCTCGAAGTCCAGATCTCCCACATTGATGATTCGCGACAAACGGCTCAGGCGCCCGAAAAAATCCAAAATATTGAAATAGGGACCGTCTGCCTGCACTTCGAACGGCATATCGTAGTGGTATTCGCGCGCGACCACCGGCTGCGCGGTCAGACGCCGAATCTGAACGTTGGACGCGGTTGCCGCACCCTCCAACTGGCGGATGAATTCGTCGACGTCCTTTTCGTCGGGCACGATGGTCTTGAGCGTTTCCAACTGCCTGGAAAGCGCTTCCATCTGCGACTTCAGCTCGCCGTAACGCTGGCGGTAAACCTGAAGCTGGGTGACTTCCTGGTTGAGCTGCGCGCGCTGCCGGACGGCTTTGTCGACTTCATCGCGCTCCTGGGCCACGGGCGACAATGGCACATAGACGCCAACGACAACCAGCACGACGGTGATAGCGACCGCCAGCAGACCCTGCATGATCACGGACATGTCGCGAAGTGGATTCTCCATATCTTTACCCTACCTTCGGCCGAGCCGCGGAGCCTGGCGGCGGTGACACCGGAGCACTGGCCGGCCTGGCTTGCGCGCGCGGCGCGGGCACGCCCGGGGCCGGAGGAGCAATCTCGGCGGAGATCTGAAAGAGGAAGGTCTGCACCGCGGTGTTTTTCTCGTCCTGCTTGGATTCCTTGATCTCGATTTTCGAGAAATAGCCGGAACGCTTCAGCGCGGTGATGAAGTTCGCGACACCATTGACCGATGCCGAAGCGCCGTCGATGGTCAGGTTATTGCCCTTGCGAATCAGAGAGGTGAGCCACAAATTCTCGGTGCGCGCCACGGTGCTGGCGATTTCGTCGAGGAGTTCTTGGCCGCCGGTACGGTCGCGCTGCAACTGCTCGATGGTCGAGACGCGCTGCTGTAAAACGATTTTCTGCTTCTCGAAAGCTTCGACCTGCTGTTTGACCTGTTCGAGGTCGGTTTTCTGCGCCTGCAACTGCTTGATGCGCGTGTTCTCTTCGTTCAACTGCCGCTGCCAGGAGTAGTACAGGTAGCCCAAGATCAACGCGCCGAAGAGAATGCCCGCGCCAACAAATAGCGCCGGGAGGGCCGCCCCGGTATCCACCGGACGACGTTGGGCCTTCGGTTTGGCTTGTCCGAGAAGATTTATTCGGATCATGGCTAGTCAAAGCTCCTCAGCGCGAGCCCGACGGCAATCGCAAGTCGCGGGGCCATTTCGCGAATGGTGTCGTCGCTGTGCTTGCCCGGATTCACCAGCACTCTACGGAACGGATTCAGCTCTTCTACCGGCATCGCGAATTCTTCACGGAGCAAGTCGACCAGCCCCGGCACGCGTGCGGAGCCACCGGCAACCACGATGCGCTGAATGTTTTCGCCGCTCGCGGTGGCGCGAAAGAAGTCAAAGGTCTTCTGAATTTCGAGAGTCAGGATGTCTGAAACGCTGCGTAGAATCTGCTGCTTTTGCTCGTCGGTGACGCTGGGAATGCTCTCGCCCTTCTTGAGGCGTTCGGCGTCCTCGTAACTTAAGTCGAGCTCTTTTTGCAGGGCGTCGGTAAATTGATTGCCGCCGACGCTAACGTCGCGTGTGAAGAGCGGTATGCCGCCGCGAACGATATTGATGTTCATCACGCTGGCGCCGATGTTGAGCAGCGCCACGGTTTGCCCGGCATCGGGCTCGTAGTTCATCTCGAAGCAGTTCTGCAGGCCGAAGGCGTCAATGTCCACGACCACTGGAGTCTTACCGGCCTGCGCGAGCACGTTGGTATGATTCAGAATCTTGTCCTTTTTGACGGCCACCAGCAGCACGTCCATCTGGGCGTCCATCGATTCCAGCAGTTGATAGCTGAGATTCACGTCCGCGATATCGAACGGGATGTGCTGGCTGGCTTCCGAGGGAATACGATCGTAGAGCTCCTCTTCGGTCATCAGCGGCAGCGGAACCCGCTTCACGATCACCGAATGCCCGGATACCGAAGTGGCCACATTCTTGGTCTTGATCTTCTCCGTATCGAAAATCTTGCTGATGGCATTGGCCACCTGCGGCGCGTCCATGATCGCGCCGTCCACGACGGTGTCCTGCGCCAGAGGTTCCATGCCGAAACTCACCAGCTCATAACCGGCTTTGGTGGAACGCAGCTCGACCGCTTTGATCGAACTGGACCCGATATCCAGGCCCACCAGTTGCTTATTTTTTCCACCGCCCAGTAACCACATATTCGCGGCCTCTTTCCCCTGTTGCTTCGCCCGCTAGCGGCGCTTGACGTGCGCCTGGCTCATCTTGCGCTCCATCCAGCGATCCAGGATGGTCTTGCGTAGTTTCCAACGATTGCCAAGCTTGAATGCGGGAATCTCGCCTTCGGTGATGTAACGGTACAGCGTATCCGGGGAGATCCCCAGATACTGCGAGGCTTGCCGCACATTCATCACTTCACGCGATTCATTCACGAGGAACGCTACCCTGACGCCCGATACGCCTGAAAACTTGAGCACCGCTGGTGCACGCCATCCGACCAACGCGAGGGCGCGCCCTGTGCTAGCGTTTATGACATCGCGGAGCGGCAGGGGTCAAAGAGATTTTGTGCGTGAGTTGTCCTATGTATAGGGGTTGTTTCCGGTAATTGCTGGGTATTTATGGTAAGGCCCTCTATATATGGGGTATCAAATCTCTCAGGACCGCAATTAGTTGAGGTTTCCACAGACTGCTGCCCTGTTCGATGGGACGGTTATCGTTTGCTGTCACTCGTTACTGCGCGGGCCGCTTATAAGCCGATCGTTTTCCACAGCGAGGCGATACGCGCCTTGGTCGCTTCATCCATCAAAATCTCATCGGGCCACGGCCGCGTGAATCCCTCGGTGGCCCACTTGCGTGTGGCATCGATGCCCATCTTTGAGCCGAAGTCTTGCATGCGCTGAGCGTGATCCAGAGTATCGACCGGTCCCAGGACGAATTGCACGTCGCGCTCGGGATCCATGGCGCACAGCGCTTTCCAAACCACTTCACTGTAGTTGTGCACGTCCACGTCGTGATCCACCACGACAATCACCTTCGTGAACATGGCCTGTCCCAGCGACCAAATCGCATTCATAATCTTGCGTGCGTGCCCGGGATAGGACTTACGGATGGCCACAATCATTAAGTTATGGAAAATTCCCTCGGCGGGCATGGCCACGTCCGCGATTTCCGGATATTGCATCTTCATCACCGGCAGGAAGACGCGTTCCACCGCGTAGCCCATGAAATAGTCTTCTTGAGGAGGGGGTCCCACGACGGTCGTCAAATAAATGGGATCCTTCCGGTGGGTGAGGCACTCCACGTGAAAAACGGGGAACTCCCCTTCCAGGGAATAAAATCCCGTGTGATCGCCGAACGGCCCTTCGGTGCGCATCTCGTTCAAGCTGACGTAGCCTTCCAATACGATCTCGGCATTAGCGGGCACTTCCAGATCGTTAGTTTCGCACTTCACCATCTCGACCGGCTCGCGCCGTAAAAATCCCGCGAACATCATTTCGTCCAGATCCGGGGGAATCGGCAACATTCCAGCCAGCGCCGTGGCGGGATCAGCGCCGATGGCCACGGAAACGGGAATGCGCCCGTCGGAATTCGCCGCGCGGGCGCGGCGGAAATGCTCTGCGCCGTGCTTCTGCGTCTGCCAATGCATCCCGGTGGTGCGCTGGTCGTAGACCTGCATACGGTACATGCCCACGTTGCGCTTCCCCGTTTCGGGATTGCGCGTAAACACGAGAGGAAAGGTGATGAATCGCCCGCCGTCCTGCGGCCAGCACTTCAAGATTGGAAAATCGAGAAGGTTGATGTCCGCGCCGGTGCGCACCACGTCTTTGCAGTCTCCACTTTTCACGGTCTTCGGGAAGAAGGAGCCCAGCTCCACCAATTTCGGCAACATCTTGATCTTGTCGAACAAACCCTGCGGCGACTCCATCGCCAAGAATCCCTTGATGCGGTCGGCCACTTCTTCAAGTCGCCCGACCTCAAATGCCAATTCCATGCGGCGCACGCTGCCGAAGGTATTGACCAGCAATGGCGCCCGCGAACCCTTAGGCTTTTCAAACAGGAGCGCGGGGCCAACACTGTTCGCGATGCGCTTTGCGTCGCGGGCGACCCGCTGGGTAATCTCGGTGATCTCCAGCACCGGATCGACTTCGGCGCGCACACGCTTCAATTCGCCCTCTTTCTCCAACTTACGCACAAATTCCCGCAAATCCCGATACGCCACTCTCTCCTCCTGAATGCGTGCGAACGGCGGGCACCTGAAAGCAAAACTGTAGCACGAACGCTCGCACGCCAGTCCCAACGGACCGCTCGGTGGTCTCTACTCCGAACTCGGTGCGGTCTGTGTGAAATCTCTCGTTCCGACTAACCGATCCAGCACAGCCGACATCCGATTCGCGTAAGCTCGAAAATCAAAACCTGCAAGGAAGAAACGCAATGCCAAAAATGAAAATCGCGGTAGTCTCGACCCGGCGCAAATTTCGAGATTGGAGAGCGCGACATCCCAACGCCGGGCCAGGGCCAGGTGCGCATCAACTTCCACGCCCAGACATCCCGTTTCTACTCGTCATCTCCCACAGACTGGGTTCTAAGCCCTCGTCAGTAGTAGCATGTATTGCCTTGTACAGCGTCTTCCGCGTAAAAATGATATCGGGGGCCTAGGCGATGCCGCTACGCGCCTTAATCGTTGATGATTCAGAGACAACGCGCCGTATTGTTAAAACGATTATCCGCTCCCGCCAGTGGACCGTTTGCGGTGAAGCCACGGATGGTCATTCTGGAGTCAAGCAGTTCCGAAAGCTGAAGCCCGACATAGTTTTGTTGGATCTCGCAATGCCCGACATCAACGGCATTGAAACTGCCAAGTTGATGTCTAAAGCTGACCCGAAAATTCCGCTCATTCTCTTTACGATCCTGGAAATTGAAGGGATCGAGGGCGCGGCCCGGGAGGCTGGCATTTCTGCCATCGTTCCTAAGAACGAAGCTTGGAGCCTCATTGGCAACATCGAAGGTCTGGTGAATCCAGGTCAGAGTCCTCGGGAGTTCCCGCCGCATCCGCTCTGACAATCCGCGCGAATCTGCTGTGATCCGCTCCAGGTCGAAGCAAATTGAGCGAATTTCCGCCTACACTTAAGACCCAATTGCGTTTGCGGTGTCAATTCTGTACGGTACTGTACAGAAGGTGCTCTCCAGCGTTTTGGCTGTCACCCGATGCGAGGTGACAATGCCCGCATGGATTCTTATTTGCCGGAAGTGTAAGACAGAATTTCAGCACTCTCAGATTAGCGACGTGGGAATGGCCAGCTTGTAACTGCCTGCGAAACCTGACATTTCCCAGGTCGTGACCTGCGTGTGTCCGAATTGCGGACACGGCGCGATTTACCAACGCACGGACTTGTTGTATCGGGCCTAAACGCGCACAGAGCGGCTTTTTCGCAGGGGAACGAGGGATTGGAAGCTGTTGGCGTCCGCCCAATTGACCTCGCAGCGTGTGTGCAACGAAATAGAGACGACTCCGGTACCGGTTTTCACTAAAAATGTCTTGCCGTTCATGGGAGTCACAAGATCGTGCGTGTCTTTGCACTGATAGCAAAGCGGATTCCTGGACGCACATCGTTCGCGTTTGAGGACCGCTAGCGCGTTCAGCGTCTTAACAACTGCACGCCTCTCATCCTCATCGATTGCACTCTTGACTACACGTTGTCCGATTGCGTATTTAGCGTCTTCGATGCGACCGGGCAGCTTATTGGGGTTCGTTTCGAGGACCGCGGCTTCGTACAATTTCATCCATTCGTAATTTGCGCTCACGAGCCGTCTCCTTTCCGCGGGCAGGGAGAAAGGTACCGATGACGACTAATCGTGGATGCTAGTCCGACGGAAATATACTTGCAAGGAATTTGATGATTTGTACGGCATCGAACAGTCGTGATAATCCCGCATTTTCGACGACTTTGGCGAGCGACTAGGATCCCCTGCGATTGGCGCGCATGTCGCGCGCGAGGATCGGGTCGCCCGACCCTTGCTCTCCCCAAGCTTGCGGCCTATGCTGAAAGCAGCACCATGAACCGCGTCTATCTCGATCACAACGCCACTACCCCCGTCGACCCGGAAGTCCTCGACGCTATGCTCCCGTATTTCTCCGGCGAATACGGTAACGCCTCCTCCATCCATACCTTCGGCCAGAAGGCTCGCTCCGCTGTCGAAACTGCGCGCGAAAATGTTGCCGCCCTGATCGGCGCCCGCCCACAGGAGATCATCTTCACCAGCGGTGGCACCGAAGCCGATAACCATGCCATTTTCGGCATCGCCGAGGCGGCGGTGGCGGCCTCTGCCGGAGCTCGCGCCACCAGCACCGGCGGTGCAGCACTTTCCTACCCCCACATCATTACCACGGCAATCGAACACGAGGCGGTGCTCAACACCTGCCAAGTGCTCGAGAAGCGGGGCCTGTCGGTGACCTACGTATCCGTCGACCGCGACGGACAAATCGATCTAGAAGGACTGCATCACTCTCTGCGCGAGCATCCCGAGACCACGCTCATCACCGTCATGCACGCCAACAACGAACTCGGCGTTATCCAACCGCTGGAAGAAATTGGCCGTATCGCCGCTACGGCCAACGTCTACTTTCATACCGACGCCGTGCAGTCCGCGGGCAAAATTCCCATCGACGTCAACGCGCTCAACCTGGACCTGCTCTCCCTTTCCGGCCACAAGCTGTATGCGCCAAAGGGGATAGGCGCTCTGTACATCCGCGGCGGCACGCGATTGCGGCAACTCCTCTACGGCGGGCATCATCAGCGCGGGTTCCGGCCGGGCACCGAAAATGTCGCGGGCATCGTCGGACTGGGAAAGGCTGCGCAGGTCGCGAAAGCAACGCTCGCCGAAGACGCCAGGCGCGTCGCTGGGTTGCGCGACACGCTGGAGCGCACCCTTGTTCAACGCGTGCCTGATGCCCGAGTCAACGGAGCTGGAGCGCCGCGCACTCCTAACACTGCGAACATTACCTTCCCAGGGATTGAAGGCGAAGCTTTGGTGATCGCACTCGATCTGAAGGGCTTAGCTTGTTCGACAGGTGCGGCTTGCTCGTCCGGGGCCGTCGAACCTTCGCACGTGCTCACCGCGATTGGGCTCCCAGCTGACGAAGCCCGCGCTAGCCTGCGATTTAGTCTCGGCCGCCACACTACCGTCGCCGACATCGACTTCGCCCTCCAAGCCATCCCCGCCGCGGTTGCGCAGTTGCGCGAGCTCTCTCCCAACTACCGCAACGAAGCCAAAGCAGAGGCGCGTTGACGATCGCCTCTGACTTAGGCCGCTCCGGGCCTTTCCGCTACAATTGAAATGATGATGCGCACCGAAGCTCATTTCGAGACTTTGCCGGTTCGCGACGAACTCCTGACTGGGCTGGTCGCCGTCGCCATGTCCGGTGGCGTGGACAGCTCCACAGTCGCAGCGCTGCTCCAGGAACAGGCGCGGCCGGTCATCGGCCTCACGATGCAACTGTGGAACCAGCGCCGCTTGCCCGCGTTGCAAAGCGATGGCCCGGCGCAACATCGCTGCTGCTCGCTCGACGATGTCTACGACGCCAAGCGCGTCGCGCAGCACTTGAACTTCCCGCACTACGTGGTCAACTTCGAGGAGCAATTTGAAGCGCGCGTCGTGCGGCCGTTCGTCGAGCAATATCTTTCCGGCCGCACCCCCATCGCGTGCACCAACTGCAACACCGACGTGAAGTTCGAGCCGCTGCTGCGTATGGCACGCCAGATCGGAGCCGAGTGTCTGGCCACGGGCCACTATGCGCGCATTCGCAAGAACGAAGAGACCGGCCGGTCGGAGTTGCTTCGCGCGCGCGACGACAGCAAAGACCAATCTTATTTTCTGTGGGGACTCACGCAGGAACAGCTTTCGCGCAGCGAATTTCCGCTCGGCGAACTCACGAAAGAGGAAGTTCGCGCCGCGGCGCGCCGTGTGAACCTCCCCGTCGCGGAGAAGCGTGAGAGCATGGAGCTGTGCTTCGTGCCGAACGGCAACTACGTGCAGTTCATCGAAGCCTATTCGCGGGAGAGCGGAGCGCCGCTGGCGAGCGCTGCCGGCGAAATCGTCAACGCGGAAGGCGCGGTCGTTGGGCGCCACGCGGGCGTGCACAATTTCACCATCGGCCAACGCAAAGGATTGGGATTCGCCGCAGGCAAGCCGCTCTACGTGCAGGCCATCGACCGCGAAAAGAATCGCGTCGTAGTGGGAGACGACGAGTCGCTACGCGCCACCACATGCGAAATCGAGCAGGTAAATTGGATCGCGCTCGATGATCCGTCTGCGCCATTTCGGGCTGCGGTGAAGATCCGCCACAAGCACGTTCCTGCGCTTGCCACCGTCGAGCCGCTCGACGCTACCCACGCTCGCGTCACATTTGACGCGCCGCAGAGAGCGATTACTTCGGGGCAGGGCGGCGTTTTCTATGATGGCGACCGCGTGTTGGGCGGGGGATGGATTCGGTAGGCGCGGCCTGAGCGGTTTGGACTCGCACAGAAAAGGGTGTCTGTGCTACTGGCGCGACGAACTCAGATGAACAGCTCTTCTTCGTGCTCGACGGGGTCGTCGGGGGAGCGCGGGACGCGCCTGCGCTGGGAGCGCAAAACGTCGAGGCCGACTTTGATTCCGGCCACGACAGCGGAAACTTTTTGCACTGGCCTCCAGATGCTGCGTTTGACCTGGTAACCGGCCTCTTCGACAGTCTCCAGCGCGCCGGTAAGAATCCTGTCGACGGCAACCAATTGGCCGCGCAAGCGGTCCGAGGCTTCGCTTACCACGCGGTCCAGTTTTTGCGCTTGCCCGCGAGCGAGGTACACGACGTGAGCGGCGTCCGCGACCATTTCCGTGATTTTCGGCTGCGTGTCGTCGATCAACATTTGCACGCGGGTCAGAATCGGACCGACGCGCGTTTCGAGATTATCGGTGAGGCGCTCCACCCGTTCCATGGTGCGCCGCATTTGAAAGAACATGGCCGCGAGCATGCAAGCCTGAAACACAATAGCTACGGCTGCGATCACGACGGATATAACGACCCAAGTTTCCATTCCTGCCTCACCCACGCCGGTAGGACGAATCGTACGGCCAATTCACTTCGGACCTTGTTGCTGTAATCCCAGACTGTTCCGCGTACTTCGGGGGCCGACCACTTGTTGCCGGGGCGTTGCTACGACGAACTTCGATTCTGGGAGTGACCGCTTCTAGGCCTTTGACTCGCGAAGGTAAGCCTCACGGCCAGCCTCGACAGCGGCCGCGATCGAGTCCTTCTTGCGACTCGCTACGTCTTTGCTGCGCTCGACCAACTCGTCGGCGCGGTCGCGCAGTTCGCGGGCCTTGCGCTGGGCGTAATCCTTGCCTTCGTCCGCTTTCTGGGTCAGGAACTCGCGTGTCTCTTCGCCCGACTTAGGCGCGAAGAGCACGCCAACCAATGCGCCTACACCGAGGCCAACGAGAAAATAACTGACTTTGGAACCAACATTGTCCGCCATGAGCAACCTCCTGAAAAAACGTAGCATAGGGATTGGGGAGGCGCAATACGAGCTAACCGGTATGTTCTAGCGGGATAGGTTATCAGGAAAGCGTGGGGATTCCAGGTAGGCCAGAATTTTCTCGGCGTTTTTTCGCGAAACAACCTTGCTAAGCCCTTCCACGCCCGCACGTTGAATGTTGGCGACGCTGCCAAATTCCCCCAGCAATTTCTGACTGGTGAGGGGCCCGACGCCAGGCACCTCGCTGAGAGCGGTCTTGGTTTGGCGCTTGCCGCGGCGGAGACGGTGGAAGGTTACCGCGAAACGGTGCGTTTCATCGCGAATCTGCTGAATCAGGTGCAGGACCGGGGAGTGGCGATCCAATTTGCAGGGCTCATTTTCCTGGCCGTAGATGTAGAGGATTTCCTCTTTTTTGGCGATGCTGGCGAGCGGCTGGTTGATGATTTGCAGAGATTCGAGGGCCACCGCGGCGGCATGCAATTGGCCGATGCCACCGTCAATCAAGATCAAGCTCGGTAGCGGCTTTTTCTCGTCGAGCACGCGGCGGTAGCGGCGCGTCACTGCTTCACGCATGCTCGCGAAGTCGTCGTTTTGTGAATACGAAACCGGCAAGACCGCCGGAATAGGCGGCGCTTCGTCGAGAATCGGTGGAAGCGCCATGGACGATGAAGTTGGAGACGAGGAAGGTGGAAGGGATTGCGCCGACTCACCGTTAGTGGCGCGGGAGATCTTAGCCGCGTCGATTGGCGTTGGGACCATAGCCCTGCCGGCGAATTCGCCGCGGATGATGAATTTGCGATAGTCGGATTTTTTCATGCGGCCGTTTTCCCAAACGACCATGGACGCGACCGTGTCGGTGCCTTGCGTGTGGGAGATGTCGAAGCTCTCGATGCGGCGCGGTTCTTCGAGCAGGTTGAGCGCGTTCTGAACGGCTTCGCCGATCATTTTCGAGGTCGGCTTCAGCACCCGGAAGCGCTGCTCGAATGCATGCTTGGCGTTGTTTTCAACGAGGTCAAGAAAGGCGCGCTTGCTGCCACGCTGCGGAGTGAATATTTCTACTTTGTGGTTGGCACGCTCCGTCAGCGCTTCCTCGAGCAAGCCGCGGTCCTCGAAATCGACAGGGACGTGAATCGCTTTGGGCAGGTATGCCGCGTCGAGATAGAGCTGCTTGAGAAGCGACGGGACAAATTCGTTCGGGTCAAAATTCTCGAGATCTTCCCAGTAGAACTCGCGGCGATCGACGACGCGGCCGCCGCGCAAGTGGAACAAATTGGCCGCGACCAGCGGGGCTTCCGCATAATAGGCGAGCACATCGGTGTCGTCGCCTTGCGCGGCGGCAATGCGCTGGCGCTCCTCGATATCTTCGAGGGTGCGCAAAAGATCGCGATAGGCGGCGGCTTGCTCGAAGAGCTCCTTTTCGGCGGCGGCGGCCATGCGCTGCTCGAGGCTTTTGATCAGGTCGTGGCGCTTGCCCTCGAGGAAGAGGCGCGCGTCGCGGACGGCTTGGGCGTACTCCTCGTCTGTGGTCAGGCCCGCTACGCAGGGTCCGTGGCAGCGCTTGATGTAGTACTGGAGGCAGGGACGCGGATGGTCGCGCGTGAGGTCGACATTGCACGAGGGGACCATGAAGCGCTTGTGCACGAAGGTCAGGATGCGGCGCGCGAGATTGGCTGGAAAATACGGGCCGAAATAGAGCGAGCCATCTTTTTTGACTTTGCGCGTGAAATAGACGCGGGGATATTTTTCGTTGATGGTGAGCTTGATGTACGGATAGGTTTTGTCGTCGAGAAGACGGATGTTGAATTTCGGCTGGTACTGCTTGATGAGGTTGTTTTCGAGCGCGAGGGCTTCGCGCGGGTTGGCCAGGACGATGGTGTCGAAGTCCGCAATTTCGCGGGCGAGTGAGCCGGTTTTTGCGTCCATCCAGCGGGACTCCAGGAAGTAGGAGCGGACACGGCTGCGCAGCGACGTGGCTTTGCCTACGTACAGCACCGTGCCTGCGGCGTCTTTGAACAGGTAGACGCCGGGGCTATCGGGGAGGAGCGCGGCTTTTTCGCGGGGTTCCATTCGCAGAATCAACTGCGCCGCTTGATCGTTGGGTGATACGGCGCACTCTTCATGATACTAGAATTGTGACTGGCGACTTACGACTGGGGGTCGGTGAGGGGCTAGCGTCCTATCGGGCGTGCTGGAATTGTTCGGATATGTTAGGAGTAGCATTGATCGCCTGGTTTGAAGGGGAGACTCGGAATGAAGAGGCTACTAGTGGTGGCAGGGTTGGGAATGGCGTTGCTTTGTTATGCGGTGGTCGGGGCTCAGCAGACGACGTGGAAGGTGCACGATATGAATCGGCCAGCGCCTACCGTTGTCGATCCGGGGACAGCGAGCACGCAAGATGTCGCAGGGCGGGCGCCTTCGGATGCGGTAGTCTTGTTTGACGGGAAGGATCTCTCGGCTTGGGCGCAGAAAGACGGGAGCCCCGCGAAATGGAAAGTGGGCAGCGGATATTTCGAGACGGTGCCGAAGACGGGATACATCTACACGAAAAAGGCGTTTGGCGATTGTCAGTTACACGTGGAGTTTGCTACGCCGTCGCCTGCCGTCGGCCAGGGTCAGGATCGCGGAAATAGCGGCGTGTTTTTGATGGGACTGTACGAGATTCAGGTGCTGGACTCGTACAACAACAGAACCTATGCGGATGGGTCGGCTGCCGCAGTGTATGGGCAATATCCGCCGCTCGTGAACGCTTCGCGGCCGCCTGGCCAGTGGCAAACGTACGATATCGTTTTCCACGCCCCGAAGTTCGGCGGCGATGGAAAGGTCACTAAGAAAGCTCGCGTCACGGTTCTTCATAACGGCGTCCTCGTGCAGGATAACGTCGAGATTCAGGGTCAGACGTCGCACGACGTGCCCGAATATGAGGCTGGGGCGGAAAAATTGCCGCTGGCGTTGCAGGATCACAGTCACCCGGTGCGATTTCGGAATATTTGGGTGAGGGAGTTGCTGACGGAGTAAGAAACTACTACAGTTGCGGGCTGCACGAGGGCCGTCTCGCTGGGAACGCGCTAAAGCGCGCCCCTACACTTGCATTGCGCGCTTTGGGTTGAACACATCAGACTTGTCGGGAACGACTATGGGAGATCACGTGCACCATCCGGGTCATACGCATCCGCATTCTCACTCGCACTCGCATTCTCATTCGCATTTGCATTCGAAAAAAGCGCTTGCCACGCGGCGGGAATTTATTTCGTCGATGGTGGCTATGACTGCGCTGGCTCCTTGGGCGTTTGGGCAGGAGCAGACTCGCGCCGACATGGCGGAGCGTTTTCGCCAGATGTCGGAAGAGTATGAGGCGGAAGGGCTCGCCGGAGCGTTTCGTGGAATCACGACGAATGGCAGCGTGCTGCCGAATCTTTTTGAAATCAGCCCGACCGGGGCGTCCACGGAGCCGGTGCGAAATGCCGCGGAGAAGTTCATCGCATCGCTGACGAGCGTGCAGCTTGCCAGGACGATGTTTCCGGTGGACGACATCAAATGGCGCAAATGGATGAACCAGCATTTCTACGCGCGCCAGGGAATCAGTTTTCAGGAGATGACTGAAACGCAGCGCGATTTGGCTTTCGGGCTGATGCGGGCGTCACTGAGTGAGAGCGGGTTTGCGCTGACACGGAACGTCATGCGCCTGAACGAAACGCTAGCGGAACTTGCCGACGACCATGAATTCCTGGGTGAGTGGCTCTACTTCATCACCATCATGGGAAAGCCTTCGGCGACGGAGCCATGGGGCTGGCAACTCGATGGGCACCACGCGATCATCAACTACTTCGTGATGGGCGATCAGGTAGTGATGACGCCGCACTTCATGGGCTCCGAGCCGGTGAAAGCGACTTCGGGAAAATACAAGGGCGTGGAAATCCTCCAGAAGGAACAAAACGACGGGTTGGAGATGTTGCGAACTTTGCCGGACGCGCAGCGCCGCAAGGCGGTCCTGAACTTTTCCAAGACAGGCAACAACAACCTAACGGAAGCATTCAAAGACAATATCGTGCTCGATTACGCGGGCATACGGGCGGCCGATTTGGAGGCGCCCGCGCGGAAGCGGCTGGTGGAGCTGGTCCAACTTTATGTGAGCAACATGCCGGAGGGGCACGCGCGCGTCAAAATGAACGAGGTGCAGCGGCATATCGACAACACCTGGTTCGCATGGATCGGGGAATCGAAGGCCGACAGCGTCTTCTACTATCGCGTACAGAGCCCCGTGGTTCTAATCGAATTCGACCATCAACGGCCCGCGAACCTGAGAAAGTTCGCAGCCGATCCCAACAAGCCGACGCAGCAGCACGTTCACTGTGTGGTGCGAACACCGAATGGGAATGACTACGGAAAAGACCTGTTGCGGCAGCACTACCTCGCACATCCACACAAAGAAACGTGAGCTGCGACTACCTCGCGCGAAACGGTTGAAAGTCAAAACCTGAAGGCGCAGAGTAGAAAATGACGCACCGTTGTTCTACGCGGGGTGATTTTTGCGCTTGGTGATGGGTGAAATGAGAGCTAGGGGATACCTCTCGGGATTTCTGGCGATGCTTGGCGTTTTTGCGTTGTCCGGCGCGCTCGTGCGGGCGCAGGAGCCGCCGCCACCGCCACAACAGCCTGACACACCTCCGGATGCCGCGCCTCCTCCATCTGCAAAGAAAACGCCACCTAAGAAGAATAAGGACAATGCTACCGAGTCGGCACCGGACCAGCCGATTTACGATCCTTTGCGGGCCGAAAAGGATTTGGAGGTCGGACAGTATTACATGCGCAAGGGTGATGTGGATGCGGCGATTGACCGGTTTCAGGATGCGACCGTCGCCAAACCGGGGTATGCGGTACCGTTTCGATTTTTGGGCGAGGCGCAGGAGAAGAAGGGGCTGAAGAAACCGGCGATCAAATCGTATCAGCGATATTTGGAACTTTATCCGCGAGCGGAAGACGCGGACAAGATTCGGAAGAAGATTGAAAAGTTGTACAAGGATGTGGAGAAGGAGAAGAAGGAGATTAAGTAGGGTGAGGCGAGGAAAGACGGAGAAGAAAGATAACGCTGAGACGCAGAGAGCGCGGAGGTTCGCGGAGATGTGGCGCGTAAACAGGAGTGCTGGTGCTACTTAGCGGGCCAGGTGGTCTAGGACTTTTCGTGCTCGATGGAATTCGGCGAATTGCTTTTCTTCGGCGCGGAATTCGGGGGAGTGGGAGATCAGGGAGCAACCGGAGCGTCGAGTGGGGTGCTTGACGTGGAGCATCTCGTGGTAGAGGACGTACTCTACGGCGCATTTGGGAACGTTGGGGCGGTCCATGCGGCGATTCAGCAGGATGTGGCCGGGGCCGGGGTCGTAGCAGCCGAATTGGCGGCGCCAGTTTTTCGTGCTCCAGCCGATGTGCGGACGGGTAAGTTTTCCCTCGAAGTATTTCTGGTTCAACTCATCGAAAAGTTTTTCTAGATCGAAGTGCCGGCCCTGCGGTTGCGTAGCGGGACGCACGCGGCGGTGGCGCATGCGATTGATGCGGGCGCGCGTGCGGTGAGAGCGGGCGTAGTCGAGATAGGGCGCGGTCAGATCTTTCGGCGCTTTGCGGCGGTAGACGCGGGAGAGCAACAGGGCGGCGGCGCCTTCGAGGACGTTCAGCGGGGCGCGATGGAGAAGATCGGAGAAACGGACGTAGACGGTTTCTTCGCGGCGGCGGATGGTCAGGGTCAGGCTGCTGTAAGGGTAAAATTCTACGCGGAAGCGGGGTGGGCGGCCGTCGCAGTTTAGGCGTGTGAACATACGCTGGAAGAGTGTTGCGCCACCGGGGACAATGTGGGAAATCTTCGACATTCGGTTGTAGTTTACGACACGGGACAGGGCGGTTCCAAATTTGTGAGCTCGATGGAGCGCAAAAAGAAAACGGCGCATTCAACGCAAAGAAAATGATAACGCGAGGCGCAGAGAACGCGGAGGTCCGCTGAGAGTTATTGGCGACGGCTAGTTTTTGCGGCGGATTGGGGGTGGGGCTACGGCTTTTTTGGCTTTTTCGGCGTCGTTCATGGCGTCACGGGTGCCTTCGATGGCGTCGTCCAGGTTGTCTTTGTAGATGTCGATTTCGATTTTGTCGGCGGCAATTTTGTTGAGGGCTTCCAGGAATTCCTTGGAGCGGCTGGCCATCAGGTCAACGCCTTGACGAATGTTTTCCTGTTTCTCGATGCCCAGCTGCACCAGATCGGCGGCGTCATCGAGACAACTGACGTAGCCGTTCAACAGCGCGTTCAGAAGTTCGCCGTGACGGTTGGACGAGGCGTGCTGCAGCTCGTATTGAAACTTTTTGAGGCGATCGTCGGCGAAGGCAACAAAGAGATTGATGCGCGCGTTGGTGGTTTCGGCGTCGCGGATTTTGTCGGACTCCATAGGCGAGAGGTAGTCTTTTTGGGTCATCTGCGCTTGCAGTTGGGCGCAGGTGATGGCCATGCTGCAGGTGACGACGGCGGCGGCAAGGCAGTTTCGGATATTCATTTCATTTTTCTCCTGTGAGGTATCCGCTGAAGGTCCCGGGCTGGGATCTTCAGACTTTGACTCCGTTTTGTCTTCGGGTTGCTCCATCGATTTCGGGGCGGGCTGGTCGGTAACGTTAGTTTGCGGGGCCGGCGGAGGCACTACACTCAATGCGCCTGGAGCCGCGTCCGCACTCTTTTTTCCGGGTCGCGGTGGAAACAGCATGCGGAGCAGCTCATCATCCATATTCGCCAGATCCTGCTGCACGAGTTGCAGCGGCGGCTTGACCTCGGGGGGCGCGAGCAAAAGAATTTCCTTCAAATCGCGCAAAGCCTTGCGGATGTGCATTTGCAACTGCTTATAGCCGTTCAATTGGCGCTCGGCATCGGGATGCTGTTTTTTGAGGGCGTCCAGAGAGCCGCGAGCGTTATCGCGGTATTTCTCCATCACCACGCCGACCGTCACGAAATCGCTGGAGCGCGAGGCACGACGAGTTTCGGCGAGTTGCTCGTCGCCTAACTTTTCAAAAAGCTTGGCTTTGTGCACGGAATTCGATTCGTGCTCAAACCGCGCTTGCAGATCGTCGGGACCGCCCGCTCGCGAGGCCAGCCAAGGCAGAGCGACGAAAGCCAGAACGGCAAGCGCGCGCTGATGCCAGGTACCGATCACTTCCCTTTCGCCTCGAGCTGGTGTTTCAAAACCGCGGTGCGCTGCTGCGCTTGCCAAATCTGGTCGGGATTTTTGCCTTCGTCCATGTTGAGAAATTTCTGATAGGCATCGAGCGCCGGCTTGATCTGGTGCAACTTATCGTAGCAGAGCGCGCGAATAAACCAGGAACCCGCCGCGGGTGGCTCGACTTTCGCGATGACATCGAGGCTGGCAAGCGTGGAGACGCAGTCACCGGAAAGATAGTAGGAC
>Ga0185299_10002623_pt1 | contig 27067 bp, 25 predicted proteins | sample PaiPotPPA55metaG_FD_128002 | JGI IMG/M metagenome (GOLD analysis project Ga0185299, IMG submission 128002) | Iron sulfur acid spring bacterial and archeal communities from Banff, Canada, to study Microbial Dark Matter (Phase II) - Paint Pots PPA... ...
ACGGCAGCGGCTCGACCCAGACGGTGCACGTCAACTGGGGCAACGAGACGTTCAGCTACTCGCTGCCGAACGCGACGAGCGCGACCTTCACCTGGAGCGGCACCCAGGGCTCCGGCAGCACCACCCCGCCGCCGTCCGGCTCCGGCCCGGTGACCGGCTACCAGGGCCTGTGCCTCGACGTGCGCGGCGCCAGCTCCGCGGACAGTACGCCGGTCCAGGTCTACACCTGCAACGGCACCACCGCGCAGTCCTGGACGCTCACCAGCGGCAACCAGCTGCAGGCTCTCGGCAAGTGCCTCGACGTCGCGGGCGCGGGCACGGCCGACGGCACGCTCGTGCAGCTGTACACATGCAACGGAACCGGAGCCCAGGTCTGGCAATACCAGTCCAACGGCGAATATCTGAATCCCAGCTCCGGCAAGTGCCTCGACGACACCGGCTCCGGCGGCTCGGGCACCCAGGTCCAGATCTGGGACTGCACCGACAGCTCCAACCAGCAGTGGAGCCTGCCGTAGCCGTTAAGCGGCCGCGCTGGATTTGAGAATCGCCTCCGCGTGTCCTCCCGGATCCGCTGCTCGCGCCCGACGTCGTTCGTCGGCGGTCATCACGCGCCGGAGGTGGTCGGCCAGGCGTTGTCTGAGGCGGCGTTCGGCTTCCTCGGTGCTCTTGCCTTCGGCGATCTTGCGGTCGTAGTAGGCGCGTCCTGGGCTGTCCGGCATGCGGATCCGGATCACGGCGATGGTGTCCGGTGCCGAGTTGAGTTGGCGGTCGCCTTTGCGTGACAGGCGGTGGCGTGCCTTGTCCGCGTTGGCGATCTCGATCGGCGCGGTGCGGGTGTAGTTCGCGTACGCCGCCGCAGTCGGGAGCCGGTCGATGCTCCCGATGCGGGCGTTCGGCCGGGCAGCAGATCGCGCAGCGCCGCGTGCAACTGTTTGCCGCACGCACCCGGGCCTGAGCAGGATTCACAAGATCCACCCGCCGCTCATCGAGCAACGCGAGCAGCGTGACCTGGTCCTCGGCCGCCAGCGGCCGCGCCTCGCCCTGGAGCGCGGCAACTGGTGGCGGGGTCCACCGCGGTCGCGGCGCGGGTGGAGTTGTGCGGGGCGAGACCGAGCAGGATCATCGCGCGGTTCCTCCAGACGGTGCGGCCAAGGACGATCCACGGCCGACACGCCGACTTCCGGAACCGGTCGACACCCGGAACACGCCTCTGTTGAGTCAGGCCGCGGGCAGGCACCGGTCGAGGAACGCACCCCGGGAGGGTCAAGGCTCGACACGCGGTTCACGAACCACCCCGACCGGCACCCAATACGGGCGGCCGACGCGACCACGAACCGCTGCCCCGTCTAAGTCGTGAGGTTCACTCGATTCGGCGGAAGTGGTGCTCGCCGGAGCCCACGTCGATGGGCTCGGCGTCTCCTGGCAGATCGACGTGGGCGGTGGTGTTCGGCGGGACGGTGACGGCGACGCTCAGCTCACCCTCCGTCAGAGTCCACGACACCTCGGCCCTGCCGTAGGGGGTGTCGTGCGCGGCGCGGGCGTGGGTGAGTCCCCCGCCGGGGCGCGGTCGGACCAGCATGCGACGATAGCCCGGGGCCGCCGGGGCGAGGCCTGCGACCACGCGATGCAGCCAGTCGGCGACCGCGCCGAGCGCGTAGTGGTTGAACGAGGTCATCTCGCCGGGGTTGACCGTGCCGTCGGGGAGCATGCTGTCCCAGCGTTCCCAGATGGTGGTGGCTCCCATGGTGACCGGGTAGAGCCAGGACGGGCAGCCGCGTTCGAGCAGCAGCCGGTAGGCCGCGTCGTACTCGCCCGCGTCGCAGAGCGCGTCGCAGATCAGGGGCGTGCCGACGAAGCCGGTCCCGATGCGGTGGCCGTTGTCCGCGACGAGTTCGGCGAGCCGGCGTCCGGCGTGCTCGCGCTGTTCGACGGTGTCGAGCAGGCCGAAGCGGAGGGCGAGCGCGTAGGCGGTCTGGGAGTCCCCCGCCACCCGGCCGGCGGGGGTGACGTACTCGCGCTGGAAGGCGGCGCGGACGTACGCGGCGAGTTCGGCGTAGCGGGTGCGGTCATCGTCCCTGCCGAGCACTGCGGCGGCGCGGCTCAGCAGACCGGCGGAGTGCGCGTAGTACGCGGTGGCTACGAGGTGCGGGTCGGTGCGGGCTTCGAGCGGCCGGTCGGGCGGCGCGGTCGGGTCGAGCCAGTCGCCGAGCTGGCGGTCGGTGTTCCACAGTCCGCTCCCGCCGCTGACGGCGGTGATGCCGTCGACCCATGCCTTCATGCTGTCGTATTGGTCGGCGAGTACCCCGGCGTCGCCGTACCGTTCGTAGAGCACCCACGGCACGATCACCGCCGCGTCGCCCCACGCGGCGGCCCGCAGTTCGGGAAAGACGCCCTGGAACGCCGGGATGAAGACGGGGACGTTGCCGTCGGGCAACTGCTGGAGGGCGAGGCCGGTCAGCCACGAGCGGACGAGACCCGCGCTGCCGTGCAGGAAGCTCGCGGTGGGGGCGAAGACCTGGAGGTCGCCGGTCCAGCCGAGACGTTCGTCGCGCTGCGGGCAGTCGGTGGGGATGTCGAGGAAGTTGCCGCGCATGCTCCACACCACGTTCTCGTGCAGCCGGTTCAGCAGCGGCTCGGAGCAGGCGAACCAGCCGGTGCGCGGCATGTCGGTGTGGCAGACGACCGCGCACACGGCATCCGGCGCGAGCTCGCCCGGCCAGCCGACGACCTCCGCGTAGCGGAAGCCGTGGAAGGTGAAGCGCGGCTCCCACTCCTCTCCGTTCGCGTCCCCGCGCAGGGTGTAGACGTCGGTCGCGCGCGCCCCGCGCAGCGGCCGTACCGCGAGTTCGCCGTCTTCCAGCACCTCGGCGTGCCGCAGCGTGATGGTGCGACCAGCCTCGCCGCGAACCCTGATACGTAGGCGGCCCACGAGGTTCTGGCCGAAGTCGAGGATCGTCCCGCCGCCCGGCGAGGTGGACCGGGCGACGGGCGCCACGACCTCCGTCCTGCGCACGGGCGGCCCGTCGGGAGCGACCAGGCGGGACGGATCGCCGGGCAGGATCTCGACGGGACTCCACCCGGAGTCGTCGAATCCGGGCGACGACCAGCCGGGCGGCTCGCGGCGGGCGTCGTATTCCTCGCCCTCGTAGATGCCCGACGCCACGATAGGTCCGGGGGCCGCGCGCCACCCGGCGTCGGTGCCGAAGACTTCGGTGGTGCCGTCGGCGTACCGCACTTCGATCTGGACGAGGCCGGCGAGTCGGTCGCCGTAGACGGCGCGCCGCCCACCGCCGAACCCGATGCGGCCGCGGAACCAGCCGTCGGCCAGCAGCACTCCAGCGGCGTTCTCCCCCGACCGGAGCAGACCAGTGACGTCATATGTCTGATACCGCAGCCGCCGGGGGTAGTGCGTCCAGCCCGGCGCGAGGACGTGGTCGCCGACCCGTGCGCCGTTGATCTCGGCCTCGTAGACGCCGTGCGCGGTGGCGTATACGCGGGCGGCGGCGACCGGCCCGCGCAGCCGGAAGGAGCCGCGCAGCAGGAACGGGCGCGCGTCGTCCCGCGGCCACACCGGGGAGACGAGGCGGGCGGTCCAGTCCTGCGGACCGAGCAGTCCCGCCTCCACCGCGAGCGGCTCGGACCACGGCGACGGGCCCTCGCCGCCCTGGCCCCAGACCCGCACGCTCACCCCGACCCGCTGCCGCGAGCGCAGCGACTCCACCGGCCACGGGACCAGGACTGACTCGCCGGTCTCCCGGCGGACGCGGCCGATTTCCTGGCCGTCGCGCTCGTCGCGGACCCGGATCTCATACGCCGACTGAGTCCAGTCACGTGGACCGGCCGCGGTACGCCAGGACAGCCGGGGACGGGCTTCGCCGATCCCGAACGGCTCTTCATGGTGCTCGACGCGCACGCCGACGACTCTGACGTCCTGTTGATTCACGGCGTCACGGCCCCACCGCGATGTCGGACGGGTGCGTCGCGAGCGGGGTGATCTCGATGGTCATATAGGGGAAGAGCGGCAGCCGCCACAGGATGTCGTGGAGGTGGTCGTTGTCGCGGACGTCGAAGACGCTGAGGTTCGCGTACCGGCCAGCGCATCGCCAGATGTGCACCCAGACCCCGGCGTGCTGGAGTTCGCGCGAATACTCCTTCTCCCGCGCCAGCGTCTCGGCCTTCGTTTCCGCATCCATGTCGGGCGGCAGGCGCACGTCCATCGCGACCGCGAACAGCACTGCTCACGCCTCCAGGTCGAGGACGAAGTCGTAGGTGACCACGACGCCATGCTCGGCGGGCGCCGGGTCGATGATCAGCTCCGGCTTCACCGCCGATGCCACGTCGTCCGCGAGGTACTCGCCGCCGCGGAAGTAGAGCTGGGTCGTGATGGGCAGAAAGCCGGGCGCCGACACCTTCAGGTGCAAGTGCGCCGGGCGCCACGGGTGCCACCCGGCCGCCGCGATGAGGTTCCCGCAGGATCCGTCGGTGGGTATCTGGTACGGCGCGGGCTGGATCGTGCGAATCGCGTACCGCCCCTCGGCGTCGGCCGTCAGCGTGCCGCGCAGGTTCCACTCCGGAATGCCGGGCGCGAACTGCGAATAGTAGCCCTCATCGTCCGCGTGCCAGATCTCCAACCGCGCGCCCGGCACGGCCGTACCGTCCACGTCGGCGACCCGGCCCTGGAACAACAGCGGCGTGCCCCGCTCTCCCTCGCGCATGGGCAGAGTGGCCGTGGCCCCGAGGGACGGAGCATCCGGCACGTAGTAAGGACCCTCGATCGTGCCCTTGCTGCCCGTCCGCCGCGCGTTGGCGACCTCCTCGACGACGTGTTCGATCCACACGTCGAGGAAGAGCGGCCACTCGCCGTCCTGGCCCACCTGGATCAGCCACGCCTTGAGCGCGTTGTACTCCTCGTAGGTGACGTCGTGACGGCGTATCACGTCGTGGACGGCGGTGATCACCTCGGTGGCGAGGGTGTCCACGCGGTCCTGGCCCGCAGCGGCGGCGACCTGCTTGTCCTGCAGAAAGCGGTCGGTCGCCGAGGCTCCCGAGGCGGCCGCGGTGGGCTGTTCGATGGTCTGATCTGACATCGCATGACTCCTTTGTCTTTGTCGTCCTAGTGGTCCTGGCGGTAGCGGGCCAGCTTCTCCGGGTCGATCTCGATGCCGAGGCCGGGGCCGCGCGGCGCGCGCAGCGTCCCGTTCTCGATCCGCAGCGGCTCGGTCAGCAGGTCGTCGCTCATGTCCAGGAAGTTGGAGAGCTCGCCGGCGCGCCGAGACGCCGACCGGTGCGCGGCTCCGAAGGCGACCGCGCAGGCGGTGCCTATCTGGCCGTCGATCTGATTGCCCAGCACCACGTCGACGCCCAGTCCCTCGCAGAGGAAGAGCACCCGCTGCGAGACGGTGAACCCGGTTCGCGCGGTCTTGACGCTCACCGCGGTGGCGGAGCCCGCCAGCACCTCGCGGGTGACCTCGGCGGGCGTGGTGGCGCTCTCGTCGGCGACGAACGGGATCCGCGTCCGCTCGACCAGCCACCGCCGGCCGAGCACGTCGTCGGCGGGGCAGAGTTCCTCGGCGAGGGTGAGGCCGAGGCCGTCCATGGCCCGCAGGGCTTGCGCAGCCTCGGCGGCCGTCCATCCGCGGTTGCCGTCGACGTAGAGTTCGACCTCGTCGCCCAGCGCCTCGCGCAGCGCCCGGCACACCGCGATGTCCAGTGCCGGCGGCCGGCGGCCCACCTTCACCTTGAAGGTGGTGATGCCGTACTGATCGCGCATCAGCTCGGCCTCGGCGACCACGCGGGTCGGTTCGGCGAAGCCGAGCATGTGCGACACCCGCATCCGATCGGTGTAACCGCCGAGCAGCGTGGTGACCGGGACGCCGAGCGACTTGCCGATGACGTCCCAGACAGCCATGTCCAGCGCCGACTTCGCCGCCGGGTTGCCCACCGTCCGGTGCAGCACGGCGTGCACGGCTTCGCGGTCGAGCGCGGACAGGCCCACGACGCCCGGCGCGAACACCTTGCCGATCACGGCCGTGATCGACTCCTGGGTCTCGCCGTAGGTGAACGGTCGTGGCGGCGCCTCGGCGACGCCGGTCACGCCCGCGTCGGTGTGCACGCGCACGAGGACGTGCTCGGCGGTGTGCACCTCGCCGCTGGCGAAGCGCAGCGGCTTCGTGTACGGAATCGCGAACGGGACGGTCTCGATCCCGGTGATCTTCACGGCGCCGCCGGAGCACGTTCCGCGAGCCGTTCGACCCGGCCCGCGACGTCGAGGAGGCGGTCCACGCGATCGGGGTGCCCGATCAACTGGATGCCGAGCGGCAGGCCTTCGGCGTCGGTCCGCCCGGGAACGGTGACCGTCGGCAGGCCGAGCAACTGCCAGGGGCGGCTGAGCACCGGCGTCCCGGTGGCCGCGAGACCGCGCGGCGCGGCGCCGAGGGCGGCGGGGCCGATGATCGCGTCGGCGTCGGCCAGCAGCGCGAGCGCGTCGGTGCGTGCCGACGCGGCCGTGGCCAGCGCGGCGCGGTACTCCTCTTCGCGTGTCCCGCGGCCCCGTTCGAGCAGCGCGTTCAGCGGCTCGCTGAGCTGGTCCGGCCGCTCCGCCTCCACGGCAAGGGATCGGGCCGCCTCATACGCCATGACGGTGGCGTGCGCCTCGGCCAGGATCGGCGTCCGGGTGGCCCACGCGAGCTCGCCGGCCTCCGCGCCGTCGTGCCGGATGGCGTCGACGACGTCGCCCAGCGCGGCCAGCATCGGCGCCTCGATCTCGTCCAATTCCACCGCGGTCCACACCCGCAACCTCAACCGGACCGGCGCGAGCGCGCCGGACGCCCCGAGCATGCCGACCGCGCCGGAGACAACCGCGTACACGAGCCGCAGGTCAGCGAGGGTGGCGGCGAGGAATCCCGGCGCATCGAGGCTGCGGCTCAGCCCGGCAATGCCCGTGGTCGGCAGGGAACCCACCGGGGCCACGAGGCCCGCGACGCCGCAGAACGCGGCGGGACGGGTGAGGGACCCGGCGGTCTGGCTGCCGAGCGCGAGCGGCACGACGCCCGCGGCGACCGCGGCGGCCGAGCCGCTGGACGAGCCGCCCGGGGTGTGCGCCAGATTGTGCGGATTGCGGGTGGGTCCTGGCGCGAAGTAGGCGAACTCCGTGGTCACGGTCTTGCCGAGCGGAATCGCACCCGCGCGGCGGAGCCGGTCGACGAGCCAGGCGTCGGCCGCGGCGATCCTGCCCCGGCGCAGCGGCGACCCGCACTCGGTCGGCATGCCGCGGACGTCGATGATGTCCTTGACCCCGATCGGCACGCCGCGCAGCGGCAGCGCCTCGCCGGGCAGGTCGTCGAGTTCGCGGGCGGCGCTGAGCGCTCCGGCCTGGTCGACGTATGTCCAGGCTCTGATGTCGGTCTCGGTGGCGTCGAGGCGGTCGAGGGCCGCGCTGACCGCGTCGCTCGGGCGCAGCCGGCCGGCGGCGATCGCCCGCGCCGTCGCGGCGAGGGAGACCGGGTTCGCGTCGCTCGGCATCACGGGCCCTCCACGCGGTGGAATCGGCGGTTCACGTAGACCAGGCTGTCCCCGTGGCGCACGCGCACCCGCTCGACCTCGATGAACATCACACTGTGCGAGCCCATCGGCTTGCGGTCGCGGATCGTGCCGATGATGTTGACCACCGCGTCGCGCAGCACCGGGACCGATTCACCGGGATCCCACAGGTCCCAGGCGAAGCGTTCCGGCATCGGCACCTTGGTGGCGCCGGAGAAGTGCCTGGCCAGCTGCTCGTGATGGCCGCCGAGCACGTTGACGCACACCCGGCGGTTGGCGCTGAGGACGTCGTGCGTCGAGCTGCCCTGATTCACGCAGACCAGCACGGTGGGCGGCTGGTCGGTGACGGAGCAGACCGCGCTGACCGTGATCCCGCAGCGTCCGCTCGGGCCGTCGGTGGTGAGGATGTTGACGCCGGCCGGCAGTTGGGCCATCGCCTCGCGGAAGTCGGTCCGGTCGGGTTCGGCGGTCATCGTCGTCATACTCGTCTCCGTGTTCTCGGGGTGGACGCGCTCACAGTTCGACGACCAGGCGTGGGCCGCGGGCACGGGATACGCACACCGCGATCTGGTCGCCCGCCGCCTTCTCCTTCTTGGTCAGGCAGTTGTCCCGGTGGTCGGGCTCGCCGTCGAGGACCGGCAGGACGCAGGTCCCGCAGATCCCCTCCCGGCACGAGGTGTCGACCGCGAGGCCGTTCTCCTCCAGGACGTCGAGGATGCTCCGGTCCGCGGGGACGGTGAAGACCTCGCCGGTGTCGATCTCCAGCTCGAACTCCGTGTCGGGCTCACCCGAAGGCTCGAGGGCCTGGAAGTGCTCGATGTGCAACTGGTCGTCGGGGACCGACTCGGCCACCCGTTGCATGAATCCCTTGGGCCCGCAGGTGTAGACGTGCGTCCCGCCGTCCAGGTCGGCCAGGATCGCGTCAAGCGCGGCCGGCTGCTCGTCGCGCTGCACGCCGAAGTGGAACCGGGCCCGCTCGGCGAAGCCAGATCGCTCCAGCAGGGGAACGAAGGCCGCCTGCTCCCGCGACCGCGCGAAGTAGTGCAGCCGGAACGCCCCGCCGGTCAGGTGCAGGTGGTACGCCATGCTCAGGATCGGGGTGATGCCGACTCCGGCGGCGAGCAGGATGTGCCGCGTGGCGTCCGGGGCCAGGCCGATGAGGCTGCGCGGATCGCCGACGGTCAGTTCGTCGCCCGCGACGACCCGCTCGTGCAGGGCCGCGGACCCGCCACGGGAGGGCTCCTCGCGTTTGACCGCGATGAGGTACGAACCGGTCTCGGCGGGCGGCCCGCAGAGCGAGTACTGCCGGGTGGCGCCGGTCGGTCCGGTCACGTCGACGTGCGCGCCGGCCGGGTACGGGCCGAGCGGCCCGCCGTCGCACCGGACCAGGCGGAAGGACCTGATCGTCGGCGTCTCGTCCACGATCTCGGCGACTCGGACTCTGGTCATCGCGGGTACAGACCGCCGTTGACGTCCCAGCACGCGCCGGTCACCGAGCCCGCGTGCTCGGCGGCCAGCAGCGCGACGGTGTCGGCGACGAAGCGGGGCGAGATCAGCGCGCCGGTCGGAATGCTCCTGGTGAGTGTTTCGGCCAGTTCGGGCCCGATCAGCTCGTAGGTGACCGGCAGGTCGAGCGGCCCCGGCGAGACGGCGTTCACGGTCACGCCCCTACCGGCCAGTTCGCGCGCGAACACCTTGGTCAGCGTGACGACCCCGCCTTTGGCCGCGGCGTAGTGCCCGCCAGTGGCGGTGCCGCCGTTCTGCCCGGCGAGGGACGCCATGTTGACGATGCGTCCGTGCCCGCGGTCCGCGAAGTACGCGCCGAAGACCTGGCTGCCGAGGAAGACCCCGTCGAGGTTGGTCGACACCACGGCCGAGAAACTCTCCGGCGTGATGTCCATCAGCGACTCGACCTTGGACCGCCCGGCATTGTTCACCAGTACGTGCGCCCCGCCCCAGCGGGAGGTGACCTCGTCGCGGACCCGCTCGAAGCCGGCCTTGTCCCGCACGTCGAGGAACGTCGCGACGGCGCTCTCGCCGTGCGCGTCCAACTCCGCGGCGGCCTTTCGCGCGCCTTCGGCGTCGAGGTCGGCCAGCGCGACCCGGTAGCCCTCCCGGTGCAGCCGGGCCGCGATGATCCGCCCGATTCCCCCGGCCGCGCCGGTCACCACCGCGACGCGCGGCGTCCCGCTCACAGCAGGAATCCCGTCGCGCTCACCGACTCCTCGGAGTCGACCAGGCGGACCACCTTCAGCGCGATGCGCGGTTCGGATCCGTCGGCCCCGCCGAACACGACCCGGTGGGTCAGATCGGCCCCGAGCACGAACGTCTGCTCGCGCCGGTGGCCGACGAGCACCTGCGCGGAGCTCAGCTCGACGCTCTCCGCGTCGGCGCGCATGACCACGAACCGGGACACGGTCCGCACGGTGCGGGCCGCGGCGATCGCGGAGATCGAGTAGCCGGAAACCAGCCGCTCGACGCGCATCCGGCGCATCCGCTCGTCGTCGTAGACCAGGTTCAACGCGGACTCGAAGTCCTCGGTGGCCCAGTCGATGGGAATCACGTACCGGCCGTCGGGCGCCCAGAGGCCGTCCCACTCCTCGTACTCCTTGCGGTCCAGCAGCCGCGCCTCGCGCCAGATCAGGGCGATCGCCGCGGTGACGCGGGAATCGGCCAGGCTCAGCGCGGGCTCCTCGACGAGCAGAGTCTCAGCAGTCTCAGCGGTCATCGGTCATCACCCTCGTCCACATCGCGTAGGCCTCGCGCATGCCCGTCTCGTCGGTGCAGTGCGAGACCCGCTCGCCGTCGGCCGCCACCTCGCGCCCGATGCCCCGGTTGACCAGGATCGGGATGTCGGGACCGCCGATCGCGCCGCGCTGCACCCGGTCCCAGGCCTCGGCGTCGTCGGGGCTGCCGAAGCCGAACGGGCCCTGGAAGTGCTCGTGGATGCGCAGCCGTTCGCGGTTGACGATCGACGGCCCGCCGTCGAGCCCGAGGGCCATATGGCGGATCTCCGTCTCGTTGACCGAGATCGGGCGCAGCACGCGGAAGAACGACATGGACATCGCGACGTTCGGGAACAGGTTGAGATTGAACCCCGCGCCGTGCATGGATCTGACGATGCGTCGGACTTTGTCCGGGGGGAACTCGCGGGACAGCTCGGCCACGATGTGGTCGAACCGCTCCTGCAGCTGCTCCGTCCCGTCGTCCTCGTCCAGGTCGATGTGCTCGGGGACCATGACCATGACGCTGTGGCCGTTGCCCAGGGCGTGGGTGACCGCGTTCTCGTCTGTCATGAACGAGAGCATGCTGGCCGTCTCGGCGTCGACCGACGACATCCACGAGCGGTGCACGATCGGGAAGTGGTACCCGTCGGTGGTGTTCTCCAGCTGGATCTTCCAGTTGCCCTTGAAGCGGAACCGGTGCTCGCCCTGGACCTTGACCGGGTAGCCGGCGCCCTGCTTCATGAACCGGTCGATCCACAGCCTGGCCCCGCCGAGGAAGTCCTCCAGCGGCTCGACGTCCTCGTTGAAGCTGGCGAAGACCATGCCCGCGTAGACGCCCACCTTCAGCCGCCGCAGCCCGAAGTCCTTCTTCTCCAGCACGTCCTCGTAGCCGTCGGGGTACGGGATGCCGCGCAGCTTCCCGTCCAGCGCGTACGACCAGGCGTGGTACGGGCAGGTGAAGCCGTTGCCGTTGCCGCGCGGCGTCTCGCAGAGGCTGGCGCCGCGGTGCCGGCAACGGTTGAGCAGCACATTGATCTGGCCGCGGCGGTCCCGGGTGACGATCACCGGCTGGCGGCCGACGAACGCCGTGCGGAAGTCTCCGGCGCCCGGCAGCTCGCTCTCGTGCGCGACCCAGACCCACGTCCGGTTGAAGATCCGGTCCATCTCCAACTCGAACAGCGCCGGATCGGTGTAGAGCGTCGAGGAGACCCGGTCGCCCTGCGTGAGGCCCGCGAGGCCCGCGAGGTCGGCGGCGCTCATCGGACGCTCGCCGGGGTGGTCAGCGGCCGACCGACGCGGGCCTCGACGCGGGCGTAACGCCAGAGCGAGTATTCGCCGACGGGCGTGCTGCGGAACAGGTTGCAGGCCTCTGCGATTGTCTGATGGTCGGGGACGTCCGCGAGGATGTAGCAGGTCCACGGCCAGGAGTCGGAGGGGCCGACCATGTGCTGGTCGTCGTCGATGTCGCCCAGCACGTTGACGCCGGGCAGTTCGGCGAGTTTGGTCATCATGCCGGAGAACGCCGCCCACACTTTGGCGCCGTGCCCGGTGGGCAGGTCGAAGAAGTTCTGGTTGACGCCGATGCAGAAGAGCACTCGCAACGGGGTCGCGGCTGGCTCGGACATGGTCTCCTTCATTTCGCGTTCGTGGTCGAGAGGCTGAGACGAGGCCTAGACATAGCCGGGGAAGGGCGTGGCGCCCATCAGGACCGCGCCGGCGCCGTCGTATACGCCCTCTGAGAGGAAGGCGTGCTGCGCGACCACCGACGCGTCGCGCAGGTAACGCTGCAAGGGGTGGCTGGTACTGATGGCGGCGGTCCCGGCGAGGCCGTACGCGGCGCGTACGACGTCAAACCCGACCCGCGCCGCGTGGGTCGCGGCCAGCCGGAGCAGGCTGGACCGTTCGGCGGTGGCGGGCTCGCCGGCGACGATCGCCGCGTACACCTCGTCGGTCGCCTCGTAGAAGAAGGCGCGGGCCGAACGCAGGTCGGCCTCGGCCTTGGCCACTCCGATCCGGTAGTGGGCGCGGTCGGCGGGCTTGGGGCCGCCGGTCAGCCCCGTCCGTCCGGCGCCGACCCGGATGACGTCGTCGAGCGCGGCGCGCGCGATGCCCAGGTTGACCACGGCGAGCACCTGCGCGGCGTAGGCGATGGTCGGATAGCGGTAGAGCGGCTCGTCCACGCTCGGCTCGCCGCCCCTGACGAAGGTCCACTCTTCGGGGACGACGGCGCCGTCCACCTTCAGGTCGTGGCTTCCGGTTCCCTCGAGGCCGACCACGTCCCAGTTCTCGACGATCTCGACCTGGCCGGGGCGCAGTACCGCGGTGCGCGGTTTGCCGCTCGCCTTGTCCCCCACGCCGATGCCGACCCCCAGCAGGTCAGCGCCCTTGCAGCCGCTCGCGAACCGCCAGCGGCCGACGACCTTGAAGCCGTCCGCCACGCGCTCGGCCGGCTGCACCGGGAACAGGGCGCCGGCGAAGACCACGTCGGGCCCGTCCGCGTACAGCTTGCCGAGCGTCTCCAGCGGCAGCGCGGCCAGATAGACCGCGGACGACCCGAAGCTGGCGACCCAGCCCGCCGAGCCGTCCACCTCGGAGATGCGCTCGACCACGCGCAGGAATTCGCCGGGGGCCAGCGCGTCGCCGCCGAAGCGCCTCGGGGTCGCGGCGCGGTAGATGCCCGCCCGCCGGAATACCTCGATCGTCTCGCGCGGCACGTGGCGAAGCGCGGTGAACTCCGCGCGCCGTTCGGCCACGTGCGCGAGGAGATCCTCGAAAGCCGGGATCGGAGTTTGCGTCATACGAAGACGGTATTCCGGATGGTGTATCTGCAGCTATCGGGATTCACTGGAATGTTTCTCGGGAAATCCCCCGGCCGCATAGGAGAATCCTTTAGCTAAACCGTTCGCCGGCGCTATCCGGCGAGGGGCAGGGTGAAGGAGAAGACGGCGCCGCGCGGCTCGTTCTCGGCGGCGGAAATGTCGCCGTGGTGCCGGGTGATGATGCGGTGGCTGAGCGCGAGGCCGATTCCGCTGCCGTTCGCCTTCGAGCTGAACACGCCGTCGAAGATCCGGTCGCCCGGCCCCTCGGACAAGCCCTGGCCGAAGTCCCGGACGGACAATTCGGCGCGGCCGTCCGCCGACCGCCGGGTGGCCAGCTCGACCCTGCGCCGCGGCCTCGGCCAGCGGGCCATCTCGTCGATGGCGTTGAACGCCAGGTTCATCACCACCTGGCCGATCAGGACGTTCTCGCAGCGGATCGGCAGCGGCCGCGACGTCAGGTCGATGTCGAGCCGCACGCCGTGTTCGTCGGCGCGCAGTTCGATGAAGTAGGCGCAGTCCGCCACGATCGCGTTGAGGTCGGCCAACTGCTCGGACTGCTCGAGCCGGCCCACGTACTGCCGCAGGCTACTGAGAATCTTCCCGGCCCGGTCGATCTGGCGTCTGGCGTTGTCCAGGCCCCAGGCGACCGACTCGCCCGCGGCGGCGCCGGACTCGATTCGTCCCCGGACGCCCTCGACGAAGTTGTAGGCGGCGGTCAGCGGCTGGCTGACCTCGTGGGCGATGGCCATCGCCATGTCGCCCATCGCGTTGTACCTGGCCAGGTGGTTGAGGTGCTGGTTGACCCGGACGAGGTCCTGGCGCACCGCCGCCTCCTCGGCGATGTCCCTGAACTGCACCATGACGATGGGCCGGGAGGGCAGGTCGACGCGGATCGCGATGGCCTCGGTGAGGATCTCCTCACCGCTCTTCGACCGGTAGCACCACTCGGTGCTGCTGACGCCGTGCTCCGCCGCCTCCCGCAGCCAGCGGTGGCCGAGCTCGCGGCTGTACTGCCGGGCGTTCTTGCTCATGTCCGGCGCTTTGAGCGGCCGCAGCTCGTCGACCGTCCACTCGAGCAGGTCGCAGGCGGCCTTGTTTGCCCAGATGATGTCGTAGGTCGCGGCGTCGTGCAGCAGCACGCAGTACTTCAGGGCCTGCACCAGCGCCCGGAAGTCGGCCAGTTCGAGATCCTCCACCCGGCGATCCTCCGCTCTCATCGGGCGCCCGGCAGGCGCAGGCCGAGCCGGAACACGTCGCGCACCAGGGTGGCGATGCTCTCCGCGCCGGTCTTCTCGCGGATCCGGGTGCGGTGCACGTCGACGGTCTTCACGCTGATGCCGAGCCGGGCGGCGATCTGCTTGCTCGCCGCGCCGTCGACGACCAGGTGGAGCACCTCGATCTCGCGGGGGGTCAGGCCGTCCAGTCTGGCCAGCAGTTCCCGCTGCCTGGCCTGGAGGGCGAACCGCTCGTGCGCCGTGCGCAGCGCCGCCTGCACGACGTCGAGCATCTGCTGCGGGTCGTACGGCTTCTCGAGGAAGTCGACGGCGCCGTTCTGCAGCGCCCGCACCGACATCCGCAGGTCGCCGTGCGCGGAGACGAAGACGATCGGGATGGTGGAGCCCGCCCGGTTCAACGCCTCCTGGACGCCGAACCCGCCGATGTCCGGCATCCGCACGTCCAGCACGAGGCAGGCGGGACGGTCAGCCGTATAGGAGTCCAGGAACGATCGGGCGTCGTGGAAGCACACCGCGTCGATGTCGACCGAACCGAGCAGCCAGGCGAGCGAGGCGCACAGCTCCCGGTCGTCGTCGAGGACATAGACCACGCCGCGCGTCTCCTCGCGCGCGGACCGCTCCGGCACGGCCATCGCCGTCACCCCGGCTCGTCGTGCCACGCGGCGCGCGCGGTCCAGTACTCGCCGCCGTCGGCGCTGATTCCGTGCTCCCACGGGCCGATCCGGCGCAGCGCGGGCTCCGCCCGCCCGGTCGCGTCGTCCGCGCCGTCCGGGCCGTCCCGCTCGACCTGCCAGTGGACCCAGCCGACCTCCTTGCCGTCCCGGTCGTGCGTGAACAGGTCCACGTGGTGCCAGCCGTATCCGTGCGTGTCGGCGTAGCAGGTCAGGAGCATCGATCGGCCGTCCGTGCCGGTCATCGTCGTCGACATCGGCATCACCCTCCCAGCGGCGCGCTGAACAGCCGCTCGGTGCGGAATCTCGAGATCGCCGCCGTCGGCCCGGTGAGCCGGAAGACCACGTCGAGCCTGGCCACCACGAGCTCCTGCGCGCCCGAGGCGTACCGGGAGAGCTGCTGCATCAGCCAGTCGCCCCGCGCGGTGGCGGCCGAGCAGGTGACCGTCCCCGGCAGCAGAAGGTGGACGTTGGCGCGGAAGTGCGGCCGCGGCGGCAGGTACGTCGCGAGCATCGCGACGATCGCCTCGCGGCCCTCGACGCGCCCGAACTCGTCCGCATACGCCGCGCCGGCGCCCTCCCAGACGGCGTCCTCGGTGAACAGCTCGCCCAGCTCGCCGTCGGTTCCGGCCGGGACGGGGACGTCGCAGAGGCGCAGGTATCTCGTCAGGGTGCCGACCACCAGCTCGCGGGTATCAGACATCGACGGCCTGCCGTTCGGCGCGCCGCCTGGCCTGGCGCTCGGGATCGGGCACCGTGGCGGCGAGCAGCAGCCGCCGGGTGTAGGGATGCTCCGGATGCTCCGTGATCGTGGCGGCGTCGCCGGTCTCGACGATGCCGCCGCGGTGGAGCACCGCCACCCGGTGGCTGATCCGCCGTACGACGGACAGGTCGTGCGTGACGAACAGATAGGACACGCCGGTGGCCTCCTGGATCTCCACGAACAGGTCGAGCACTCGGGCCTGGGTCGACAGGTCGAGGGCGCTCACCGGCTCGTCGCAGACGATGACCTTGGGGTCGCGGCACAGTGCGCGCGCGATGGCGATCCGCTGCCGCTGGCCGCCGGAGAACTCGCGCGGCAGCCGCCGGGCCGCATCGTGCGGCAGGTAGACGCGGTCGAGCAGATCCCTTACCCGGCGTTCCGCTTCGGCCCGGGATACGCCCGTGACCAGCAGCGGCTCGGCGAGGATGTCCATGACCGTCATCGCGGGGTTCAGCGAGGTGTAAGGGTCCTGAAAAACGACCTGGATGTCCTTGGCGAGTTCGCGCCGTTCCCGCTTGCCGAGCCGTGAGATGGGCCGGCCCTGGTAGCGGATCTCGCCGCCGGCGATCGGCGCGAGGCCCAGCACCGCACGGCCGAGGGTGGTCTTGCCGGATCCGGACTCCCCGACGAGGCCCAGTGTCTCGCCCCGGGCGATCGACAGGGACACGCCGTGCAGCACCCGGATGGCGGGCTTCGAACGGCCGCCGCCGGGATACTCCACGGCGACTTCGTCGAGTTCGAGCAGTGGTTGCGGCACCGTGTTCATCGCGTGCCCTCCGTGACCTCGTTGTGGCCGGAAACCGCGAGTGCCGGGCGCGGCTCGGCACCCTCCAGCGTCGAGTCCAGCAGCATCCGGGTGTAGTCGTGCCGCGGGTCGCCGAACAGTTCTCGCGCCGACGCGGTCTCCACGATCCGCCCGGCCCGCATCACCGCCACCCGGTCGCAGATATCCGCGACCACGCCGAAGTCGTGGGTGACGAGGATCATCCCCATCTCGCGCTCCCGCTGGAGCGAGCGCATCAGGTCGAGCACCTCGGCCTGGACCGTCACGTCGAGCGCGGTCGTCGGCTCGTCGGCGATCAGCAGGTCGGGATCGCAGGAGACGGCGCCGGCGATCAGCACGCGCTGGGCCATGCCGCCGGAGATCTGGTGCGGGTAGGCGCGCAGGACCCTTTCCGGGTCGGCGATGCCCACGCGGTCGAGCAGTGCGAGCGCCTTCGCGCGGGCCGCCGCCGAGGAGAGCCCGAGGTGTCGGCGCATTGGCTCGACGAGTTGGAAGCCGATGCGGAACGAGGGGTCGAGGTTGGACATGGGCTCCTGCGGCACGTAGCCGATGCGCTTGCCCCTGAGCCTGTTCCAGCCGCGGCCGTCCAGAGAGGTCAGGTCGAGGTCGGCGAAGTCCAGCCGCCCCGCGCCGACTGTCGCCGGCGGCGAGAGCAGGCCCAGGATCGCGAACGCCGTCTGGCTCTTTCCCGATCCGGACTCGCCCACAAGACCGAGCACCTCGCCGCGGCGCGCGGTCAGGCTCACACCGTCGACGACGACGCGGTCGCCGTCGGGCCCCGGGTAGGTCACCCGGAGACCCTCGACCACCAGCAGCGGACGGTTCTCGGCGTCGACCGGCGTCGGCACCGGGGCCGACACCGCGGCGGGCAGGGTCCGCACGGCCGGGCGCCGCGAGCGCGGGACGCGGGCGGGACGGCGGGTGTCTCCGCCGCCGAGGGCGTCGCGCACGGAGTTGCCGAGAAGGCTGAGGGCCACGATGGTCAGGCACATCGCCGCACCCGGCCAGACCAGCAGCAGCGGCGCGTTGTAGACGTTGGTGAAGCCGTCGTTGAGCATGGCGCCCCAACTCGGCTCGGACGCGTCGCCGAGCCCGAGGAACGCGAGGCCGGCCTGGATGCCGATCGCCACCGCGAACAGCTGGGCGGCCTGGATGATCGACGGGGCCATCACCACCGGCAGGACGTGCCTGCGCAGGATGCGGGCGTCGCCGAGCCCTGAGACGCGCGCCGCGTCGACGTACAGCTCCTCGCGGACGGCGAGGACCGACCCGCGGAAGAGGCGGAAGACCATCGGCGCCAGGATCACGCCGAGCACGACCATCGCGATGTCAAGGTTCTGCGAGATGGTGACCACGACCACGAGCATCACCAGGATGGCGGGAACGGCCATGATCACGTCGGAGATCCATCGGGCGATCGCGTCGAACCAGCCCCGGTAGAAGCCGCCGACCAGTCCCGGCGGTCCGCCGACCGCGAAGGCGACGAGGACCGCGATGGCCCCGCCGATCAGGCTGGTGCGTCCGCCGTACAGCAGCCGGGACAGCACGTCCCGGCCGACCCCGTCGCCGCCGAGAGGGTGGGCGCCCGAGAGCGGCGCGAGGGTGTCGGTCAGCACGCTGGTGTCGGGGTTGTAGCCGGTCAGCAGCGGGGCGGCGGCGCTCGCGACAACCACCAGCACCAGCACGGTGAGGCAGGTCAGGGCGACGGGGTCGCGCAGCATCCGGCGCAGGACGTGCTCGCGCCCGCCGGACGGGATGGATTCGAGTGGCGCGCCGCCGGGGGCGCCGGACGTGGAATCGGTCATGACGTACGCACCTTCGGGTTGAGCCAGCCGTACGCGATGTCGAGCAGCAGGTTGACCACGACCACGAAGACGACGGCCACGACGACCGTGCCGAGCAGCACGGGCATGTCGCCCTCGGACGCGGACGCGTTGGCCAGGGTGCCGATGCCCGGCAGGCCGAACACCTTCTCCACGACGACGGCGCCGCCGATCAGGCCGATGAACTGGAGCGCGAGCACGGTCAGCGCGGGCGGGGCGGCGTTGCGCAGCGCGTGCCGCAGCACCACGCTGCCCCCGCCGAGTCCCCTGCTGCGCAGGGTGCGGACGTAGTCGGCCTTGAGCACGTCGATCAGGGCGCCGCGCACCTGCATGGCGGTCGCCGCGGTGGCCCCGACCGCCAGCGCCAGCGCGGGCAGGATGATCGAGCGCAGCCATTCGATCGGGGAGTGCCCGAGCGCGACGTAGCCGGTGGCGGGCAGCCAGCGCAGTCTCACCGCGAAGGTCACGGCCAGCACCAGCGCGATCAGGAAGCTGGGAACCGCCGTGCCCAGCACCGCGGCGATCTGCGTGAGCCGGTCGACCCAGCCGCCGCGCAGCGCCGCGACGGCTCCCAGCGCCACGCTGAGCACGACGGCGATCAGCAGCCCGGCGAGCACGATGGACATGGTGATCGGCAGGGTGTCGGCGAGGGACTGGTTCACCGGCACGCCGGTGAACCAGGACGTTCCGAGGTTGCCTCGCACGGCGTGGCCGAGCCAGTGCCCGTACTGGACCACGAGCGGCTGGTCAAGCCCGAGTTGGCGCGTCTCGGCCGCGATCTGCGCCGGGGTGGCGGTCTCCCCGACGATGTTCAGCACCACGTCGGTGCCGGTCAGGCTCGCCAGACCGAACGCCCCCGTCGCCACCACGAACACCAGGGCCACGCCGGCGATCAGCCGCCTTAGCAAGAACTTGATCATCTGTCCTCCTAGTTCCCGTTCGCCGGCTTGAAGTTGTAGATCGGCGGATAGTCGTATCCGGGTTGCGGTGTGGCCGACACGCCGGGAGTGGTCGCGAAGGCGTAGACGAGCACGTCCCAGGGGGCGTCCCACGCCTGGTCGACGACGTAAGCGTCGAGTTGCCTCATCAGCGTGGTCCGCGCGGTTCCCGTCGCCGACTGGATGCTGGAGACGAGCGCGTCGGCCTTGGGGTCGCTGTAGTGGAAGGGGTTCCAGGTCGAGTTCTTCTCCAACTCGAGCCCGATCTTGTCCCAGTCGCTGGGGTCGCCCAGCTTGAAGAAGGACATCGCGTACTTCCCGGACAGCATGGCGGTGAAGATCTGGCTCACCGGCAGGTTCGCCAGCGTGACCTTGACCCCGATGTCCGCGAGTTCCTGGTCGAGCACGGCCTGTTCCTGCGGGAAGAGCGAGGACAGGTCCGGCATGGTGACGGAGAAGCCGTGCGGGTAGCCGGCCTCGGCCAGCAGTTGCCGCGCCTTCGCGGGGTTGTACGAGTACGCGTCGTTCAACGAGGGTACGTAGGCCGACTCATCGGGGCTGAACACCTGGGTTGTGGCTGTTCCCAGACCCTCGTTGACGTACTTGATGATCGCCTGCTTGTCGAAGGCGTAGTTCAGCGCCTGGCGGACCTTGACGTTGCCCAGCGCGGGGACCAGCTTGCCCGCGCGGTCCCAGATGAACAGGCCCTCGACGTCGCCGGGCGTGTACCTGATGACGTTCATCCCCGCGCTCTCGACGGTCTTCAGGTCGGCGGTCGCGACCAGCGTGCCGTTGATCTGGCCGGACAGCAGGGCGTTGATCCGCGCCGAGGGGTCCTGGAGGTAGTCGACGACGATCTTGTCGTACGGGAAGGCCTTGGCGTTCCAGTAGCCGGGGTTGCGGACGTAGGTGTACGTCTGATCGGCCACCGAGGCCGCGGTGTCCAGCTCGTACGGGCCGGATCCGATCGGCGTCTGGGGATTGACCAGCGCCTTGGGGCTGGCGATCATGCCGGATACCTGGCCCAGCGCGGGAAGCAGCGAGGAACTGGGGTCGGCGAGCTTGATGACGACCGTGTACGTGCCCACGGCGTCGACGCCGCTGATGTCCGTCAGCTCGCCGGCCGCCGTTCCGGTGCCGCTCTCGGTGTGCAGCAGATTCTCCCGCACCACCTGCGCCGTGAGCAGGCCGCCGTCCGTGAACCGCACGCCCTGGCGCAGGTGCAGCGTCAGCGCGGTGCCCGCGGCGTCGTAGCTCCACGACGTCGCCAGGTTCGGGGTGGGATCGCCCTTGGAGTCGAGCCGGACCAGCGTGTCGTAGACCGGCTGGTAGTACCAGGCCTCGGGGCCCATGCTGGCCTTCGCCAGATCCCACGGCGTGGCCACCACCGACTCGGCGAGCATCAGAGTCGAGCCGGAACCGCCGGACACAGACGCGTCACTGCCGCAGGCCGCCGCTCCGACGACCAGCATCGCGGCGGTTAGAAGTACTGCCGTCTTGCGCATGATCTCTTCATCGATCTACTTCTTCCTCGAGTATCGAACCCCGCCGTCGGACGTGCCTTTCAGCTGTGCTTTCAGACGTACTTCGCGGCCCACTGCCCGCAGAGCCGCACACTCTCCTCAGGGGTCTGCTGCGCGCCCCGGTCGACCTCGATGATCAGCCAGCCGTCGAAGTCCTCCGGCAGCGCGCGGACGAAGCCGTCGATGTCGGCGCCGCCGTGGCCCGGTTCGGACCAGAGTCCGGCCAGGACGGATGCGCGGTAGTCCAGGTCCTCCTCGCGGGCGCGCGAGGCGACGGACAGGTCGAGATCCTTGATGTGGACGCTCGCCACCCGGTCCGCGTAGTCGCGCACGAGCTGCACGGCGTCCGCGCCGGCCCAGGCCAGGTGGCCGATGTCCGGCCCGAAGCCGAGCAGCGAGGCGTCTACGGTGTCCAGGACGAACCGGGTCTCCTCGTCGGTCTCGGCCCAGGTGCCCACGTGCGGGTGGAACGCCGGGGTGATCCCGGCGGCCCGGATGATCCCGGCGATCTCGGCCAGCAGGTCGCGCGCCTGCTCGAGCCGGTCGCGGCGGGCGTCGTGGCCGACGGCGGGATGGGCCACCCGCGCCGCGTCCTTGGCCATGCCGAGGGCCAGGAAGACCGTGGGCACGCCCAGCGCCGCGTGTTCGTCGGCGACGCGGGCGGCGTTCGCCCTGAACTGGCGCTTCTCGCCCTCGTCCGTGCTGAGCCGCACCGGGACGTAGCCCGGCGCGGCGGTCAGACCGTGGTCCGCCAGCGCCGCGGCGTAGTCCCCGGCGGCCATGTCGGCGGGGACGGCGCTGTGCACGGCCGTGATGCCCGCGTCGCGGATGGTCCGCAGCTGGTGCTCCAGCGACGGCGCGAGCGTGGGGTCGAGCCAGCCGTCGGGGCTCGCGACCCATTGCAGGGGGTTGATGGCGATGCGGTCCGGCCTGATTGCCATTTCCGGTCCTTCCTCAGGTAGGTGATCAGTAGCGGGGCGCGGGGCGTTCGCAGGTGCTCTCGATCGCGAGGACGCCCTGTCCTTGCGAAGCCTCGATGCCGGTGAGCACTTCGAGGGTGTGGAAGGCGAACCGCGGGTCGGTGCGCAGCGGCCGGCCGTCGAGCGCCTCGGTGAGGTCGTTGACGCCGAGGCCCCGACGCAGCTGCTCCGGGGAGTCGGGCGCGCCGAACAGCTCGACCACGGGGGCGAGCGTGCGCCACTCGGCGTCCTCGTGCCGCTTCACGCGCACGTCGCCGTCGAAGAAGTTGGGGTTGGGCAGCGAGAGGGTGCCCTCGGTGCCGTAGATCTCGATGCGCGGGAGGTCGGTGTCCCACACGTCGAAGCTCATCAGCACGGTGCCGATCACCCCGGAGTCGAAGGTGAGCACGGCGGAGGCATGCGTGGGCACCTCGACGGCGACCTCGTCCACCACACGGTCCGGCGAGGTGACGCGGCGCACGGCGGCGCCGACCCGGCTCGCGGCGGCGACCGTGCGTACCGGGCCGAGGCAGTTGATCATCGCGGCGAGGTAGTACGGCCCCATGTCCATCACCGGGCCGCCGCCGGGTCCGAAGAAGCCGCGCGGATCGGGATGCCAGGTCTCGACCCTGCTGGACCGCACGAACGCCGAGACCCCGACCGGTTCGCCGATCAGGCCGGCGTCCACGGCGTGCCGGGCGGTCTGCCCCGCGCTGCCGAGGAACGTGTCCGGCGCGGAGCCCAGCAGGCGCCCCGAGGCGAGCGCGGCGGCCAGCAGGGCCGCGCCGTCCTCGACGTCGGTGGCGAGCGGCTTCTCGACGTAGACGTGCTTGCCCGCGTCCAGCGCGGCGCGGACGGTCGCGGCGTGCAACCGCGGGGGCGTGATGTTGACGATCACGTCGACGCGGTCGTCCCCGAGGAGCGCGGCGCCGTCTCCCCAGAACGGTATCGAGTGCTCCGCGGCGGCCCGTTCGGCCCGGGCGGTGTCGACGTCGGCCACCCTGACCAGCTCGAGTCCCGGGAACTCGCGCAGCCCCTCGACGTAGCGGCCGAAGATGTTGCCCGCGCCCAGGATTCCGATCCGGTGCCGTGCGTCCTTACCCATGGATTCGCCGTTCTCCTTCGTCGGGTTGTCAGAGCAGGTTCTTGCGGATGACGCCGGCCTGGAGGACCAGGACGATGTTCTCCGGGCGGCCGAGCAGGCCGATGTCGGCGATCGGGTCTCCGTCGGCCACGACCAGGTCGGCGAGCTTGCCGACCTCGACCGTGCCGAGGGTGTCCTCGACGCCGAGCAGTTGGGCGGCGGTCCGGGTGCCGGCGACGATGGCCGCCATCGGGTCCATGCCGAGTTCGACGAGGTACGAGAGCTCGCGCAGGTTCAACCCGTGCGGCGTCACCCCGGCGTCCGTGCCGACCGCGATCCTGACGCCGTGGGAGATCGCGCGTGCGATGTTCTCCTTGGTCAGGCCGGCCCAGCGGCTCTTCTTCTGGTAGTGGTAGTCCGGCATGGCGGCCGGATCGAGCGGACGGAAGGCGGTGGCCAGGGTCGGAACCACGAAGACGTCCTGCTGCATCGCCAGATCGCAGAGTTCGTCGTTGATGCCGTAGCCGTGCTCGATGCTGGCGACCCCGCTCAGCAGCGCGTTGCGGATGCCCGCCGCCCCCTGGGCGTGCGCGGCGACCGGACGGTAGCGGTGCCGACGTCCCTCGGCGACCGCGGCGCGCATCTCCTCCTGGGTCAGTCCCTCGTCGTCGGGGTCGTCGTGCGGGCTGCCCATGCCGCCGGTCGCGCACACCTTGATCACGTCGGCGCCGTCGCGGATCACCCGGCGCGCGGCCAAGCGCACCTGGTCCGGGGTGTCGGCGATCTCGGTGAGCCAGGGCGCCGCGTCGACGCCGCTCGGCAGCGAGCAGTCGGCATGGCCGCCGGTGTGCCCGATGACCTTGCCCGCGACCCGCAGCCGCGGGCCCTCGATCAGACCGCGCTCCTGGGCCGTGCGGAAGCCCGCGGGGGTGCCGCCGAGGTCGCGGACGGTGGTGACTCCGGCGTGCAAGGTGTCCCGCAGTCGCGCGGCGGCCGCGAAGAGGTCCACCACCGGGTCGGCGGCCAGTCCCTCGGCGAGGCCGCGGCCCGGAACCATCGCCATGTGCACGTGGCAGTCGAAGAACCCCGGCATGAGGGTGCGCCCGGCCAGGCCGATGACGCTCGCTCCGGGCGTCGCGGGCGCACCCGCCGACGGACCGGCGTAGGCGACACGGCCGTCCCCGCCGACGATCACGGTGGCGTCCGGCACCGGCGCCGCACCGGTTCCGTCGATGATCACGGCACCGTCGAGCCGGGTGATGGTGCCTGCTGCCGGGGCCGAGCTCATATGCCGTCTCCATGGGTCCGTACGCTGGTGGCGGTGCGCCGTTCTCCGAGTAGTATCGATTCGGTAGTCGTCGGCATCGAAAATTCGCCGGATTTTTTCAATCTGATGGCCTGAGCGCCGGAATCGGTGCATCCAATGCGTGCAGGGATGTGACCATGGTCGATCAACCGCGTGCGTCGGCGGAGACGCTCGACGAACTCGACCTCGCGATCGTCAACGCCCTGCAGATCCACCCGCGCGCGCCGTGGTCGCTGGTCGGCGAGGTGCTGGAGATCGATCCGGTCACCGCGTCCCGCCGCTGGCACCGGATGCGGAGCGCCGGCTACGCGTGGGTCACCGGCTTCCTCAGCAACGGGTTCACCAGCGAGTGCGGAGCCGTCCTGGAGATCAACTGCCGTCCGGGGCGGGCCGCCGAGGTCGCCGAGACCATGGCGCTCGATCCTCAGGCGTACGGCATCAAGCTCGTGGGCGGGCGCCGCGACCTCGTCGTGCTGGTCGTCGCCCGAGACCTGAACGCGCTCTCGGACTACCTGCTGAAGCGGCCGGGACGGCTGCCCGGCGTGGCCAGCACGCGCACCTTCCTGATGGTCGGCGACGCGCGTCCCAGCAGCCGCTGGCAGCTGCGCAACCTGCAGCCGTCCGCCCGCGCCCGGCTCGCCGCGGCCGCCAAGACCGAGCAGTCGCCCCCCGTCCAACTGCGCGAGGTGGACCACGCGCTGGCCGGCGCGCTGGCCCGCGACGGCAGGCTCGGCCTCGGCCCGCTCGCCGAGGACATCGGCGTCAGCCTCGCCACGGCGCGCCGCCGATTGAAGGCGCTGCTCGGCAGCGGCCAGGTCACCCTCCGCTGCGACGTGGCCCGCGAGCTGTCGGGCTGGCCGGTCACCGCGCTCTTCTGGGCCCGGGTGCCGGTCGACTCGCTCGCCGAGGTCAACAGGGAGCTGGCCGCCATCCCCGAGGTCCGGGTGGCCTTCCTGACCGCCGGACCGCAGAACCTGTACCTGGAGGCCTGGCTGCGCACCACGTCGGACGTGGTGCAGTTCGAGGAACTGCTGACCGCCCGCCTGCCGCGGATGCAGGTCGACGACCGCTCCATCACCCTGCGCATCGTCAAACACAGCGGCCGCGTCCTCGACCCCTCCGGCCGCTGCGTAAGCACCGTGCCCCCGTTCTCCGCGATGCCGCACCAACGCTGAGCAGCCTGCGGACCCGTACTGGCCGACCGGCGTGGACAACGTCATCGGCAACCACGACATGCCCACGTCCAGGCCTCCGACAGCACTCTGATGAACGCCCTCGGCATCGGCCCGATCACGGCGGCTCGCCTGATCGCCTGCACCGGGCCCGTCGACCGGTTGGCCATCGCCGCGGCAAGCGACGACTCAACTCAGCCCTGCACACGATTGCCGTAATCCAGCTCCGCCTGGCAACCATCGACAATGTCAGCAAACGCACAAACTGCCGAGACTCAGACGGCAACCAGGCGAATCCCGACGAACCGTCGCCGCCCTGGCGGGCGAACGCATCGCCTGGGAACTGGAAGTCCAACCGCTTTAGGGGGCAGCTTGGGACGGTCCACGGCATGGTTGTCGCACAATCGGTGAATCGCCCCTGCCCTAGCCCACCCCGGGTCGGCCAGCAGGCCAGAGCAACGTATGTCCCTCGCGGCTAAAGCGTGATCGCAGCCGGAACCTACCGCGGCTCTCGAACGCGAGCAATACCCGGGAGGGGAGCCGGCTGGCGGCTGGAACACTTCTTCAACGCTGCCGTCACCAATCGGAGCAGACCCACGCATCGATCCGCGCCTGCGGCGACCGTATATCGCGTCGGGTCGACGATGATCATGTGCTCGGGGCGGGTACCGACCTGCGCGGGCATCGGCTGCCATCCGAGGCCCACCTCGACCTCCTCGCGGATCGCCCGGTCCAAGCCCCGCGGCGTGCCCTCATCCAACAGACCGACAGGCACGATCTGCACACCCGGCGGTGCGGGAGCACTTCGAGCCCTGTCACTTGCGGGTCCGTCGGCACGAGGTATTCCCACTGGCGGCGACGGATCGCGAATCCGGCCCGCTGCCACCCGGACAGCTCGGGATCGGTTGCATCGACCAGCGTGTGCGGCGGAGCGGGCAGGTCCGTGAGCATCGCATCGGCCAGCCGGTCGAACGCGGCGCTGTGCCAGGCATCGATGCTGACGAACATGCGCCCATCGGGCCAACGCCCGGCGTGGCCGCGACCGACCACCAGATCGTCCTCCAGAACGTGCCACTGCCCGTCCCCCACGCGCGTGACCAGCAAACCCCGGCCGTACCGGCCGGGGCCAAAGTGAACGAGGGTGCTGACACGATGCGGCGCCGGGCCGGTGCGGTCGCGGTCCAGGGGTCAGAAGCCCGGAAAGACGCGCCGCAGGTCGTCGAGTGTGACGCCGTCACCCGTGAGAGCCACGCTTTCGGGGGTGTACTGCGGCGCGTGGCGACCGACGGTCAGGCGCAGCCACCACTCCGCCGGCGCGCTGAGGACGGCGTCCGCGGCGGCGGGCGCATCTGGCAGCAGCTCGGCGCGCTCGCCGATGGCGAATCCGAATGTGCGGTCTGGTTCGGAGGTGCGCACGGCCACGCTCACGGGGCGCGAGGCGAGAGCGTCCGGTTTGGCGATGAAGCCGAAGAGCAGGTCGGCCTGGTCGAGGAGCAGTTCGACCGCCTCCGGGGCGAGTTTCGCCTCCGGGTTGAAGGCGGCCTCGACGTCCCAGGCGTGGAAGGCGAACTCGCTGAGCCGCAGCCCTGCGACGGTGGCCGAGTCGGCGGGCGCGGGCAGGAAACCGAGGTCGACGCGCAGGGTCCGCCGGGTGCCCGCATCGAGGGACTCCCAGCGCGACAGGAGCGCCTCGTTCGCGGTCAGGAAGCCGGCGGCGTGTTCGGC
>Ga0185299_10002627_pt1 | contig 27043 bp, 28 predicted proteins | sample PaiPotPPA55metaG_FD_128002 | JGI IMG/M metagenome (GOLD analysis project Ga0185299, IMG submission 128002) | Iron sulfur acid spring bacterial and archeal communities from Banff, Canada, to study Microbial Dark Matter (Phase II) - Paint Pots PPA... ...
CACGATGCCGGCGGATCACGGTCTCCGGCCTGACGATCTTCAGAGCGTCCAGCACATCAGGTGCCAGCCGATACAACCCGGCAAATACCAGACGGTCGATGCTGGTAAAGGCTAGTCGCTGCGGCGATTTACGTCGCAGCACGTTGAGTTGATGACGAAGCGTCAAGATCTCTGCTTGCAGCGACGCTCGCGACCGGAACAATCCGATCAGCGCCAACCAAATCAGGCTGCAAACATCTCTCATCAACCAAGAGCATCGCCCAATTCGACTTCACTTGCTAGCCTGATTGAGTTTCCGACAGTGACAACGGGCCCCGCCTATCGAAAGATTGGCGGCCGCGTCGTCTACGCGCTCGACGATCTCAAGGCCTGGGCCGACCGCGGGACCAAGACATCAACCTCCGACCCCGGCAACGGAACGGTGCTCCCGGCCAAACGGCAGGCCGCGCCCATTCCCTATGCCGGCAAGTCGCGGCGCTGATGCAGGCGGAGTGCAATATGTCGACACCGCGACGACATCGATCAGAGCGTGACCAGCTCGACCTGTTTCGCGCGTTGCCGGGCGACCTGGCGCCACGCGATGCGCAGGATTTGATGGCCTATCCATTCTTCTCACTGGCGAAGTCCAGGCGCGTGACACCGATCGATTTTCGCGCCGGGACTATCACCATTCGTGTCGAAGCCGTGCCGGAGCATGGCATGGCGACGATCTGGGATGCCGATGTTCTGATCTGGGCCGCTTCGCAAATCGTTGAGGCTCGCGACGCCGGTTTGAAGACATCTCGTCTGATGGCGGCAACACCATACGAAATCCTGACCTTTGTCGGTCGAGGCACTGGCATGAGGGACTACGATCGCCTCAAGGCCGCGCTTGACCGGCTGCAATCCACCACCGTGATGACCTCGATCCGCCAGCCGACGGAACGTCGGCGGCATCGTTTCTCCTGGATCAATGAATGGAAGGAGACAGCCGATGTGCACGGCCACGCCAGAGGAATCGAACTGATCCTGCCGGATTGGTTCTATACCGGCGTCTTGAACGAAGCGCTCGTCCTTACGATCGACCGCGCCTATTTCGATCTGACGGGAGGATTAGAGCGCTGGCTCTACCGTCTGGTGCGCAAGCACGGCGGTCGCCAGGAGGGCGGCTGGAGCTTTGATCTTGTGCACCTCCACGCCAAATCCGGCAGCCTCTCATCGCTGAAGCATTTTGCCTACGACCTGCGGGAGATCGTCCGTCGGCAGACGCTCCCCGGCTATCAATTGGTCATCACGCATGACCCGCGCGGTGCAGAACGACTGAACTTCGCACCCATTCCGATCGATGCCTTTGCGGAGCGGTTACGCAAACGCGGGCTCGTTCCTCCGTCAGGGAGCAGCCTGTGAATCATCTCGTGCTATCGGGGACCACGACTCTCGTGTCATCGGGGACCCGATCCTCGTGCTATCGGGGACCGGAATCGAAGCTAACTCCTTGGCGTTCAATACCTAGTTCCGCCCGTAACTTTCCTAACCTGGAATCCTTCGGATTCCTTCTAACGGATCGCCGCGTCTGGCAGGCTGTGAATAGCGCTCCCACAGCAGCGCCTCGTGCATCCTACCGGCGATCATTTAGCACTGCGAGACGCCGACAAGCGGTCGCGGCGGATGTGCCAAGGGCAAGACCTTGGCCACGAGATCCAGACCTGGCCTCGCCAATAAGCGTCGGCGGCCCTACCGAAACCCCTTCAACCAAACACAGGAGGACGACGTGACTGACCTCACGACGGTCGAGCTGTTGTGGCTCGAAAAGCGTATTGAGAACCGGATTCGGTTCGGTCGCGCGGTGGCGGAACAGATCATCGATCACCGCCGGCGTATCCTGTCATTCGCACCCGGCACGGTCTTTGCGTTCGTACGATGGACGTCCAACGATTTTGGCACGGTCATCTCACGTCTCGACATTTTGCGCGCAGCGACGCCCGGACAGGGCTATTCGACGGTGCCTTGGGTCAAACCTGGTGGTGACATTTTATTACGGCTAAGCGGCTGGCCAAAGGTCGAGCGTGTGCTGCAATTGATCGACGCAGTCGAGGCGCTCGACATCCATCCCGCCGACGTCGCGCCGGATTATTGGCATCACGTCCACAACCGCTTGTCCGTGAACGAGACGCCGCGCCCGTACACTCGTGCGCGCCATCAGACATGGCTGCAAAGGCGAAGGATTGCGCCATGAAGGGTTGGTTGGCGACAATCGTCATGACGTTCGGAGCTGTTGCTCTCATCATGTCGACGATGGGAGAAGCAACGCCCATCTACATATGGAACGCCTCGAAAAGCGTTCCGATCGGTCTCTACCAGTTACGGCCGGCTGGTAGGCTTGCGGTCACCCAACTCGGCGCCGTCCGACCGCCCGAACTGCTTGCGACCTTCCTCGACCTGAACGGCTATCTGCCGATCGGTGTTCCCATGCTTAAGCGGGTGCTGGCGCTTCCTGGACAGACGGTCTGCAGGAAAGGGTCGACGATCTCTGTCGACGCGATCGACATGGGAGAAGCGCTGTCGCGCGATAGCCGCGGCCGTCCCTTGCCTGTCTGGCAGGGATGTCGCGTCGTCGTCGACGGCGAGGTGTTCCTCATGAACTGGCAATCGGAAGACTCTTTGGACGGTCGTTACTTTGGGCTTGTCCCTCACTCATCCGTCATCGGCAAGGCACTGCCCGTGTGGACCAGAGAGAAGTGATTGTGAGCACCCTTACCGAAGAATCTGTCATTCCTCTGTTCGATCCAAATCAGCACCATTCCTCCGTCCCGACCATCTCTGTGACCGCCGTCGCGCGCCGCGGCAGTCCAGGGCGGCCGCCAGGCCGGCGCGATAGCGCTTCAGCCTTGACGGCCGCGAGCACGATGGCAGCCTTGCGATCTCTCGGGGCGATGGCGTGTATCGTCGCGATTTTCGCATCGTCAATGCTGTCCAGCGTCGTGGCGCATGCTGAACTAGCGGTGTCCGCGACGCATCGAGCGAACGGTCTGCCCGTCGATCCCTTTGCGGCTTTTATCACCGAGGCATCCAAGCGCTTCGCCGTCCCCGAACATTGGATACGGCCGGTGATGCACGTCGAGAGTGCTGGCCAAGTGCGGGCGCGATCGCGAAAAGGTGCAATGGGCCTGATGCAGATCATGCCGCAGACGTGGTCAGAGCTGCGCGCTCGATATAACCTTGGCGCCGATCCCTACGATCCGCGCGACAACATTCTGGCTGGCGCCGCATACATCCGCGAACTCTACCAACGATATGGCGCGCCAGGTTTCCTCGCTGCGTACAATTCGGGGCCGGCACGCTACGAGAACCATCTGGCGACCGGTCGATCATTGCCGGATGAGACCCAGGACTATGTCGCGATACTCGCGCCAATGATCGGAGGCAAGCAAGTTAATGGGAAGATTGTTGCCGTCGCAGACTCACCTACGTCGGTGCGCTCACCGCTCTTCGTTGCACGTTCTGCGAACAGCTCTTCCGAAGATCGTCCATCGCCTAGTGTGCGGCCAGAACGATCGTCAAACGTTCGTCCTGTTGTCGATCTATCCGCTCTCGTACCGCAGTCGGGCAACTTGTTTGTGCACCATGCCAGCGAGGCCCGATCGCAATGATCCAGATCGTGCTTCATCGCAATTTGTCGTTGGTCATGGGTGTTCTGACGGGATGCGGTGGGTGCGGGGAGATACCAGCCACGGATGGCAAGATAAAAGCCCCGACATTCGTCTGGGGCATGTGGTTGGTTGGATTGAGAGTTTTGTGTCTTGGGGCAGGGGTGCCTGCTGGCGCCCATATCACAAAGTTCAACGAATTCAACACATCGAGCGCCATCGGTCATCGTTTTACGGATGTCGACGGCCGTGACGGTACGAGACGACGAGATCAATGTTCGGCCGGGTCGCATCCGGCACGGAAACCGGGGTGCCAAACGTCCTAAGAGCTTCGTCGGCCAGGTCATGCGCGCCGCGAGGAAGGCCGGACATACAGGCAAGGAGTTCGGGCGCGGCAGGAGTAGGGGTAGTTCGACGTTTGGACGGGGCCGGCGTGCCGCGCTCTCACTAGCTGCGCGTTCGCCAGGTCGGCGGGTCGTCGTCATGGCTCGGATCGTTCGCCATCAGGGCAGGCGATTTCGCTCGGCGCCGCTTTCGAAACACGTCGCGTATCTCAAACGCGAAGGTGTGACCCGCGATGGCGGCGACGCGCGAATGTTCGACGTTAAGTCTGACGCCGCTGACAGCAAGGCTTTCGCGGAGAGATGTGAGGATGATCGGCATCATTTTCGCTTCACGGTTTCGCCCGAGGATGCGACCGAGATGGCGGACCTTCGCACCTTTACCCGCGAATTGATGGCCGATGCCGAACGCGACCTTGATACACGGCTGGACTGGGTCGCGGTGGACCATTGGAACACCGATAATCCTCATGTGCACGTCCTCGTGCGCGGCCGCGCTGATGACGGCAGAGATCTGGTCATCAGCCGTGACTACATCAGCCGCGGATTCCGAGCCCGTGCTGAGGAGCGCGTCACACTGGAACTGGGTCCGCGCAGCGAGCAGGAAATTCGCTTCGCCTTAGAAAAGGAAGTCGAGGCCGAGCGCTGGACCGGGCTCGACAGGATACTCCGCGGCGCTGCGGATGATGGAGCCGGTGTGGCTGATCTCAGACCAGGCGTCCCGGATAGCGATCCCGAACTTCGAAGATTGATGATTGGGCGAGCTGCCAAGCTCGAGCGGCTCGGCTTGGCCGAGCAGGTCGCTCCTGGGTGCTGGACGTTGAAGCCTGGAATTGAGGGAACGCTGCGAGATATCTCAACCCGCGGGGACATCATCAAGACCATGCATCGCGCGATCGCAGGTGCCGGACGTGAGCCCAACTTGACAGGGTTCGCCTTGCATGGCGACCAGGCCGTCGACCCGGTGCAGGGTCGACTTGTGGCTCGGGGGCTCCATGACGAACTGAGAGGCACGGGCTATGCGGTTATTGACGGTCTCGATGGACGCACGCACCACCTCATTTTTCCCGACCTTGAGGTGACCGGAGACGCCAAACCTGGTGCGGTGGTCGAAATGCGCGCCTACGAGGATAGCCAGGGCCGCAAACGCTCGTCGCTCGCGACGAGATCCGATCTGACGGTCGAGGCGCAAGTCACAGCACCTGGTGCGACTTGGATCGATCGGCAGCTTCTTGCAAAGGAAGTGACCCTGAGCGGAAGCGGATTTGGCGCGGAGGTTCGGGAGGCGATGGATCGTCGCATTGAACAGCTTGCTGAAGAAGGGCTCGCTCGCCGACAAGGCCAGCGGGTCATCTTCGCCCGAGATCTTCTGGATACGTTGCGGAAACGGGATCTGAACGCCGCCGCGGCAAGGCTTTCCATCGAGACAGGGCTTACCTACCGTCCGTCGGTCGAGGGCGAACATGTCGCCGGTGTCTACCGCCAACGTCTCACGCTGAGTTCGGGCCGCTTTGCGATGATCGATAATGGGCTCGGCTTTCAGCTCGTGCCGTGGCGACCAGCACTGGAACAGCAGCTTGGCCGCCAGGTCAGCGGTGTGTTGGCGCCGGGCGGAAACGTCGATTGGGATTTCGGACGTAAACGCGGCTTGGGATTGTAGGCTGCAGTCGATGTGCCGACCGTCCGAAATGTACGCCACTGCACCGCTCCGCACGCCTTGTGGGGTTCCCCTCTTGTCTATCGCCGGTGTCATCTCTTGATCGCCGGTATGTCCGCGACCAAGATCCTTTGGGGTCAGATCATCGTTGTCTTTGCAATCGCGCTTCTCACCGTGTGGGCGGCGACGCAATGGGTGGCGTGGAAGCTTGGCTACCAACCACAACTCGGACAGCCATGGTTCGAACTCGTGCCGGGCGTGCCGGTCTACCTCCCGCCGGCCTTCTTCTGGTGGTGGTACGCCTACGACGCCTATGCGCCCGATGTCTTCGTCGAGGGCGCCTATATCGCGGCTTCCGGCGGCATTATCTCAATCGCAGCCGCCATCGGAATGTCGGTATGGCGGGCACGCGAAGCGAAGATTGCCGCAACCTATGGCTCGGCCCGCTGGGCGACGTCATCTGAGGTTCGTGTCGCCGGTCTCGCCGCGCCGGACGGCGTCGTGCTCGGCCGGCTCGACCACAACTACCTGCGCCACGATGGCCCAGAACATGTGCTGTGCTTCGCGCCGACCCGGTCCGGCAAGGGCGTCGGCTTGGTGGTGCCGACCCTGCTGACATGGCCGGGCAGTTGCATTGTCCATGACATCAAGGGTGAGAACTGGACTCTAACATCGGGCTTCCGCGCCCGACACGGTCGCGTGCTGCTGTTCGACCCGACCAACACGAAGTCGGCAGCGTACAATCCGTTGATCGAGGTTCGTCGCGGCGAATGGGAGGTGCGCGACGTCCAGAACGTCGCCGATGTTCTGGTGGACCCCGAGGGATCGCTTGAACGGCGGAACCATTGGGAGAAAACCAGCCACGCCTTGCTGGTCGGCGCCATTCTCCACGTCCTCTATGCCGAACCGGACAAGACGCTAGTGTCCTGAACCAAAAGTTCGTGGCATTTTAGACCTTAGCCGGCGAATTGTAAGCGCAGAAGCGTTCGATCGAGCTGAGAATGTCGTCGGCTGATTTGGTCCATCGGAACGGCCTCGGGTCGGCATTGTGATGTTCGATGAATGATGTGATCTCGGCACGTAACGCCGCCACGCTGCGATAGATACCGCGCCTGATTTTGCGCTCGGTGATGAGCGCGAAGAAACGTTCGACCTGATTGAGCCAGGATGAACTGGTCGGCGTCAGGTGCACGTGCCAGCGCGGCCTCTTGGCCAACCAGTTGCGGATCAGCGGCGTTTTGTGGGTTGCGTAATTGTCCATGACGAGATGAACGTCCAGATCGTCGGGAACAGCGGCTTCGATTTCATCGAGAAACTTGCGGAACTCCTTGGCGCGATGGCGTATAAGGTTTCTTATGCGAAATCCTAGGGTGTAGGAGATGATCGCCCAGGGGCAAGACTGCTCGCATGACACGATCACGTCACGAGTGGCCGACTAATTCACGAAGCAAAAGATCAGCAAATTGACCGTAGAGGCTGCGAACAGCGCCACAGTCACTGCGACCAGCGTTTGAGCGCGGTTCGAACTTGGTGGCTTTCTCATAGTGAGAAACATCCGGCGATTCTACGCCGCGAGTCCCGCCAATAATTTGCTTGAAAATTCAGAATTCGTTTACGACTCGGCCCGCGGTCGTCAGTGAATCATTTAAGGTCCCTGCGCTGGAAACTCGGCGCAGGTCACAGCGTGACCGATAAACTGGTCGGTCGCTCCGCGGGGCTACTCCATGCTGAAGGCTTACCTAGCCCGGATGTAGCCCCATGTAGCCCGGTAGCCCATTTGGCTGCCAAGTGCCGGAAATTTGGGGCTACATTTGTGTAGAAAACGAGCAAAAATGCTGGTGCCGGTTGAGAGGATTGAACTCCCGACCTTCGGTTTACAAAACAGATGGTCTGATCTCCCAAGAAGTACCTTGTGATACTATCCAGCCTTCTAGATTCAGCATTATCCTTTACATTTAGGCGTTTGTTAGCGCATGGTGGTTTCGAAGGGTAACAGGACGTAACACCCCAATGGTGCTACCCCGACAGCTACCCGAGGGTTGCCATGGCAAAGCTCACAGACGCGGCAGTGTTGAAGAAACGGCCTGACCCGACCAAGCGGTTGGAGCTTCACGATACCGGCGGCTTGTACCTCGTCGTTCAGCCTTCTGGTGCCAAGAGTTGGGCCTATCGCTATCGGTACGCCGGAAAATCCCGCAAGCTGACGATTGGAGCGTACCCGTCCACAGACCTTGCGAACGCCCGTGCTCGTGTAGCGGCGGAACGAGTGAGAGTGCAGGGTGGCGCCGACCCGGCCACTGAACACCGGGTAGCGGCCACAGCGGCCGATGACTTCGCGGCGGTGGCCGTCCAGTTTATCCAACGATATGCAAAGCCCAAGAATCGCGGCTGGAAAGAGACCGCTCGGCTAATCGGCCTCGTTCCTGATCCTGCTGCCCGCTCTCAGGACCCGCGCACATTCATTGCTCACAGGGACGGCGCGGTCAAAAGATGGGGCCATCGGAAAATCGCTGACATCACTCGGGCCGACATAAATCGTCACCTTGATGATATTGTTGACCGTGGAGCGCCTATCGGCGCGAACCGAGCATTTGCGGCACTGAGAAAATTATTTGGATGGGCGGAGACCCGCTACGCACTTGCTGCGAACCCTTGCGATCGCATGGTGCGCCCCAGCGCGGAGGTGTCGCGGGATCGTTACCTGTCGGACGACGAGCTGCGCAGGGTTTGGACGGCGGCAGCAGAACTTGACTGGCCTTTTGGCCCTTTCGTCCATCTCCTGACGCTCACAGGGCAGCGCCTGAACGAGGTCGCAGGAATGTCTTGGTCCGAAATCGATTTGGAAAAACGCTTATGGTCTCTACCGCGTGGTCGCGTGAAAAACGACAAGGGGCATGAAGTGCCATTGAGCGTCGAGGCCATCAAGGTCATCAAGAGCGTTCCGAAGAGGCCGGGTACGGATTTGCTTTTTAGCACGACTGGCAAATCGCCGATAAGCGGCTTTTCAAAAACCAAAGCCACCATTGACGAGGCTTCCGGCGTGACTGCGTGGACATTCCATGATCTGCGGCGAACCCTGGCATCAGGAATGGCGCGCCTGGGCATCGCATTGCCCGTGATTGAAAGAGTTCTAAATCATACGTCCGGCAGCTTCCGAGGTGTCGTAGGGATTTATCAGCGCCATGAGTTTCCTGCCGAGAAGCGCCACGCCCTTGAAGCCTGGGCGGCAGACGTGATGCGGATCGTTATGGGTCAGCCCGACAACGTTATATCCTTTCGAGTGCAGTAATCGCGTCGTTCAATCGAGCACTTGCTACCAGTTAGCGTTGTGGTGTCGTTTCTTTTCCAACGTAGGATGTATTTGATTTTACAGCATTATTTTGCTTGACGAGCCCGGTGTAGCCTTATAGCAACGACGCTCAATCTACGTTTTCTGCGAGTGGTTTTGGTCCCAGGGACCAACGTGAGATTCAAACCATCCGATCTGGCACACATATCGTGCCGCCCCGACCTCGCTTAAATCCGGGGCCGGCCTGCATAGCATCACAATTCGTCGCCCCTCCTGTGCTTCACGGGCTGATGAATGCTGCGCGATTTGGCACCAATTCTCGGAAGGCTTTTCAATGATCGACCACGCCGATTCCTATCTCACCGGACCGCAGGTAAACGAGCGTTTTGGCATCTCATCGATGACCCGATGGCGCTGGGCGCACAGTGCACGGCTTGCATTCCCTGTGCCCATAAAAATCAACGGGCGTTCATATTTTAAAAGGTCGGAATTGGACCTTTGGGAAAGCAATCAGCGACCGAAGCCGGTGAAGGCTGCGTAACCAGCATCGCATCTCTGAGATCGCAGCCGGCTTCCATGGAAGCCGACACCCCAACCTCATGCCGAAATTTAACCAAAATGCCCGCCACAACTAAGATCGCGCGCCTTCGCATTCACTCATGCACGACAGACAATGATCTTGAACGTGAGCTCTTGGAGCACCTTCGCGCGTCTTGGCAGTTTGCCGAAAACCCGGCGCGCCTTCGAGACCTAATGCCGCTGCTACTTCTTGAACTAGAGGTCATTACTGATACAGACCTTATGAAGGGCGGTCGCGACGGTGCTGCCTTTCGCAACAGGGCAATCCGCTCCCAGGCCGACGAGCTTATGAAAACGGGTCAAGCTCGGAACAAAAGGGATGCAGCAAAAATACTTTTTAAAGCGCCGAACCAAAAGCTCGAGTTAGGCACGATAATAAAGCTATTGAGCGCCCCCGAGTCCGCTGCAGCCTGGAAAGAAGCTCCATTGGAGCCACGTTCGATTCGAAGGCGGAACGATTACGCTCGTGTGGTGCGCGCGTTAGAAACGGCCGTTGCCACACTTGAGAAGAATTACGAATTGACCGGCCTCGCTTCGTAATCGGCGCGCTGCCAATATCTTGAGGTCGCCAAATCGGCGCGGCTCAATACTGGAAAGATAAATTCAAGTGACACATCAACCGAAAGCTAAAGATGAAAAAGAGTGCATAGCGCATGATGAGGATGGGTATCTTGTTGCGAATCTGGAGGTCGCGAACGGCCGATTCGAACAGCTTCGCCTTCATGACTTAGTCTGCGCGGCTTTTCACGGCCCAAAGCCAACGGAGACGAGCGTCGCGATAATCATAGACAAAGGACTTCACCCTACGGCGCGCAATGTAGGCTGGCTTACGCAAGATCCAAAACACGCTCACCGATAACAAGCCGAAAACACGAGAGGATAATCGAATGATTCGAGCACGGCGATGGATTTATAAGAAAGCAACCGACCACGAAGTTAATTACGGCATCAACCATTACTTCTCAGGCGGCAATCTAATGGTCGGGATTCCCACGGAGTGCCAGGACTTTTTGCGAAATAACAAGCAGGTGGTTTGTCCAGATCAACGCATTCGCTTTATGACGCTGAAGGCAATCCGTGCTGCGGTGATTGCTGGCGCAGCAGATGATTGGGACGTGATTGATTTTGATTTCGATACCGGCGAAGCGACGCTTGTCTGTGTGTATTGTGTGACAGATGTTGAGCATCCAGGCGATGAGGCTTCATCGGTCAAGCCACCATCAGGTACGCTTCACTAGCGCGGATTTGTTGACCAAGGCACACTTCAAAACGGCTGGCGTGCTCTTTGCGTTAATGAGCACGTCACGCACATCTTGGTCCTAACCGTGCTAGCTGCTGGATCGATCATCCAGAATATAAGAGCAATAAATAAGGATATCTGGAGAGCGTCGAAGGCGTCAGTGGCGCTCTCCGTGAACTCGTCCTGGCGACGCAGAACATCGCAGCAATCGTGGGTATGAATGGCAAGCAGATGCCTACACAATATGAGTGACGCGCCAAAATCAGAACGCAGCCCGTCGTCCGGCGAATCAATGGATCTCGTCTGTGTCGATACTGACGAAGTATATTTTAACGATCTCATTCAACAAAATTGGGAAACGTTGAGCCGCTGGTGCGCGATAGCGTTAGCAGCGCCCAAGGGCACCTCGGTCCATATCCAGGTCCGGGATGACGTCGAGACGGTCACGTTCATTGTGCCGCTCGTGGAGTATGCCATCGACTACGCGAGCCAAGGCTGGCATGTCTTTCCCGTAAAGCTGCGGGAAAAGGTGTCCCATAAATCTGCCGCGCATAGTGATGGCCGAAAGTGGGGACAGACCACTGATGCAGATGAAATCAGACGTGACTTCAGACAATGGCCGGATGCTAATATTGGCATCGTCACTGGCGCGGCCTCTGGATTTTTCGTCGTCGAGACAGATACCGCGGATGGCCACGGCGAAGGCCTCGATGGCGCTGCAGAATTGGCGAAGCTGGAGGCCAAGCACGGAGCATTGCCCGCCACACGGGAGGCTATAAGCCCATCAGGCTCGGTGCATCGATATTTCAAGTATCCCGGCTTCAAGATCAAGAACAGCGCGTCCCTGATCGGACCCGGCATAGATGTACGCGGCGATGGTGGGATGGTGGTCGGGCCGCCGAGCCGGAAGTTGGGTAAAGGGGTTTACAGCTGGCGCAACGTTCTTCCAATCGCAGATGCTCCAACGTGGTTGCTTGATCGGATAGTTGCTGGAAAGGTGAGGCCAGAGCCCGAGCTTTCGATTTCGCAGCGTGCTGGAGCCTTGGTTGTCGATCCTCACCCGGGATATGGCGCAGAGGCATCTCACGGCGACGGCTACATCGAAGCCGCGCTACACGGTGAATATGATGAGGTGGCACAAGCATCGAAAGGCCAGCGCAATTCTCAACTAAACATCTCCTCGCTGAAGCTCGGTCACTATGTCGGCGGCGGCGTGCTCGATGAGAAGGTGGTTATAGATGAGATGATGGCAGCTTGCGAAAGCAACGGGTTGCTTGCCGATGACGGCAGGGAGCAATGCCTTGCTACTATCGACAGCGGACTCTCGGCTGGCAAAGCACAACCGAAGGGAATCCCGGAGCGCAAGTTAATTCGATTCCCCACAGCCGACGGTCAACGAGACGCCAGCGCGGCATCGCCTGCCGATCAGCTGCCCGTCATCCAAGTCAAGAATGGAGAGTTGTCTTTGCTTGCCACCAACGCGGAGGAGATGCTGATCGCCGCCGGGACCCCGCTCTATCAACGCGGTGGCACATTGGTGCGCCCGATCATTGAAACCGTTGACGCGAGCCGTGGTCGAAAGACCAAGGTAGCCCAGCTTAAGGTGCTAGACAGCGTCTACACGCGCGACCTCATGGGCAGGCATGCGGTCTGGATGAAGTGGGATGGCCGCGCCAAGCGTTTAGTGCGCACAAATGCGCCGATGGAGATCGCATCAATGATCCTGGCGCGGGCCGGCGATTGGACTTTTCCAGCGATCGCTGGTGTCATCTCGACGCCGACCATGCGCCCTGACGGCTCGCTGCTCACCGAACCAGGCTACGACGAGTCCACGAGACTGCTGCTTGTAGAGCCGCCGCCCTTGCCGCCGATCCCGGATTGTCCTACCCGAGATGATGCGTTAGCGGCGTTGAAGCTGGTTGAAGGTCTGCTCACCGGATTTCCCTTTGTTGACGACGTCGCAAGAGCATGCGCGCTGTCCGCGATCATCACCCCTGTAGTACGTGGCGCATTCCCGGTAGCGCCACTACACGCAAGCCGCGCGCCAACCGCAGGATCTGGCAAAAGCTTTCTATGGGACACCGTCGCGGCCATTGCTATTGGCCAACTCATGCCGGTGATGTCGACCGGCCCAGATGAGACGGAGATGGAAAAACGTCTGGGCGCCGCAATGATGGCCGGCCAGCCTCTCATCAGTATCGATAACATCTCCAAGGAGCTCGGCGGCGATGCGCTTTGCCAGATCATCGAGCGGCCGGTCGTCGAGATTCGTATTCTCGGCCGATCGGAGCGTGTGAGGATCGAGGCGAGAGGAACCACCCTGTTCGCCACCGGAAACAACTTCGTAATCGTAGGCGACGTCTGTCGGCGGGTAATCATCACAAATCTGGACCCTGAGATGGAACGGCCGGAGCTGCGCCAGTTCAAATTCGACCCTGTCGAATTGGTCCTGAAGGACCGGGGGAAATACATTGCCGCGGCATTGACGATCTGTCGGGCTTACATTGTCGCCGGCAAGCCGTCGTGTGCGCCGCGGTTGGCATCGTTTGAGGGCTGGAGCGATACGGTACGATCGGCGCTGATCTGGCTTGGCAAGGCTGATCCCGTCAAATCGATGGAGAATGCAAAGGCAGAAGATCCCGAGCGCATTGAATTGAGCAGCATGATGGAGGGCTGGAGTGAGGCCATCGGCGTCGGAGTTGGCGCGAGGGTTAGGCTTGCCATCGCTCTGTCGGCCGGCGCAGAAACTCTCCGAGAACACGACGGCGCTGACCTGGAGCTGGTCCATCCAGACTTCCACGCTACCCTACAGGCCATGGCTTTGAGGGAGACCGGCAAGCGCGGACAGCTGCCGGACGCGCCGATGCTTGGGAATTACCTACGCAAGGTCAAGGGTCGGGTGCTCAACGGGAAGCGTTTCGCGAACCGGCCAGATGAGAGGAAGGGTGCGGAGTGGTGGGTTGAGGAAGTCAGGGCCAAATCGGAGTCCGAATGATGGGGGTGCAGTGGGTAGGGGGTACAGTTTCAATCGTTGGCCCGCCATATGGCAGCGGTGGTAATCACATTACCAATAGTTAATCTGCCATTTTGCTCGCGAAGGGTTGGAATACACCCCCCTACCCACTGTACCCCCCAATGGCCGGTTAGCGGTGCATGAAATGGCCAATGAGAAGTTTTCACAAGGTTTGGCCCAATTTATTTCGCGCTCGCGGAAGCAAGTGCTGCCGAATAGCGGAGTCATTGCAGCTACTTGCGGCCCACAATGCGACCAAGCACGTAACTCAAGTTTCTCAAATCCGCACAACGCTCTAAATCCAACAAATCCAATACGTGCCCAATCGGGCCGCCGATTGAATCATGTTGGTGCTTATCGCCTGCGCCATCGACCTGGCCGGCAACGACTCAGCAAGCCCCGCTGGATGCGCCACCATTCGCAGGACGGGGCGACCACAGCGTCGACTTTGCCTATAGCCCGCGCCTGGTCGTAGACCCATGTGTGTCGGCCCCAGGTGGATTGCTTAATCCGTCTCCGACATTCGCCGAGTAGTGCTGCCAGCCTGAGAGGGCGATAGATGTTGAGCGGGTGAAAGTAGCAGCTGATTGCTTATCAGTGAGTCCCGAATTGAATTTATAGCGAAATCAAATGAGTAGGAATCGATAAGTGCCGGCTGGGTAACGCACGGGTAACGTTTCACACTAGGCCGGGTTACGACATGACTAGGCCGGCGTATGGGTATCTTAATTCTGGGGGACCAGCGAAAACGCTATTCTTGAGCGTTGACCTGTGTGCCACACTGAGCTTGCAGTAACCGCGGAGCAACCACATGACTGTAGTCGAACGTACCTCTGCCGGATTGCAGACCGTCATCCCCGGCTGTGAGCGGCGGACATTGGCGAAATCGACGACGCGGGTCGATGAAAACGGCCAAGGTCTGCTTCACTTTTACAAACCTTCGAGCCTTCGCGAACAACTCGCAAGGCGAGCGAATGCACCTATGCTTCCGAAACGCGGGCAAAAGCCGTTACCGAGTGGTCTATTCGTCTCATAGTGGCCGAACGTCGCGGCGCGGGAATAAGCGCACGGCACGCTGCACATTCCAACCATGGTCAATCGGCCGAACCGACGCCATACGCCCCCCGCCTATTAGGCCGAATCGCGAATCAATCGAGGGCCACCTGAAAATTTTTTGGTCCAGATTATGCGAGCGGGTTGTATCTTTATTGAACACACGCTTAACGACGTGCCACCGATCTTCAACTGCCGCCCGGTTTGGCATAAGCGGACCTGAGCAATAGCCAGCCAATGTCTGCTTTCCGCGGTATTTCGGAAGTCGCGCGTTAGAGTCGCCAGGACCGTTCTTGACCCGGAGCGGCGTTGCATCGCATCGCCCGCACTCCTGAGAGCGTTAGTTATTTGTCCTACAGGTTTAAATTATCCCTTGACAAAATTAAGGTATAAGCCTTCATTCGAGTTAATATTGAAATATTCTGCAATTTTCATATTGAAATATTCTGCAATTTTCGGATCCATTGGAGTACGAAAATGCGTAGCATCAATTTGATTGTATTTAATCCGTTCCGTGTATCTTCATCAGCTTTGGGATCTGCACTTGCCATCACGGCGGCAATTACTTGGTGCGATCCGGCGCATGCGGTGACCTTCAACCTTCAGGACGAATACTGGATCAAGGCAGGAACCTCCTTCAGCAGCGTATTTGGTGCTGGTGTGAGCGGCTCTGCTGCCACGCAAGGCGTCTACCAAGAGACGACTACGGGTGGGACACCAATTGTCACCCAACTGACCACTACCACTTTCACCAGCGGATTCCATAATGCACCGGTTCCGGGTGAGTTCGTCCAGAACAGCACGCCGAATGCTAGTGCTGGACTGCTCCTCAACGGATGGGAATCGACGTTAATCAACTACTCGTCAACCAGTAAGCTCCAGATCAACAACGGAGGCAGCGGTGCACAAGGCGCTGTCACTGGCGTCCTAAACACCGTCAATCCAGGGTTGAATGGCACCGGGCTTAACTTCCAGTACGTCACCGCCGTGACCGGGGGAAATCTTAGTACCGGGACCCTGACGGATTTTAACCTCAACAGCATGCAGATCGACTCCACCGCCACCGCCTCCGGGTTCGTAATCGAGGGCTTGCGCAACGGGGTCGTCGTGGATACGGCCACCGTCTCGTACAATTTCTACAACGGATTCGTGACCTTCTCGCCTGTCGGCTGGACGAATATTGACACCGTCGCGCTCACTGATGGGAACTGGTCGGCGGGTACTATGGCGATACGGGACATCAATATCGATCCGTACGTTGCTGCGGTCCCTGAGCTCTCGACCTGGGCCATGGTCATTCTTGGCTTTGCCGGGATCGGCTTTTTGGGATATCGCCGCTCAAATAAGATGGGCTTTCGTATGGCCTGATCCTGTCACTAGGTTTAAGTTCGAAGAGCCGCCCCCAAGGGCGGCTTTTCGTTTTGGCCAGGGATTGGCCGCGTCGGTCGCGGTGCGCATGTCTGTTTGTGGCACTTTTCGGACTTGGCGCGATGTCCGACCTGAGCCCGCTATGCGCGGCAAAGCGGACATCCATACATGGACCGATGGCCTACGAAAAAACCCCGTCGGCCCTCGACGGGGTGTAGTTTGGGAGAGCGACGCGAGATCACATACGCGCCGCTAGATAGATAAATGCACGATTCGGGTTGTAGCGGCCTTCTGTCGGTTCGGCCTTCCACTCAAAATCCTTGGCCAGGCCGGCATCGTCGAAGCCAAGAAGGCACAAATGGCGGCGGCCGTTCAATGGCAGTGGAATGTCGCCACGGCGCCGCCCGAAAAGAAAGTCCGGTGGCCCAGCGCGGGTGATTTGGCAAGCGGCTACAGACGGAGCGGCTAGTCTAACCGCATCTGGACGGCCAAAAACTTCATTAGCGAAACCGGAGCGTCAGGTGACGCTTCCGGTGGAATGTAATCGGTGCCGACAACTTCGACCAAACTGCGAAAACCGTCTGCCCATCCATGCAGTCTGGCGACTTTGACAGGGTCTACCTGGTCGCTTTGCGCCCAACCTTCAAACATGTCGGCCAAGTCGGTCATCTCAGCGGCCGACAAATTGTCGATGGATGTAAACGCAGGAACCGCGTTGGCGTATCTCAAAATCTCAGATTCCTCGCGGCTAATCGCGCGCGAGATGATTGATCCGTCTTTTTCAATAAGCGCCTTACGGAAGTCGTGGGGAAACTGATGCTCCCTTCGCTCGATCTCACGTTTGAATTCGATCATTCCCGATTCGATAATGTAGCGGAGGCGACTTGTTGCCTGTTGTTCGCGCATCGCCTGTGGTGCAGCTCGCCAATTCTCGCGCGACCGCCACGTATCGCAGTGCGCAAAGCAAAACGTAGTATTCGGGGAGCGCGGTCTCGATGGGGGGCAGCGCGTCAACCGATGAATAGCCTCGTTTCGCTGTCATTTTGATGCCTTTTCAGCCGCCACCCGAAGGTTATGGCGGCGATACCGGAATCATGCCCCACATCAGGCGCGGTGTCTGCGATGAACATCTTCGGGCATCTGCCAAGCCACAGAAACCTCTCCTGCATGAACAGCGAACCCAGTCGGCTATTGTCTCACAGGTTGAGTTTAGTGCAATGTGCTCGCTGGGGATAAGGGGAGGAAATTGCAAATGCGACAAGCGTTCCTCTTGGGGGCATTCTTGTTATCGCCGGTGGATGCAAATGCGGATGGGCTGACGTTGCTACAGCTGCACGACATTTCGTCAACACGGATGCACGCGACCAAGCCGGTTGTTCGGGATTCATGGCTGGCTTTTTTTCTGGATCGATAGCTGGTCAAATAGCGGCAAAGGATAAAAAGACGATTTGTTTTGTTGACAGCTTCACCCCGCCGCTTCGCAGATAGATGAAATGGGGATACCGGAATCAACCATCGCGCTTTGCCTCAATCACAGCGACGGGAAACGCAAGAGCGTAACGCGCGGCTACATCAAGCCATCGGCCGCCGTGCTGAAGGCGCGCGAACTCGCAAAGCTCGCCTTGAAGCGTGACGCGTTCGACCGATGGGCTGAGCGACTGCGCGAGATAATCGCGTAGCTTTATGGAGCATCTATGCGCGCTGGCGCATCCCCAAAGAGCACGCAACGCCGTCATGGCGATTGAGGCGGCGGTGCTAGTTACTCTCTGACGACGAGAGTCCACGGCTTAGCCGTGCCAGTTTCAATTATATACTGATCGACGTTGTTACATTCCGAACATTCGAACGTGCGCAAATCGCAGCCCCCTGGGTGACTGGGTTCGACGCGCACAAGCATCATTTCGGCACCGCACTTCGTGCAGGCTTCCATTTCGGGAAACAGCGTAGGGTTTCGACGAGCGCTTGCCATATCGGCTGCCTTTTTTCTTCATGACCGCTTACTTTGCGGGCTTTGGGATCATGGGGGCGTTACCGGGCTCTCAGGCGCGCGCCGATAAATTGCCAAAGGCTGTGTGGTAATGCGATCAGTAGATTCTCTATATGTCGGAAAGTCGAATTACATCGCGCCCAAAATTGTGAAACTTGTGTGATCGAGTTCCGTCAGCGGAACCGAGCTAGGGGCTTCTTAGCCAATGTCTTGATGCTCTGCAAAAGGATCTGCATCGCGTGAGTATCTTCAAGCTCGTCTGATCCCTCAACGAGCTTTAAAATGTTGCGAAGAGCTTCTTCAGGCGTCATGGCGTCACACCGTGCTGTGGTCCCTGCTGGACATTATGTTCTCATAGCCCGTAGCGGCTGCGCAAGGCGCGATCACGGATGGCGTTGACACATGTTCGAAGAGTAGCGCGAAGCGGTCACGGCGATTGAAGCGGCGGTGTTGCCGTTGATGCCGAGTAGCGAAACGCTAGCTGCCTGAGACCTTAAAGCCAAACGAAGAGAAGCGCGAAGCGGTCATCGCGATTGAGCGGCACGCGGCCTTAGTTGGCGCGAGCTCGCCCTAGCGCAAGCAAGCCGCTCGGATTCAATATTTTAATCATCCCTCTAGAATAGGTGATTACCCCGGCCGCTTGCAATTTAGAAGCGGCTTCCGTGATCGACGTGCGCTGGACGGCTATCATTTCCGCAAGAGTTTCTTGTGTGAATGGGATGGTCTCGCTCGCAAGAAGGTTGGATGCATCCGACAAACAAACCGCTAAACGAGCCTCTATAGATAAAAACGCATATCGGGCCGCGTTTATTTGAGTCTGCGAAAGAAGGCTGTCGACATAACTGAAACATAGGGTTTTTAAGGCCGGTTGCTCGACAGCCACGCGCCTAAATTCGAGCGCTGATATTTTGATTGAGGTAAGAGTCGACCTAACAACGCACCGAACTGTGGACTTATATTGACCGAGGCCTGCCATAGGCCCCAAGGCACCCTCACGACCTACCGCTGCGGTGTCGATGGAGCGCCCGTCCCTCATGATGATTTGTAGCGAAGCCATTCCGCCGGTCGGAAAATATAGATGGTCCATCTCATCGCCAACTTGATGCACGACAGTACCAGTTGAAACCGACACAGGGCTAAAGTGCGGTTCGAGGGGGCGAAGAGCGGTGCCCGGCAACGCCGCTAATAACCGGTTTGCTGTGACATTAAACGGCATGACTGAAAGTATTCATTTTGGTGGCTGCAAATCAGGGCAAACGACATGCGACGCGCGCGGAGTAAATATTACGTGCCAGTTGGCTTAACTGTAGATGTTTCAATCGGATCAAAAGAGAGTTCGTTCCGACGAGAAATTAAAGGTCAAGTTTCCGTTGCCATGAAATAATGGGGACATCTCAGGCCTTCAGTCAATACGGAATGCGTCCGAAACGGATGCGAGTTCGCATCGTCCGAACAGTCGCCCGGCCTCCCGTGTTGCCTGACACAGGCCCGGAACAGCCACGGCTCAACATAGCTGCCTTCCCATATCCCTCGCCCGGCGTGCTCGGCATCACGTTGCGCCGTATCGTATTTGCCCTTTGAGTATTTAGGCCAATCCAACGCGAGTCCGTTGCGTACCAGCCACTCCGCAAGGTCAACGCCATCAATCGAACATACCGCTACCGTGCGCCGGTATCGGTCCAGGCTCACGGGCGAGCAATCAACCGGCCGTCGCGCTATGAAGGCGTCAAGCTCGTTCGCGGCCTTCGCGCCGCAACGATATTGCAAGCTGTCATCGCCCCGGCAAAGCTGGCTGCTCTCAGGCGCATCAACTCCCCAAAGTCGAATGCGTGTCCCGTGAATTTCGAGCGTGTCGCCGTCAATGATACTGGCCTGCCCGATCAAGTCGTCAGCGAATGCGGGAAACGAGAGCAGGCAAGCTGCGGCGAAAAGAATCCGACCGAACGGCATGCTAATGGCACTGAAACAGCACCGACTCTCCTTTCATGCCGAGCATGCCCTGTCCATTGAACGACCACACCATTTTCATCGTGCGAACGTCGAAAATTAACAAAGCAACGCCCAAGCTCAGTTGCTCTTCGGCCTGCATATAGCTTGTGCTGTTGTACGTGATTTTAAATTCCTCGGGCTGGGCGACCCCGACCGACACGTCCATCGCCCTCATGAGCGAAAGGCGCTTGCCGTCATCGCTGATTTGAATAGCAACTTTCGATGCCTCATATTTCGTCCAGACAGTTGCCTTGTGGCTAAATCGATCATCGAAGACGTTAGCATCCGCGAGCGAATCGCACCCAAACGATTGCCCCGGTCGTGGCGGCTTAACAAACTTCGGATCGGGGTCCGGCGCGGGAAACGTCAACTCCGTCTGACCCGCAGCAAATACCAAATTGGGGCCAAAGTAACCCACTCCCGTACCAACGATCAACGCAATGACTATGAAGAAAGACAGACGCACGGCACCCCTCCCCGCAATTTCCAAAGCAGCGCACTTACAAGACACCACACAGTAAGCGTCAGTCAACACAGACCCGAACAAGCGGGGACGTTTTCAAAACCAAGGCCGCCGCTGACGCATGCCGAGATACGGTTCAACGAGTGGGTCGAACTCTTTATAAAACGCCTGTATCTCGTTCAAGTATTTTCTCCGCTTCTGGATTGCTTCCCCTTTCTCTTGGCCCTGCAAATGTCCATACGTCTCGTCAGCTTCTTGGAAGTAAGCCAACGTGCTGTTTAGCTCCTCCAAATAGCCATTGACCTTTGACCCGAAGAGAAATTTCGCACCGTCGATGGCTAGCATAAACTCGAAGTGTATTTCGTGAGGGAGTTTGCCACTGCTAACTGTAGACGCGATCACCGCTCTAATTTCCGAATAGACTTTCATGCGGCGTTCAAACAAGTCCATGACGATCTTTTGATGGGCCGTCCGCCATTGCAAAATGCCAATCACAATCGCAAGCAGCGCAATCGCTGGTGTCGCGAGGGCCTGAGAATACTGTATCCAAAGCGGCATCCAAAATGATCCTCTTGTACTCAGCGTAGGTCCGAAATCAACCTTGACTTGTCCGGAACATAATGAGAACATTTCAGTCGGTCAACATGAACAATCCCGAGCCCGAAGCAACCGCGCCCAATCCACAATCGGATGCGGATCAACTTGACGCGGCGGCCGATCAGGCAATCGCGGCGTGCGGCGGTGACGCGCGCGAAGCCGTGAAGGCGTTGTTGGTTGCGAATGAGTTTTTAGAGCGCGAGATGGAGGCGAGCGTCTCTAGCGGATATTTGCGCGGCGTGCGACACGGAAGATTTAAAACATACACCGGCTAGATTGCAACTCTTGATAGCACGTTTTCGTGCTAAGTTGCACGAATCATTCATGGGATTGCCGTATGACAATTGAGAATGTTTCGGAAGATCAGTTTCGTGAAATAATCCGGCGTCATTTTACGCCGGGCCGCGCAATTTCGAGCACCGAATATCTTCGAGGTCGGGAAGCAAAGTTGAGGCAGATTGATCGAGCATTCAACTCAGAGGGCAAGCACATTTTCGTTCACGGTGATCGGGGAGTCGGCAAGACCTCTCTCGCCCGCACCGCCGCTTTCATCCACAGTTCTTCTGAACGAGCACCGGCGACGATTGAGTGCGAAAAGCATGTTACAGCATACCAACTACTCAGGGATATCGCTGTGAAGTGCGTCCCCGCTGCCGATTTTGCCAATCAGACAAACACGAAAAAGACTGTGAAGGCTGGCTTCCCACTGCTGAGTGGGGAAATGGTCGAAGAAGTTCGACGCGGTCAAATCCCTGAGCTTAAAAGTATAAATGATGCGCTAACTGTTATCGGCTATCTGGCCAGCATCAATGCAAAAAAGCCAGTAATCGTTATCGACGAATTCGATGTCATCGCAGATGACGTGACACGGCACACCTTTGCTTCATTTATCAAGCACGTATCCGATCAGGAAGTCGGCATCCGCTTTATCGTCTGCGGCATTGGCGATTCTCTCGATGAAATGATTGGCGCGCATCAATCGACCGGACGCTACCTAATGCCAATACCGTTAGAGCGACTTCCCCATGACGCCCGTTGGGAGATAATTTCGTCGGCAGCTTCGGAAATGGGTGTTGTTATTGACGACAACTCGCTCATACGCACAGGGCAAGTCAGCGACGGATTTCCGTACTACGTGCATTTGATTGGTGAAAAGCTGTTTTGGGCGCTTAGCGATGACGATGCGCCAGTGAAACAATCGTCGCCTGACCATTTTGAGGTGGCTCTGCGAGAGGCTTCAACGGAAGCCGAGCCATCGTTAAAAAACGCTTATGAACGAGCTACGCAAAAATACACAAACGATTATCAACAGGTTCTTTGGGCCGTTGCCGACGACTCTTCGATGCGGCGGCAGGTGAAAGACATTTACGACTCTTACAAACGCCTGATGGACCGTCACTACCGAGATAAAGAGGTTATGGACTTAACAAAATTCTATAACCGCATGAACGCTCTTAAAACCGAGCGTCATGGTTCAATTATTCGCACGACGGGAGCCGGTTGGTTTGAATTTAGAGAAAATCGCCTGCGCGGGTATGTGAGACTCGTCGCTCAAAGGCAAGGCGTTGACCTCGAACCCGAGCACCACCTTGGCGCGCGTCTACACACGCCGTTTCTAGATTATAGAGCGAACGAAGAAGGGCGATGATCGATCAATTGTTTCGCCCAGAATAACCGCACGCTCAATCTGCTCGGGGCAGTCTCGCAGCCACTCAAATACGCCTCGAAGGCTGTAAGGCTTTTCGACTTCAGGATCACCCCGCAATTCGCCCGCAACCATCAAAACGAAAGATCGCTCGCCCGTTCGGAGTAAACGATCTCGAAGTTCGAACGGTTCAAGCGTGGTCGGATGCCAGTCACTATATGGCAACTCCGATATGTGCAGTTTCATCGCTTCCAGCGCCCCAGCTTGACCGTGGAGCGCATCACTCTGGAATCATCGACGGAGATTCATGGTCGGTGATGCTGCCACCGGCCGTCGCCAAAATCGTTCGACCTTCTCTCACGTTTGCCATCGATCATAGTTGGTGGCTATCCTTGCGCGACGTATCGAACATTCGCTCGACATGCCGGTTAACCGCTCCCCACAGCGCTTTGGAAATGTATCGAGGATCTGCGCTGTGCCAGCCCTGCGACCACCGGCAGGCAGAGAAACCCTCGATTCCTGCGCCGAAAAAGAGGCCACCGCGGCCTGACAACTCCCGCCGCACCGCCGTAAGGGGCGACAAATACGGGTGACCGATCTAGCGGGACCAACACGACGCTTTGATTTTTAGTTCACCAATGACGCAAATGCGTGGCTACGCCGATCATCCCAATCATGACGAAACTAAAACTAACGGCTAGCAGTGGCCACGAGGACGGGCGATAGCCGCTGCTGTGTTTGGGCACTCCAAAGTTTCGAGCCATTGAATTTGCTTTCCTGCACGACGGCGACAGCCTGCGACTGCGCCAGTTAAAGCTTCGGGATTTTTCCTATCCAAATTGTTTAAATTGCGTTTCGATCTTGATTTCATCGTGCCGATAGATCGGCGGCGGGCCGCGGTGCGGTGCGTTGCGCCAACTCCTGCATGAATCATCCTGCCCGCATTGTTCGCCCGGAAAGCGAACGACGCGGATGCCCAATCCTAAATCCATGGCGTCCGGCGATCTTTGATCACCCTTTTCCGCGTCGGGTCTTTCCGGGCCGGACGTCATGGAGACTACGATGCGCAACTTCTCACGTTCTTGATTGCTCTGGGTGCGGTGGTCTTTGGGGCGTGTTCGCCGGTCTTATCGCAAGGCCTAATGATGATGGGAGCTGGAAGCGTTCGAGCGGCGCCGCCGCCTTCCGGGTGCACTAACTTAGTCACGGTTGATGGGTCTAATACCTCTACCGGCAGCGGCGCAACGTCCACAACGATTTCAATCACGACATCGCAGACCAATGATCTGATATTGTTGGCGATACAAAATAACTCTGCCACGGTCGCTTCCGTTACTTCGCTACACCTCACTTGGACCAACACAATCCCGCGAAGCGCGGGTGTCACGACAGTCGGGCTATGGACAGCGTTTTCGGCTGGTGCGCTCACCACGCCAGAAGTTGTAACTATAACCTTTGCTGGAAGTGAAGCTTTTTGGTCGAATGTTATTTGGGGCCTAAACGGTGTTCCGTCGAGCGGCTATTTCGATACTAATGGCGCGCTCCCAGGTATCACCTCAACATCGACGCCGCTCACGCTCACGACGAGCAACGCCTGCGATTTCTTGTTTGCTGCCTATGCCGACAATAGCGGGGCTGGTATTGCCCCAGGAACAGGATGGTTGCTGATCCCCGGCAGCGGCGGCAATTTCATGGGCGTAATCTATAAGCCTGTGACCATCCAGCAATCGGCGACGCCAGCCGCGGTGAGCGCCGGAACGACGATCAAGAATGGCGTCGGTTCAGCGGTGAAAAGCCAGTAATGCTAACTCGCCGAGACCTCATCCACATTGGGTTACGCCATCGGCGCAGCAATCAGAGAGCAGCAACGCCGCTGCGGCTTTTGCAAAAACGAGCAAACCCGATTCCCGCGAACCCGATCAGCAGCATGGCCCAGGTTGAAGGTTCGGGAACGGCTTCGGCTATCGGTGTGGAATCCAACAATATCCAGCTTCCCGGCGTCTCTGCCGAGGCAAGGTCCGTAAAGTTGGTGCCAATTTCATTTGGGTTCACCTGCACAACCGCACTCTGTAGTGCACCGCCGGCATCTATAACCTCTATGACGCCCGGCGTTTCCTCGCCAACGGAAATCAGGTTGACGCCATCCGTCGTGACCGGGTTCACCAGAAAAGAAGACCCCGTGATTTGACCATTAGAATTAGTGTCGAACATGAGAAAGAACATTCCATTCGATCCGGTGGCGACGAACGCGTTACCGGACTGAACGACATTCGCTGAGGGGTTGCCAACACCCGTTGCCTGGTATTGTCCAATCGAGACGGACCAATTGATTATTGGAACGGAAAAATCGCGACCAATCACTGTGGATTGATTGTAGGACAGATTCGCGGGAAGCAAATTGTAGGTCGAAAACTCAAATATAATCGGATGATCGGATAGTGTATTGCCAACCTCAGACGCTAGCGTCGCACTGATATACTCATACGTGACAGCCGCTGCTGAAGACGACCACGCAAGGCAAATGTAACCAACTAAGTATGACAGCTTCGATCGAATATTCATTCCCCAGCCCACCGAAATGAAATCCCATCCCACTCTCCCGCCCCGGTTGAGTCAATCACTCCCGCGCGAAAGATAGTGGATTGACTTTGGAGAGCGGGGCGGCCGTAATTGGACTTTCAATAAGCTCAATTGGGGCGTGTGATGGATCCGCGTTTTGTTTTCGCCGCTCTGGCTGGCGCGTTTGGCGCAGCCTTCATTATTGCGACGGTCACAGTCGTCAGGCACGTCACGCAATGATCTAGATTGGGGCATTCGAAAAACGCGTCGAGCCCAAGACCCTAGTTTTTTCGTCGGCCCGCGAACAGCACCCATCACGAGAACTAATCCAGAGGCCGCGCGCGCGCGGGTCGTTTGTTTACGGCGTGCTAACCACCTAAGCTTATCCAAAGCGCCGATCGGAATAAGGGGCCATCTTTTGGCTCCGCGCCTTATCCTTGCCGTTTTCACAACTGTATTGGGAGTGCCTTCACCATTGCCTCATCAGCAGCGTTCACAAAGAACTAGCTGCATCCTCAGGCGGCTCGACACACCACTTCCATGAACAACAAAAGACAGAGATATGAACCTGCGCGATCTAAAATCGATATCCATCGACGAGCTTTGGGCACTGCACTTGGAAATCACATCTGCTCTGGCGAGCCGGATAGGTGCGGAAAAAACAAAACTTGAGCAGCGACTGCAGCAGCTCCAGTCAGATCATCGATCGAATGTAGCTCCTCAGCGTGAACGGCGCGCTTACCCGCAGGTGTTCCCCAAATTTCGCAATCCTGCCAAGCCTGAGGAGACGTGGGCGGGCCGCGGGAAGCAGCCACGCTGGCTGACTGCACAGATTAAATCCGGGAAAAAGCTCGACTATTTCAGGATTCAACCGTCGTCCGATCGTTCGCGGCGCGCAGCGAAGTGGTGATTGCCAAACAAAAAGCGGTGATGCCAAACAAAAAGACCGCCCCGGAGGCGGCCTTCCTTAGGCAGGTTAGCGAAATGCTTCACAGGCGAAAGCCGCCACTAATTTGAATTCGGCGGTTTGCCGCTCAAGACTTCAGGGACAGGCTGTTTTGGGTCGACCGTGCACAGCAATCCTCGCTCGGCTTCGTCGGCGATCTTCTGCAAGAGCGCGGCCTTAGCCTTGTCTGGTTCAGCGAGAGCTAGTCGCCTGTATCTTACCGCCCGATCGCGGTTTTTGTCGCCCATGCTCGAAGTGTTTACTCTTCAGGGCTGAGCCGCAATCAAAGGCCGTTGTTAAAGCTTGATGTCCACTGCGTAGGTTAAATTCGGAACCGCGCCGCGTCCAACCCTTGCTAATGACGCCAGCCCTTCTTGTCGAACCCCGTCCTAAAGCCATCTGGCAGCCGCGGCGCCCCGTCCTTGTCAGGTAAGTTACACCACGGGCATGGAGCGCCGGCAGCACCGCAGGTGCAAGCGTCGTCAGTACCTCACCCATCATAGGGTGGGGCGGCATGGTCTATTCATTCAAAAGTTTCTGGGGACATTAGCTTGCCGAGGGGCCTCCGTAGTGAGGAACCGACGGGTCGAAGCGATCAAACACTCGCGGAGTGACATTGATCGGCCCGTCCACCTGATTGTAGGTTCCTCGATATTCCGGAAGATAACGGCCGAAGTAGGCCTTGCTCCGG
>Ga0185299_10002628_pt1 | contig 26999 bp, 23 predicted proteins | sample PaiPotPPA55metaG_FD_128002 | JGI IMG/M metagenome (GOLD analysis project Ga0185299, IMG submission 128002) | Iron sulfur acid spring bacterial and archeal communities from Banff, Canada, to study Microbial Dark Matter (Phase II) - Paint Pots PPA... ...
TGAGAGCGCACACGCGTTAGTCAGGTCACACCGGAATCACCCGGCACTCCCCGCGCAATGGTTTACGGCTTATATCGCGCTCTCCCCCGGTGAGCCGGGCTTTCTTGCCACCGTCGCCCCTGAGAAGCTTGCTTCTCAAGAACTTGACACCAGCGTCGGGGTGTCAGGACCACACGACTTTGCCGTCCGCTTAAGCGCTGTTCGTCAAGAGCGCTGCCGCGTCCACCGCATCCCGTTCCAACGTCCGTGACGATCGCGAAACGCCCCTCTGGGTGGGACGGGATGGCGGGAGTCTTATGGGTGATTTGGGCAAATCACGAAGCGGAATATTTTTGCAAAGCGGACTGGACAACCCAAATCAGCTTGATCCGCTTGAGGAAATTAGGTTTTTCAGAAATGCCGGACGGGAGCGGAAAACGCGCTAATAGACCACGCTGCCGGAAGATACCGGGGGCCGTTCGCCCTTGGCAGTTGCTGATGGCACCGGCTTGAGCGACGGCGCATCCGCGGCCGGCGGCGAAGCGTGGCATTTGTTGCGCCGCCACGCATCGTCGGCCAGCTTGGCCTGGCCGCGCGCGGCGATGTAGTCATTGCGATAGGCGAGCTCGGAGACCACCGGCCCGGCGACGCCGGTATCGGCCTTCGCCATCAGCCCCTGCAGCTCCGCCTCGCGGGTGGCGAGCGCCTTGCGCTCGGTTTCCAACTGCTTGCATTCGTACAGATCGTATTTGGCGGGATCCGCAAAGGCCAACGTCATGGTGTCGCTCATATCGGCGCAACCACAAAGTCCCGTGCCGAGCACGAAGAGCACCGCAAGCGCGGTGCCGCGCGGCAACAATGGGCGATGGGCAGGCGGCGCGTTCATGCGACCTTGATAGATGGACAAGCTTGAGGTTGCGTAAAGCAGGCGCAGATGTCCGCATTGAGGCTTTGCGTTAGGCCGCGCCCTCAAAAAAATCTCGGTTTTGCGCATGATCTTATCGCCAAACCGCTCACACTTTGGCGGATCATGCGCTAAGGAAGGTGGCGCGTTTTCGCCAGGATAGCCTAATTCCTTTCCTTGAGGAAACGCGCTAAGTATCTGATCTTGCTACCAAATGCGGACGTGGCGGAACTGGTAGACGCAAGGGACTTAAAATCCCTCGATGGCAACGTCGTGTGGGTTCGAGTCCCACCGCCCGCACCAACGTTGACCTCATCGCTCATCGCCCTCGCCGGAATCGTCGCTAAACTCGCGATAATGATTCTTGGAATACAAAATGACCGAGCCAACCGCCGCTGATTTCATTCGCGAATATCCGTCCCGAATCGCGGATACGCTAAGGCAGCGCCAATGACAAAGAGCGCCCCTAATGAATGGCCAAGTGAATTTGGCATCAATGGACGAAAGCCACCCAGCTTTTTCGTAGGCAAGGACCAGCTTACTCCGTCGACCGCACAGGCGCATGTCCTCCGGCGAGCATTTGATCTGTTAGATTTGGACGGAATATTCTGTAGCGAAAATTCGCCCCTCATTTACTTCAAGCAGATGGACAGGATCACGCCGGATGCCGTGCATAAACTACATCGTCAGTTCTGGAATCACGGCGGGGCACCGATCCTTGTTTTAATCTCTAACGACAAAATTCACGTTTATTCGGGAATGTCCCGGCCAGTCCCGAGCGGTCTAGCCGATGACAGGCCACCAAGCCTCGTTAAAACGATTGATCGAGTTTCAACCGGGCTTAAGGAGTTCCTTGCTTCGGTAGAATCCGGTGATTTTTTCCGGCAGTATGCTCGCTCGTTTAATCCAGACAATCGTATCGACCGCGATCTTTTGAATAATCTTAGAGACACGCGCGAAGTTCTCGACGAAATCACTCAGCGCAATATTGCTCCGCACGTTCTTGACGCCTTGCTTTGCCGCCTAGTGTTCACTTGCTACCTCTTTGACCGAGAGGTCATAGGCGCGAATTATCTGGACGATCTTGGCCTCAAGAATGCTTCACACCTTAGGGACGTCCTTGGTCTTCAACCTGCGAAGGACGCTAAGGCAGCGCTGTATGAGCTCTTCCAACGGCTCGGGAAGGATTTTAACGGCGATCTTTTCAATGATGATTTGGATGCCGAGGCGCGGCAGGTCACCCACAAACATATTCAAACGTTGAATGAATTTTTTGCGGGAACGTTGGTTCGGAGTGGCCAGAAATCGTTCTGGCCATATGATTTCGGTGCGATACCTATCGAAACAATTAGCGCAATCTATGAACACTTCCTGAAGGCAACTGATCAACAAGCGGGAGCATTCTATACTCCCCGATTCCTCGCAGAAATTGTGTTGGATACTGCTCTGGATGGCTACATTAGTCTCTTGGGAAAACGGTTCCTCGACCCGGCCTGTGGATCGGGGATTTTTCTCGTCGGCCTATTCAACCGGATAGCCGAAGAATGGAAGCACTCAAATCCCACAGCGCGGAACGACCGCCGCGCGCGGGAGTTAATGCGCTTACTTCAAGAGAGCCTCTTCGGTGTTGACATCAATCCCACTGCTTGCCGCATAACAGCATTTAGCCTTTATCTCGCGTATCTAGATCAACTCGCTCCCAGAGACATTCAAGAATTACAGAAAAAAGGACAGGCGCTTCCCCACTTGGTTGCCGTCGCTGCGGGCGGTAGGCAAGCGCGTACTGGGTCGGTCGGAAACATTCGTTGTGCAGACTTTTTTGCAAAGGGACAAGACATCCCGGCGGAACTGGATGTTGTTGTTGGAAATCCCCCGTGGGGCAGCATCGCCACCAGCGACACCCCAGCGGGACAATGGTGCCTGGAAAACAAAAAGCTTCTTCCTGACAAACAAATCGCTACCGCTTTTGTATGGAAAGGTGCGGAGCACCTTGCCGTCCACGGAAGGGTTTGTTTCATTTTGCCGCATGGCGTGCTGTTTAATCATAACAAGACTGCGGTTGCGTTTCAGAAGGAGTGGCTCCGTCAACACGCTTTCCGACGCGTGCTGAATCTTGCAGACTTCCGTTGGTTCCTTTTTGAGAAGGCTGTTCATCCAGCCGTCGTTGTCAGCTACGAGAAGGAAAAGCCCGAGACCGAACATCATCGTATTGAATATTGGGCACCTAAGGCAGATTGGATCGTCACCCAGGCTGAAGTAATCGCAGTTTCTCCGTCCGACCGGTCGGAGATCACTGTTAGACAGCTTTTGGAAGACCTTGACGGTCCTGACGCACCCCAAACCTGGAAACAGAAATTCTGGGCGACGCCGCGCGATCTGCGATTGATCGACCGGCTGTCTCTATATCCGCGCCTCCGTGACCACGTTCGAGCCTCTCGCGAGAAGGGAAGCGACAAACCTTGGGTCATGGCTGAAGGATTTCAGCCCGTCGGTGATAATGATGATCCGGAGAAGGCTCAGCTACTTAAATTGCCGTCTAAATACTTCATTCAAGCGACCAGTCCCGACCTCGATCTCTTTCTGTTGCCAAGTGACTGCAAGCTCTTAAAGACGGCTTCCGTCTCCGTTCGGAACAAATCAAACAAGAATACAGAGATATTCCGTGCGCCACACGTTCTCATCACCAAGGGTTTTCAACGCATCGCGTTTTCCGATTTTGACGTAAGTTTTCAGCATGCCCTTCGCGGTATTCATGGACCAGATGAGCAGCGCAACCTACTGATCTTCTTGGCCGCCTACTTACGAACATCGCTCGCAAAGTATTTTATGTTTCATACCTCCGCTAGCTGGGGAATGTATCGTCCCGAGGGGCACGTCGAGGAAGTGCTACGTCTGCCACTGCCATTTCCGGAGCAGCAATCGAACGTAAATCGCAGTCAGGCAATCGTGAAAAAAGTCGCGAACATCGTTACTGCTTGTTCGACGCGAGTCAGCAAAAATTTCATCGCTCGTAGCAACGCGATCCAAGCAGCAACCGTTGAGATTGAGTCACTCGTCGATGAGTATTTTGAAATTCAGCCGCTAGAAAAGGTTCTAATCGCCGATACCCTGGCTATCGTCATTCCAAGCATTCAACCAACACAAGCAAAGATGCCGGTGCCCACGGTTAAGCACAGCATCGAGGCGCAGCGTGAAGCATACAAAAATCGCGTCTGCGAAGTGCTTAACGGCTGGGCTAACGGCGCGCAGTATATTGTTCGCGGAAGAACGTTAGCGGCGACTAATTTCGGCGTTGCGATGGCCGTGCTGGAAAAAGTCAACCGATCTGACGCCGCCATGCCGATGAACGACACAGGAAGTGACATTCTGGAGTCACTGGCGCGATTGCGTAGAATTGCTTCGAGCAACCACGGTACGTTGGACCCCATCCGCGGGCTTATGGTCTTTGATAGAAATCAACTTTTTGTCGTGAAACCCATTGGGCAGCGATATTGGACGGAATCCGCAGCACTCAATGATGCGGATGAAATTGCCGGGACCATCCTCATGCACGCAGCAGCGCAATGAGCATGCAGTTGGTCGGAACCCCGTCTGAATGGGTCAATTTAATTGATACGCTTGTTCCGAACATTCTCGATCTCGTTGTTGCGACTTGGCAGCAGATGCCTCCGCTCGCCACAAATGCTCGCGAAGACCCCACGACAGAAGCGTTCTGCCGATTATTGCGGCAGAACCGAAACAGCGGAAACCTACCATTTAACATACACATCCAGATGGTTGAGCTCGATCCGGCAGCAGGACAAGACCAGGGACGGATGGATATTGCGTTCCAACCTTTAGTGCCTCGCGAGGATATTTACTTCTGTTTGGAATGTAAGCGCCTCAACGTTGCTAACGGCGGTGCAGTCCGCGCATATGCGTCGGAGTACGTGAACCACGGCATGGTTCGCTTTGTTCGCGGTCAATATTCAGCGATGGTGCGCCACGGCGGCATGCTCGGATATGTCCTAGACGGAAATATAGCTCGGGCGATACAAAATGTTGGTGATGCCATCCAAACCCATCATGCGACGCTTGGAATGCAATCGCCCGGCGAAATGTTTCCCTCGACCATTCGACCACAGCAGCCCTTGATTAAAGAAACCCGTCATACGCGATCTTTGAATCCGAGTTCATTTCAAATTCACCACATGTTTGTTGCCCCTAAGCAGACCGGTCCCAAGCCGCTCGGCAGGAAGCGGGCGAAGTCCACCGCAGCGAACTCATAAGATAGCGCGTCGCTCGCGTCGTTTCCCCGAGGCGCTCACCCAGATTCCGGGCTAGACTACGCGCCGAAGTGCCTACCACCGTGATTCCGTTTTGGCTGCATCGGACTATCGTTCATTAGCAACGAGCGGGGGAACTGACGATGAAGACGATTTTGGTACCTACCCAAAATACCTCAGCCATGAAATCCACGTTCGAGACGGCGGTGCTGCTCGCGCAGCGCACCGGCGCCTATATCGAGGGTGTTCCACTGTGGTTTGGCACGCCTGAGTTTGTCGTGGCGGAGCTCGCCAGCAGCTATTCCCTGGAAACCTATCGCGCGCGGCGCGAAGAGGAAGCGGCGGGGGCGCGCAAGCTGTTCGAGACTTTCATGCAGGAGCACGGTGTTGCTGCGGTGAGAACGACCGCGGACCGGCCTTCGTTCGGCTGGTTTGCCGAGGTGCCGCCGGGTGAAAGCCTTGTGGGCAGCCATGGCCGCGCGTTCGATGTGATCGTCATGAGCCGGCCGGACGCTGAAACCCCCGCTCTCTATAGCCGTGCCATCGAGTCGGGACTGTTCGAAAGCGGTGGGCCTGTTTTGTTGTCGCCACCGACCGCTCCGAAACAGATCGCGACCAACATCATGATCCCTTGGAATGGCAGCACCGAGCAGGCCCGCGCCAACGCCTTGGCGATGCCGTTGCTGCGGCTAGCCGCGCGCGTGACGGTGTTGACGCTCGTCGGTGGACAGGGAGTGCCGGGTCCATCGGCCGATCAGGTGCGCAAGCAATTGCGGTATGATGGGATTGCCGTCGAGGCCATGAACATCGAGCTGGACGGCCGCAGCACGGGCGAAGCGATCCTCGCTGCGGCCAAGCAGCAGGGCTGCGATCTGTTGGTCAAGGGAGCCTTCACACGGAACCGGCTGCGGCAAATGATTTTCGGCGGCGCCACCAGCCACGTCATGCAGCACGCAGACTTGCCGTTATTGATGGCGCATTAAGGCAGTTTCGACTTGCCTTGAATCGTTACGCTCCGTGGAGAACATCGGAGCTCGTCATGCCCGGGCTTTGTCCCGGGCATGAAGAGGAAGTGATGTATCTATGGGATCGCCGTAGCGGGCATGAATTGACCTCAATCGAGGAAAGCACCGGGGAAGGCCCATGCGCGGCAGCAAAACAAACCCGCATCCAAAGGGATGAACTCGCGGCGAAAGGCCGGCCGGATCGACGCGAATGCGGGCGATCGAAACCCGACGATGCTATCGGGCGGGCTTATAACCCTTGGCAACGGCCTCCGACTTCTTCAGCGCCCCCACGAACTCCGCTCCGGTCATCAATGCAGTGGTATGGCTGGCCTTGATTGCGCCGCCCGCGGCAATCGCCACGGCGATGGCGGCCATGCTCTCGTTGTTCGGCACATCGGCAATCAGGATGAGATCATGATCGCCGAAGCAGTACCAACCACCAACCATTTTGCCGCCGACGGCTTCGCACACCTGCCGTCCCACGGATTCAACACGGTTTTGCGGATGCTTGATCTGCGCTGCCCATGATTCTGAGGTGTAGGTCGCCTGATACATATAGAGCGCCATGTCTGAACTCCCTCGTTGAAGCCAGGCCAGAAATCTCAGATGAACCCTGGCGCTTATTGATAGCATACTTGCCGCGCGCCGTCCTTGCGTCCTGCCGGCCGTCGAAGGCGTTGTGCGCCGCGAGCGGCCCCGGACGTACCCACACCTGTCCCCTCACGCCGCCTGCGCCATCTCCGACACCCGCTCCCAGGTCGTTGCCTTGAAACTCGGCCGCGCATCCATCCGCGCCAGCCACGCAACGAGATTTGCATGCGGCGCGCCGAGCTCGGCCCATTCCGGCGTCTCCGTGAAAAAGCCGATGGCGGGCGCGACCATCAAGTCCGCGAGCGAGATGGTTTCACCGGCGAAGAAAGGCTGCTCACCCAAAAGCCGCGCCAATTCACAAAACACCGTGCGCGCCTTGGGCATGGCGGCTGCGATCGCGGCCTCGTCGGGCTTGAGCCCCATCACCCGCGGTCCGACCACGCGGTGAAAGCCGATGACGTTGCCGACGCCGTGGAACAGGTACCAGTCGTTGATATTCATCACCTGATCCATCCGCGCGGCGCGCTTTGCATCCGTGGGCGTCAGCGCGGGCGCCGGCCGCACGCGATCGAGATAGCGCAGGATCGCCTGGGTCTCGTAAAGGCTGAAGCCGTCATGCTCCAGCACCGGCACCCGGCCGAAGGGATGCCGGGCGAGATGCTGCGGCGACTGGAACGTGCCCGGCGCCACCGGCGAAAACCGGCAAGGCACGCCCTTTTCTTGCAACGTCGCCAACACCGCGCGTCCAAACGGACTACCGGGAATGGAGTGGACTGTGAATTCCGACATGACGATCTCCTTCGGTTGTTGGCTTCACGCCGTCTGATTTTTGCTGCGCTCGGCTTCCTGGGCAAAACGCCCCATGAGACCGGGCCAGCCGCCGTCGACATCCCTGCGCATCGAGGCACCGGCTTCCGCGCCCATGGTCTCGAACTTGTGGTGCAAAAGCTCGACCTGCGTCGCATCGGGCCCGTCGGCGGAAAAGCGCACGTCGACTTCCGATCTCATCGCCTGGTCCGGCTTCCATTGCGCGTTGACCTGCCAGACCATCACGAGGCGATGCGGCGGCTCCCACACCGTGATGGTGGCAACCGGGGTCTCGGTGCCGTCGTCCGCGATCTCGAGCCAGCGCCCGCCGAGCCGCGGCTCCATCAAAACTTTCTGGATCGGCTTCTTGCCGACGCCGTGATCGAACGGCCACCAGCGCGTCAGGCCGCTGGTGAAGACTTCGAACGCGTGCGCAATCGGCGCCTCGACGCGAACGGTTTTGCGAACCGGGGCGATGGCGACCATCTCGTTCATTCATTTGCTCCTTCGAACCTTGTGGGATTTTTCCGCTTCCAGCTTAAAGGCCTCCAGCGCATCGCCCCAAAAACTGTCCAGCCATTCGCGCAGTTCATTCAGGCCCTCGCGCCGCAGCGAATAGATCCGGCGCACGCCCTCGCTGCGTTCCTCGACCAGGCCGGCATCCTTCAAGACTTTCAGATGCTGCGACACCGCCGGCCGCGAGACGGGAAGCCCCGCGGCAACCACATTCACGGCGCGCGGCCCGGCGCGCAGGCGCTCGAACACCTTTCGTCGCGTCGGGTCAGCCAGCACCGCCAGAGCATTTCCGTAAGCCATGGCTAACGGTAAGCCAATGCTTACTCATTTGTCAAGACGGCTTCCTGCCGTGCGGGAATTACGGTGCCAGTGCACTCCATTGATCGCCGTGACCCGCGCAACTCCGTGGGTCAAGTGCACCGTCACCATGATTGCTGTGCGGCGTGCCGCGGCGAAAAAGGGAAAACTGCCCTCCGGGCTTGGCCTATTTTCCCTTGACGGCCTTGATGTGCGAACCACCCTTCTTATGCCGCGGTATATCGAGCCGCATGTCACCGCGGACGCCCGACGCAAAATCCTTGCCGTGTTTGCTGCGCAGCGTTCCTACCAACGGATCACCGCGCTTTTGATGAATTTCGCCGCCCTGATCACGCTGACGGTTATCCAATCCACCAGTTTTATGATGCACCTCGTAAAAGCGGCGCAGAACCGTATTGATACGAGTCTGATAACCTTTACCCTGGTCCTTGAACCAGCCCAGGACATCGCTATCGAGCTTGATGCCAACGGCCACCTTCTCCGGCCGCACAATCTCCGCCCTAGCCCACTCCGCATCAGACATGGGCGCACCTTCAAGATCGTGGGCCGCAATAGCTTCGGTCTGCGCAGAGGTCTGCCGATCGAGAAGCTTCCAGTCGGTCTTGCCCCTAAGAGGCACCAGGCTGCCGTCCGCTTTCTTCTGGTAGGGCTTGCCGTCGACCAGAACGGCGCGCACTTTTGCCTTAGCCATAACGCCGTTGCTCCCGTTTGTTTGCTTTACGTGCGGAAATGATCCAGGTGACCTCTCCGCGTTCGGTGAAGGTGACGTGGAAGACCCGGCCGCTGACCTTGGCGAGCATGTTGTAGCGGACCTCGCCGTAATCCTTGCGCGTGTCCTTGACCACTTTCCTTCCGGGGTCCGCAAAACCCACCACCACATCGGCGAAGTCGATACCGCGCTCAGCGATGTTCTTCGCGCACTTGGCCGGGTTCCAGTCGAACTCCATGTACCATTATGGGGTTCGTCTAGACTTTTATCAAGTCTTTTGTCTAGATATGTCTCGCCCGGATAAACTCACCTGTCGCCTGTCCAGATGTCTTGTTCCGGTGCTAGACTGCAAACCATGCTCCAACACATCACCATCGCCCCTCACCTCACCTTCGACGCCCTCGTTGCCGGCGAGGGAGATGCGCCGCTGGTGCTGTTGCTGCACGGCTTTGCCGAGTCCATGCATTGCTGGCGCGCGCAGTTGGAAGCGCTGGCCGATGCCGGCTATCGCGCGGTGGCGCCGAGCCAGCGCGGCTATTCGCCCGGCGCGCGGCCGGACCCGCGCGATACCACGAATTACGATATCGAGCGGCTGATGGACGACGCGATGGCGATCGCAGCCGCCTGCGGCCACAGCGAGCGCCGCTTCCATCTGGTCGGCCATGACTGGGGCGGCAGCATCGCTTGGGCGCTGGCCGATCGTTACCCGGAGCGGCTGGCCTCGCTCACGATCTTGTCGCGGCCGCACCCGAACGCCTTCAATCGGAGCTTGCAGATGCCCGACGGCGAACAGGCGCACCGCTCGCGGCACCACACGGCCTTTCTCGAGCCCGATGCGGCCGACGTGCTGCTGGCCGACATGCCAAATGGCTGCGCGAGCGTCTGGCCGCCGCCGGCGTTCCCGGAAGCTCAATCGCGCAGCATCTTGCCGTGCTCGGCAACCGCGATGCGATGGAAGCAGCGCTCGCCTGGTATCGCGCGCGCGGCGCGATCCGCGCGCCCCTTGGCCCGATCCGCGTGCCGACGCTCTATATCTGGCGCGATGCCGATGAGACGGTCGGGCGGATGGCGGCCGAAGGCACGGCGGATTTTGTCGCCGCACCCTATCGCTTCGAGGCGCTCGCCGGCATCGGCCACTTTGCCGGCGAACAGGTGCCCGAACGCGTCAACGCGCTGCTGCTGCCGCACCTTGCCGCGTTTCCGGTGTAAGGCGAAGCGAAGCGCTGGGAACGAGCAAGCAAAGACGTGGATGGCCGGGACATCCAGCGCGAAGACGCGCTTCGCGCTTTTGGCCCGGCCATGACGGAGAGCCCTCACTCCGACTTGTCGATGTTCCAGAAGATCGGCGTCGCCGGGCCGTCGAGCACGCCGGTGAGCGATTTCCGCCACGCGCTCGGCTGCGCAAACTGCCCGAGCGGAATATAGATCACCTGATCGTAGACTTCCTGCTGGATCGCGGCTGCGATCTTCTTCTGCTCGTCGGGCGAGGTCGCGCGCACGAATTGGTCGCGCAGCGCTTCCACCTTGGCGTCCTCCGACCAGCCGAACCAGCCGCCATTCTTGCCCTTGCCGCCGATGCACACATTGGCAACCGGGTTGATGACGTCGGCGGCGACCCAGTTGGTGAAGAACATGTTCCAGCCGCCCTCCTTGACCGGCTTCTGGCTGGCACGGCGGGAAATCACGGTGCCCCAATCGGTAGCCTGCACGTCCACCTTGAAGCCCGCCTCGCGCAACAATTGCGCGGCGACGATCGGCTGTGCCTTCAACGTCACGACATCGCCGGGCGCCATGATGACGACCGGGGTGCCATCGTAGCCGGATTCGGCGAGCGCCTTCTTGGCTTCCGCCATGCCGTTGCCCTTCACCAGCGTTTCCGCGCCGACGTCGGTGGCCAGCGGCGTGCCGCAGACGAACACCGCGCCGCAGACCTGGTAATATTTGGGATTGCCGATCAGCGCGTCCAGGATGTCCTTCTGGTTCAGGGCCAGGAAGGCGGCGCGGCGCACCTTGACGTTATCGAACGGCGGATACAGGAAGTTCATCCGCCCGACCGTCTGGTTGCCGAGCTTGTTCAAGGTGTCGACCTTGATATCCGGGTTCGCCTCCAGCACCGGCAAAATATCGATCGACGGTATCTCCATGAAATCGATGTCGCCGGACTGCAGCGCGTTCACCGCGGTCTGCGCATCCGCCATCGTGATCCATTCGACGCGGTCGACCTTCACGACCTTGCCGCCGGAGGTCCAGCTCGGCGGCTCCTTGCGCGGCACGTAATCCTTGTTCTTCTCAAACACCGCCTTCACGCCGGGCTGGAATTCGGCCGGCACGAACTTGAAGGGACCGGATCCGATCAGCTCGGGAAGCGGCTTGTCGGTCGGCGTTTCCGCCAGCCGCTTCGGCATCATGAACGGCACGATAGACGACGGTTTTCCGATCGACTCCAGCACCAGACCGTAGGGTTCTTTCAATTTCAGCGTGATGGTTTTCGGGTCGGTGGCCTCGATGCCGGCGGTAAATTCCATCAGCTTCTGGCCCATGCCGTCGATCTTGCCCCAGCGCTTGAGCGAGGCCACGCAATCCTCCGCGGTGACCGGCGCGCCGTCATGCCATTTCAATCCGTCGCGCAGCGTGAAGGTGTAAGTGAGCTTGTCGTCGGAGACTTTCCATTCCGCCATCTGCGGCTGGATCTTGAAGTTGGCGTCCTCCGCCAGCAGCGTGTCATAGATCATGTATCCGAAATCGCGCACGATGTAGGCGGTCGTCGTCATGCCGGGTGTGCGCAGGTCGGCGTGCATCACCGCGGTGATGGTCTTGCCGGCGGCGTTGGCCTGCGACGGCAACGCCAGCGCCAGCGCCGCCAGCGCAAGGCTCGACGCGACAAGGCTCGACGCGACAAGCCTCGACGCGATCAAGGGGCGCTTCCAGCGCGAGAAGTGGAACATCGGTTTGTCTCCTGACATAAAACCGGTCAAAGGCCGGTCATTTGTTAAGCATGGCGGCCGTTATTTAGGCGCACTAACACGCTGCAATTCCTTGAGTTTTGAGACTTGCACCAAGCGAGTTGCGCGTCAATCGGGTTTTGGCGCATGACCGCCGCGATCCCGGTCGGCTGACGCAAGCAGACGTTTCACTTTACAACTCGCCTTCCCGATCGTTCCTGTTAGCCTCGCGTCGATACGGACGATAGCCCAAACATCCCGCTCATAAGCCTGAGAGATTCCCAATGAACCCTGCCAATCTTCCATTCGATTCCGAGGCCATGCTGCAGGGACTGCGCTCCTGGGTCGAATGCGAAAGCCCGACCTGGGATGCGGCCGCGGTCGAGCGGATGCTCGACATCGCCGCGCGCGAAATGGCGATCCTGGGCGCTTCGATCGAACGCATCGCCGGGCGGCAAGGATTTGGCGGTTGCGTGCGCGCGCGCTTTCCGCATCCCAAACAGGGCGAGCCCGGGATATTGATCGCGGGCCATCTCGACACCGTTCACCCCATCGGCACGCTGGAGAAGCTGACGTGGCGGCGCGAGGGCAACAAATGTTTCGGCCCCGGCATCTTTGATATGAAGGGCGGCAATTACCTGACGCTGGAAGCGATCCGGCAATTGGCGCGCGCGTCTTTCACAACGCCGCTGCCGATCACGGTGTTGTTCACGCCCGACGAGGAAGTCGGCACGCCCTCGACCCGCGACATCATCGAGGCCGAGGCCGCGCGCAACAAATACGTGCTGGTGCCCGAGCCGGGCCGGCCCAATAACGGCGTGGTCACGGGGCGCTACGCGATCGCGCGGTTCAATCTCGAGGCCATCGGCAAGCCGAGCCATGCCGGCGCCACGCTGTCATCCGGCCGCTCGGCGATCCGCGAGATGGCGCGCCAGATCATTGCCATCGACGCCATGACGAGCGACGACTGCACCTTCTCGGTCGGCATCGTGCATGGCGGCCAATGGGTCAATTGCGTCGCCACCACCTGCACCGGCGAGGCGCTGAGCATGGCCAAACGCCAGGCCGATCTCGATCGCGGCGTCGAGCGCATGCTGGCGCTTTCCGGCACCGCCAATGACGTCACCTTCAAGGTCACCCGCGGCGTGACGCGGCCGGTGTGGGAGCCCGATGCCGGCACCATGGCGCTCTACGAGAAGGCGCGCGAGGTAGCGAAGCAAATCGGCGTTGAGTTGCCCCATGGCAGCGCCGGCGGCGGCTCCGACGGCAATTTTACCGGCGCGATGGGAATTCCGACGCTGGACGGCTTGGGGGTGCGCGGCGCCGACGCCCATACGCTCAACGAGCACATCGAAGTCGACAGCCTCGCCGAGCGCGGCCGCCTGATGGCGGGACTATTGGCGACGCTGGAGTGAGGCGCGACCGGTTTCCGTCATGGCCGGGCTTAGCCGTCCGAAGGACGGCGTCGCTTCCGCTCGCCTGTGTCCCGGCCATCCACGTCGTCCTTTTGGCCGATGCCAAGAAAGACGTGGATGCCCGGCACAAGGCCGGGCACGACGAGGGTTGATTGTTTGGGCTCAAAAAGGGCTTCCAGATGGCACGGGACTTGCTCGCCTGATACATTACGGGCGGGAAACAAAAAATCCGCGCCAAACCTAACGACGGTTGGCGCATAACTCACGGAAAACGATGCTCGGATATCTGCTTCGCCGCGTTCTTGCCGCCATTCCCGTGATGGGCGTGGTCGCCTTATTTGTGTTTCTGCTGCTGCGGCTGACGCCCGGCGATCCCGCCGCGATCCTGGCCGGCGATAATGCAACCCCCGAACAGCTCGAGCGCATCCGAATCTCGCTCGGTTTGCACGAGCCGCTCTACACGCAATTCTTTACCTGGATCAACAAGCTGCTGCATGGCGACCTCGGCGTGTCCTTGATCTCCAACGTGCCGGTGCTGCAAATGATCGGCCAGCGCATCGAGCCGTCGATCTCGATCGCGCTCTCGACCATCATCCTCTCGATCCTTGTCGCGGTGCCGCTCGGCGTGATCGCGGCGTGGAAGCATGGCACCTGGATCGACCGCTTTGTGATGGGATTGTCGGTGGTCGGCTTCTCGGTGCCGGTGTTCGTGATCGGCTATGTGCTGATCCAGATTTTCGCGATCGACCTGCGCTGGCTGCCGGTGCAGGGTTTTAAAAGCATCGCCGCAGGCTTCGGGCCGTTCTTCGAGCGCATCATCCTGCCGACCTGCACACTGTCGTTCATCTATGTCGCGTTGATCGCGCGGATGACGCGGGCGTCCATGCTGGACGTGCTGGGCGAGGATTATGTGCGCACCGCGCGCGCCAAGGGCATCAACGAGAGCGCGGTGCTGCTGCGCCACGCGCTGCGCAACGCCGCGGTGCCCGTCATCACCGTGATCGGCACGGGATTCGCGCTATTGATCTCCGGCGTCGTCGTCACCGAGAGCGTGTTCAACCTGCCCGGCATCGGCCGCCTCACCGTCGATGCGGTGCTGGCGCGCGATTATCCGGTGATCCAGGCGATGATCCTTTTGACTTCGGGCATCTATGTCGCGGTCAATCTCCTGATCGACGTCGCCTACACGCTGCTCGATCCCAGAATTCGTTATTGAGGTTGTGCTGCCGATGGCGATCGAAACCCTTCCCGAACCTTCGATACCGATCACCACGCCGTTCCGGCCTGGCCTCGGATTCCTGACGGCGACGCCGATCATTGCCGCCGCCACCATCTGCCTGGCGCTCATCATCCTGTCGGCCGTGCTGGCGCCCTGGCTCGCGCCGCACGATCCGCTGCTGCTGGCGCCGGCGCAGCGCCTGAAACCTGCGAGCGCGCAGTTCCTGCTCGGCACCGACGGTTACGGCCGCGACGTGCTGTCGCGCATTCTCTATGGCGGCCGGATCTCGATGCTGATCGGCCTCGGCGCCGCGGTCATCTCTATCGGCGTCGGGCTGTTCATCGGCCTCGTCTCCGGATTCTTTAAATGGGTCGACGCTGTCATGATGCGGGTGATGGACGGGCTGATGGCGATCCCGAGCATCCTGCTCGCCATCGCCGTGGTCTCGCTGTCGGGCGCGAGCCTGATGACGGTGATGATCGCAATCACCATTCCCGAAATTCCGCGGGTGGCGCGGCTGGTGCGCTCGGTCGTGCTGTCGGCGCGCGAGGAGCCCTATGTCGAAGCCGCGATCTCGGTCGGCTCCAGCCTGCCCAAAATCATGTGGCGGCATCTGGTGCCGAACACCATCGCGCCGCTGATCGTGCAGGGCACCTATGTCTGCGCATCCGCCGTTCTCACCGAGGCGATCCTGTCGTTCCTCGGCGCCGGCATCAGCCCGGAGATCCCGACCTGGGGCAACATCATGGCCGAGGGCCGCGCCTATTTTCAGATAAAACCGTCGCTGATCTTCTGGCCGGGGCTGTTGCTGTCGATCGCGATCCTCAGCGTGAACCTGATCGGCGACGCCGCGCGCGACGCGCTCGATCCCCGCATGAAACAGCGCGAGGGCGGCAAGTGAGAACTCCACTCAATTCAGACGTCGTCATTCCGGGGCGATGCGAAGCATCGAGCCCGGAATCTCGAGATTCCGGGTCTGGTGCTAACGCACCATCCCGGAATGACGGGGAGAGAGTGGCGATATGAATGACATGACCAACATCGTTCTCGACATCAACAATCTCGTCGTCGGCCTCGGAAAAAATCCGAAGGCCCCGCGCATCATCGACGGCATCTCGCTGCAGGTGAGCGAGCGCGAGACGCTGTGCCTGGTCGGCGAAAGCGGCTCGGGCAAGTCCGTCACCTCGCTGACGGTGATGGGACTGTTGCAGAAGGGCTCGCTGGTGCCTTCCGGCGGCAGCGTCAAACTGGTCGGCGAGGAGCTGCTCGCCGCGTCCGACCGCCGCCTGCGGCAATTGCGCGCCACCACCATGGCGATGATCTTTCAGGAGCCGATGACGGCGCTCAATCCGGTGGTGCCGGTCGGCCGCCAGATCGACGAAGTGCTGCGGGTCCATACCGATCTCGACGCGCGGGCGCGGAAGAAGCGCATCCTCGAGATGATGGAACAGGTGCGGTTGCCCGAAGTCGAACGCATTTTTAGTTCCTTTCCACACCGGCTGTCGGGCGGCCAGCGCCAGCGCATCATGATCGCGATGGCGCTGGTGCTCGAGCCAAAACTCCTGATCGCGGACGAGCCGACCACGGCGCTCGACGTCACCACGCAAAAGCAAATCCTGACCCTGATCCGCGATCTGCAGCGCGATCACGGCACCGCGGTGCTGTTCATCACCCACGACATGGGCGTGGTCGCCGAGATCGCCGACCGCGTCGCGGTGATGCGCCACGGGCAATTGGTCGAGACCGGGCCGCTCGACACCATCCTGCGCGCGCCGACCATGGAATACACCCGCAATCTGCTGGCGTCGGTACCGAGCCTGGTGCCGCGTCGGCCGCGCGAAGAGTCCAGGGAACCGGTGGTGCTGGAGGCCAACGAGCTCGGCAAGGTCTATCGCGAGCGCTCCCTGTTCGGGGGCACCCGCGAGGTGGTGGCGGCAAAGGACGTCACGCTGACCTTGCGCAAGGGCCGCACGCTCGGCATTGTCGGCGAAAGCGGTTCCGGCAAATCGACGGTGGCGCGCTGCATCGTGCGATTGATCGATCCGACCTCCGGCGGCGTCCGCCTGGCGGGCCGCGAAATCTCCGAATTATCGCGTCGGCTCTTACAGCCGCACCGCAAGCGCATCCAGATCATCTTCCAGGACCCTTATCGTTCGCTCAATCCGCGCATCACGGTCGGCGAGACCATCGCCGAAGGCCCGATCAATTACGGCATGCCGCGTTCAGAAGCGCTTTCGAAAGCGCGCGAGCTGTTGGAACTGGTCGATTTGCCGCCCGACGCTATCTCGCGCTATCCGCATCAATTCTCCGGCGGCCAGCGCCAGCGCATCGCGATTGCACGCGCGCTGGCGCTCGATCCCGATGTATTGGTGGCGGACGAAGCGGTCTCGGCGCTCGACGTCTCGGTGCAGGCGCAGGTTTTGGAATTGCTCGACGAAATCCAGACCAGGCTCGGCATCGCGCTGTTGTTCATCACCCACGATCTGCGCGTCGCCGCCCAAATCTGCGACGACGTCGCAGTGATGCAGCACGGCCGTATCGTCGAACAGGGACCGGCGGCGCAGGTCCTGACCCATCCGCAACAGGCCTACACCAGGCAACTGCTCGAGGCCGCGCCCGGGCGGGGGTGGGATTTTGCGAATTTTCGGCCGGTGGCGGCTGGCACGGTCGCCTAAATCTCGCCGTCATTGCGAGGAGCGCAAGCGACGAAGCAATCCAGCTTGCTTGCCTGACGATGGATTGCGTCGCTTCGCTCGCAATGACGGGGAGAGGCCGGTGGCAAGCCCAGCAATCCCGAAACGGTTCGAAGCCATGCGCGGCGGGATTGCTTCGTCGCTTGCGCTTGTTGCGACGTCGAGGCTAACGTCACGCGCGAACAAACGACCGAGACAGAATTGATGACCCGTATCGCCGTCGGCGGCTTTCTGCACGAGACCAACACCTTTGCGCCGACGAAGGCGACCTATGATGATTTTGTCCATGGCGGCGGCTGGCCGTCGATGTCCAAAGGCGGCGATGTGCTCAAGGTCATGCGCAACATCAATGTCGGGCTGGCCGGCTTTGTCGGGGCGGCCGAAGCCCAAGGCTGGGAGTTGGTTCCGACCATCGCTTGTGCCGCGAGCCCGTCGGCGCATGTGACCCGAGATGCCTATGAGCGCATCGCCAAGATGATGCTCGATGGCATCACAGCGGCGGGCCCAATCGATGCCGTCTATCTCGACCTGCATGGCGCGATGGTGTCAGAACATCTGGACGACGGCGAAGGCGAAATTTTGAGGCGCGTGCGACAGCTGATCGGCAACGACGTACCGCTGGTGACGAGCCTCGACCTGCACGCCAATGTGACGCCGCAGATGATCGAACAAGCGGACGCGCTCATTGCCTACCGCACCTATCCGCATGTCGACATGGCCGACACCGGCCGCGCCGCGGCCAGGCATCTCGCGTTGCTGCTCAAGACAAAGCAGAACCTCGCAAAAGCATTCCGGCAATTGCCGTTCCTGATTCCCATCAGCTGGCAATGCACCAACGATCAGCCGACCAAAGGCATCTACCGGAAATTGGCGGCCATGGAGAGCGATGCGGTACCGACGCTGTCGTTCGCGCCCGGGTTTCCGGCGGCGGATTTCGAGCATTGCGGCCCGAGCGTGTTCGCCTATGGAAGGACGCAAGGAGATGCCGACGCCGCCGCGGACGCGCTGGCAAATATCGTCGTTGGCCACGAAGACGATTTCGACGGCCGCATCTTTTCGCCCGACGAAGGCGTGCGCTATGCGATGGAGCTGGCCGCGGGAGCGAACAAACCGATCATCATCGCCGACACCCAGGATAATCCCGGCGCCGGCGGCGATTCCGACACCACCGGCATGCTGCGCGCGTTGGTGCGCAACAACGCAAAGCGCGCCGCGATCGGCGTGATCTATGATCCGGCTTCCGCAAAGCAAGCGCATGCCGCGGGCGTCGGCGCAAGCATCACGCTCGCGCTCGGCGGCAAGTCGGGCATTCCGGGCGATGCGCCGTACAAAGAGACTTTTGTCGTCGAAAAACTGTCCGACGGAGAATTCGTGGCATCGGGTCCGTATTATGGCGGCCGCGACATGGAGATGGGACCGTCGGCGTGCCTGCGCATCGGCGATGTCAGGATCGTCGTCTCCTCCCACAAGGCGCAACTCGCGGATCAGTCGATGTACCGCTATGTCGGCATCGAGCCGACCGAACAGGCGATCCTCGTCAACAAGAGCTCGGTGCATTTCCGCGCCGATTTCGAGCCGATCGCCGAAAAACTTCTGATCTGCGCCGCACCCGGCGCGATGCCGGCCGATCCCGCGAGCCTGCCATGGACGCGGCTGCGCCCGGGCATTCGCGTCAAGCCGAACGGCCCTGCCTTCGCGAAATCACGTTTACCTTCCTCCGCAACGCCCTCTGCAACCGGATAACACCATGCCCAATATCGACCGCATCGAAGCCTTCGCCGACGAACTCACTGCGATCCGGAGAGACCTGCACGCCCATCCCGAGATCGGCTTCGAGGAAGTCCGCACCTCGGGCATCGTCGCCGACAAACTGACGCAGTGGGGCATCGAGGTGCATCGCGGCTTAGGCGGCACCGGCGTGGTCGGCGTGCTCAAGGGCAAAGGCTCCGGCGGAAAACGCATTGGGCTCCGCGCCGACATGGACGCGTTGCCGATGGAGGAAAACACCAATCTGCGCTGGCGCTCGACCATTCCCGGCCGTTTCCACGGCTGCGGCCATGACGGCCATACCACCATGCTGCTCGGCACCGCGCGCTACCTCGCGGAGACCAGGAATTTCGACGGCACCGTGCATTTCATCTTCCAGCCGGCCGAAGAAGGGCTCGGCGGCGCGCGTGCCATGATCAAGGACGGGCTGTTCGAGAAATTCCCCTGCGACGAGGTCTATGGGCTGCACAACGCGCCCGACCTGAACCATGGCGAGGTCGCGATCCTTCCGGGGCCGGCGATGGCCGGCGCCGATTTCTTCGACATCACCATTTCGGGCTATGGCGCGCACGGTGCGATGCCGGAGCGCTCCAAGGACGCCGTGGTCATCGCGATGACGCTCGGACAGGCGCTGCAGACCATCGTCAGCCGCAACGTCGATCCGCTGAAAGCGGCGGTGCTGTCGATCACGCAGATTCATGCGGGCTCGGCCTACAACGTGATCCCGGGCGAGGCAAAGCTCTGCGGCACGGTGCGGGCCTTTTCCGACGAGGTGCGCGCCTTGATACGCGAGCGCATGCGCGCGATCTGCGCCGGCATCGCGGCCGCGTTCCAGGTCGAGATCAAGGCCGACATCCGCGACACCTTCAGTGTGCTGGTGAACCAGGAAGAACAGTCCCGCGTGGTCGAGGCCGTCGCCCGCACCGTGGTCGACCCCGCCAAGGTCATCACCCGCTCGCAGCCGAAAATGGGCAGCGAGGATTTTGCCGACATGATGCAGGCCATCCCCGGCGCCTATTTCTGGGTCGGCCATGACGGCTCGGTGCCCGTCCACAACCCCGGCTATGTGCTGGACGACAAGATCTTGCCCGTCGGCGCCAGCATGTTTGCGCGGATCATCGAAACCCGCCTTCCGGTCGGCTCCCATGCATAAGCCGGCATCGAACGACGCGGTTACCTCGCTGCACGATCTCAGCGCGGTCGACCTGATGGCCGGCTTTCGCGCCAGGCAATTCTCGCCGTCGGAAGTGCTCGAGGATGTGCTTTCGCATATCGCGATATGGGAGCCGCACATCAAGGCGCTCTACGCCTTCGATCCCGACGGCGCGCGAGCGGTCGCCAAGGCATCCACCGACCGCTGGCAGAAAGACGAGCCGACCGGCGCGCTCGACGGCGTTCCGGTCACGATCAAGGACAACATCGCGACCAAGGGCGTGCCGGTGCCGCTGGGGGCAGCCAGCGTCAAGCTGGTGCCCTCTCCCGTCGATGCGCCGCCGGCGGCGCGGTTGCGTGAAGCGGGCGCGGTGATCTTTTCCAAAACCACCATGCCGGATTACGGCATGCTGTCGTCGGGCCTGTCGAGCTTCCACCCCTTAACCCGCAATCCCTGGGACCTCAGCAAGAACCCCGGCGGCTCGAGCGCCGGCGCGGGTGCCGCGGGCGCCGCCGGTTACGGCCCGCTGCATCTCGGCACCGATATCGGCGGCTCGGTGCGGCTGCCGGCCTGCTGGTGCGGCCTCGTCGCGTTGAAGCCGAGCCTCGGGCGAATACCGATCGATCCGTCTTATGTCGGCCGCGTCGCAGGTCCCATGACCCGCATTGTCGATGACGCCGCGCTTATGATGAGCGTGTTGTCGCGGCCGGACCGCCGCGACGGCATGAGCCTGCCGCCCGACAACATCAACTGGAAGGCGCTCGAAAAATCGCCGCGCAAACTGCGGATCGGGCTGATGCTCGATCTCGGCGTCGGCCAGCCGCTGGAAAAAGAAGTCCGCTCCGTGGCGGTGAAGGCGGCAAAAGCGTTCGAATCCGCCGGCGCCGTCGTCACCGAAATCGACGGCATCTTGACGCGCGAGATGCTGGACGGCCTCGACAATTTCTGGCGCGCGCGGATGTGGGACGATCTCGCAAAGCTCAGCGAGAGCGAACGCGCCAAGGCGCTGCCCTATATCGTCAAATGGGGCGAGTCCGGCGCCAAGCTTTCGGGTGTCGAGGTCATCAGGGGCTTTAATGCCACCATGGCGATCCGCAGCGCCGCCGCAAAACTGTTCGGCGAACTCGACTATGTCATATCGCCGGTGTCGCCGGTGGTGAATTTCGGCGCCGAACTCGCCTCCCCGATCGACGATCCGGCAAGACCGTTCGAACATATCGCCTATACCGTGCCGTGGAACATGTCGGAAAATCCGGCAGCTTCCATCAATGGCGGCTTCAGCGAAGCCGGATTCCCGATCGGCGTCCAGATCGTCGGCCGCCGTTTTGATGACCTCGGCGTGCTCGGCATGGCGAAGGCGTTCGAAGGCATGCGCGGGCCGCAGAAGCCGTGGCCGAGCCCGCCGAAGCATTAATCTCCGCCGTCATTCCGGGGTGACGTGAAGCGGCGAGCCCAGAATCCATAGCGACGATCGGGGGTTATGGATTCCGGGCCTGTCGCCTCAGGTCGGCAATTGCCGGCCGATGGCGCATCCCGGAATGACGGTCTAAGATTTCAAAAAAGAACATCACAGAGGAAACCTCCATGGCCTACGAGACGATCAAATACGAGGTCGCCGAGCAAATTCTCACCATCACGCTGAACCGGCCCGACAAGCTCAACGCCTTCAACGCCGCGATGCAGAAGGAGTTGATCGAGGCTTTTGACGCCGCCGACAAGGACGACAACGTCCGCGCCATCATCGTCACCGGCGCCGGCCGCGGCTTTTGCGCCGGCGCCGATCTGTCCTCCGGCGCCGAAACCTTCGATCGCGACGCGCGGCGCGGGCCGGTCAAACGGCTTGCCGACGGCAAGGTCGATTACAGCGATCCCAATGTGCGCGACGGCGGCGGCCAGGTCACCTTGCGCATTTTCAAATGCCTGAAACCCGTGATCGCGGCGGTGAACGGCCCGGCGGTCGGCATCGGCGTCACCATGCAGCTTGCGATGGATATTCGCATCGCATCGGTAGATGCCCGCTTCGGATTCGTGTTCTCCCAGCGCGGCATCGTGCCGGAGGCCGCCTCGAGCTGGTTTTTGCCGCGCATCGTCGGCATCTCGCAGGCGCTGGAATGGTGCTACACGGGCCGGGTCTTTCCGGCACAGGAAGCGCTCGCCGGCCGCCTCGTCAGCAAGGTGGTGCCGGCGGACGAACTCTTGACGACGGCGCGCGCGCTGGCGCGCGAAATCGCAAGCAAAACCGCGCCGGTGTCGGTGGCGCTGATCCGGCAGATGATGTGGCGGATGTTGGGGGCCGACGATCCGATGGAGGCCCACAAGGTCGACAGCCGCGGCATCTATGCCCGCGGGCGTTCCGACGATGTGAAAGAAGGCGTGGTGTCGTTCCTGGAAAAGCGCCCGGCGGAGTTCAAGAACAAGGTGTCGGCGGACATGCCGGATTATTTCCCGTGGTGGGACGAGCGGGAGTACAAATAGCGGGACGCTTACGTTCGTCATGCCCGGCCTTGTGCCGGGCATCCACGTCTTCCTTTGTCGGGCGCGAAAGACGTGGATGGCCGGGACAAGCCCGGCCATGACGAAAAACTTAAGCCGTCATTGCGAGGAGCACTTGCGACGAGGCAATCCAGCTTTCTATCCGTGGAACGAAAGCTGGATTGCTTCGCTTCGCTCGCAATGGCGGGGTTACCGCATCATCAGCGCCACGCGCCCGATGGCCTTGCGGTCGATCAACAGTCGCATCGCCTGCACAACATCTTCCAGCGGCAGCCGATGCGAAATGTTCGGCCGGACCTTTCCGGCTTCCGCCCATTCATGCAGCGCCTTCAACCGCGCCTCACCGAGTGCGGGATTCTTCCGTGCCGCTTCGCCGGCGCGCACCCCGAGCACGCTGGCGCCCTTGATCAGCACCAGATTGGTGCGGGCGAGCCCGATGCCGCCGGTAAAGCCGATCACCAGCACGCGTGCGCCCCAGGCGATGCAGCGCAGGCTGTTTTCGAAGACTTCGCCGCCGACGGGATCGAACACGACATCGGCGCCACGGCCGTCGGTGAGGCGTTTTACGACGTCGCGGAACGGCTCGCGGGCGTAAAGCACCAGATGATCGGCACCCCTCGCCCTCGCCACCGCGAGCTTTTCCTCGCTCGAGGCGGCCGCGATCACGATGGCGCCGAGCATCTTGCCGATCTCGACCGCGGCAAGACCCACGCCGCCGCCGGCGCCGTGCACCAAAAGCACTTCGTTTGCGCGAAGCTGGCCGCGATCAATCAGCGCGTGATAGGCGGTGCCGTGGGCGGCGAGGAAGGTCGCGCCTTCGGCATAATCGAAGGCCGACGGCAGCGGCGCAAGCTGCGAAGCTCTCACCACGGCTTCATCGGCATAAGCGCCGTGGCGCATCTTGACGATTACTTTGTCGCCAATTGCAACGCCGGCCGCGCCATTGGCCTCGGTCACGTCGCCGGCGGCTTCCATCCCCGGCGTGAACGGCAATTCAGGCTTGAGTTGATATTCGCCGGCCGCCATCAGGATGTCGGGGAAATTGATCCCGGCGGCGCGGATGGCGACGCGGATCTCGCCCGGTTTCAGCGGCGCGGCGGCAAAAGTCTCGAGCCGCAGGCGCTCAGGCGGGCCGAGCTCGCGGCAGACGACCGCCTTCGGCATCAGGCCGCGCTCGCTCTGCGCCGCGCCAGGGCTTCGCGGACCAGCGGCAGGCGGTCATTGCCGAAATACATGTCGGTCTTGTCGATGAAAATCGTCGGCGATCCGAACCCGCCGCGCGTCATCACTTCATCGGTGTTGGCCTTGAGCTGATCCTTGATCGCCTGGTCACTGATGCCTGCGAGGAATTTTTGCGGATCAACACCGACGCTCTTGCAGACTTCCGTCAGCACCTCATCCTTCGAAATATCCTTGTCGCCGCCCCAATAGGTCTCGAACACCGCGCGCGCGAACGGCACCATGTCCTTGCCGAGAAAGATGCAGCCGCGCATGGCTTTCACGCTGTTGACGGGAAAAACCGTCGGCCGCATTTTGATGGCAAGCCCCGCCGAGCGCGCCCAGTCCGCCATGTCCTTCTTCGCGTAGTTGACCTTGGCCTCGACCGGATGCTCGCGGGAGGCATAGACGCTCGGGTTGATGGAATTGAAAATGCCGCCCACCAAAATCGGCCGCCACGAAATCTCCGCGCCGAATTCTTTTGCCAGCGGCTGGATGTTATGGAAGGCGAGATAGGTCCAGGGACTGGAACAGTCGAAGAAGAATTCGATCATGGCGTTTCCTTTGGTTTGTTTTCACGGATGCGACTAACCCAATTCATTCTCGTCATTCCGGGATGCGCCTTCGGTCGGCAATTGCCGACCTGAGGCGACAGGCCCGGAATCCATAACCGCCGATCGTGGTTATGGATTCCGGGCTCGCCGCCGCGCGGCGCCCCGGAAATGACGGGGAGTTATTTTTGCTTGGCCATCTCCTTCGCTTTCTGCCCGAACATGTTCTTGCGTGCCTCCTCGTCGAACGGCTCCTTGACGAATTTGCCGATTCCCAAGCCCGCCTGCACCTGCGGCCGGGCGCGCACGTCGGCGTACCAGCGTTTTACATTCGGATAATCGTCGAGCGTAAAGCCTTGCGCCTTGTGGGTCATGGTCCAGGGGAAGCAGGCGATGTCGGCGATCGAATAGTCGCCGGCGACATAGCGGCCTGTCTTGCCCAGTTGGGTGTCGAGCACGCTATAAAGCCGGGCCGCCTCGTCGCGATAGCGTTCGATGGCGTAGGGAATTTTCTCGGGCGCATAGAGCGTAAAATGGCCGTGCTGGCCGAGCATCGGCCCGAGCCCGCTCATCTGCCACATCACCCATTGCACCACCTTGGAGCGGCCGCGCATGTCGTTGGGGAGAAAGCGGCCGGTTTTTTCGGCAAGATAGATCAGGATCGCCCCGGTCTCGAACACCGCAAACGGCTCCCCGCCATCGGCGGGCGCATGGTCGACGATCGCCGGGATGCGATTACTGGGACTGATCGCCAGAAACTCCGGCTTGAACTGCTCGCCGGAGCGAATGTTGACCGGAATGACGTTATAGGGAATGCCGAGCTCTTCCAGCATGATCGAGATTTTCCAGCCGTTCGGCGTCGGCGCGTAATGCAGGTCGATCATGGTTTCCCTTGCCATCGCCCGTCGCCCCGGGGACAGGCCAGAGGGCAACTTTTGTTGTTCTGTACGCCAAGCATAAGACATGGCAGAGAGGCACTCAATCAGAACCATCCGGGAGGCACCCATGCTGTTTCCAACCACCATCGCGGGCTCGTTACCAAAACCGGAATGGCTGGCCGAGCCCAACACATTATGGGCGCCCTGGAAATCCCACGGCGATGAGCTGGCGCGCGCCAAGCGTGACGCCACCATGCTGGCGGTAAAACTGCAGGAAGACGCCGGCGTCGACATCGTCACCGAAGGCGAGCAGGCACGGCAGCATTTTGTCCATGGCTTTCTGGAGAAGATCGAGGGCATCGATTTCGCCCACAAGGTCGAGATGGGAATCCGCAAAGACCGCTACAAGGCGATGGTGCCGCAGGTGGTGGCGCCCTTGCGGCTGAAGGGCCGCGTCCATGCCGACGAGGCGCGCGTCGCCCGCACCCACACCACGCATAAGCTGAAATTCACCCTGCCCGGCCCGATGACCATCATCGATACCATCGCCGACAAATATTACGGCGACCGCGTCAAGATGGCATTCGCGTTTGCCGAGCTGCTCAATGAGGAAGCGAAGGCGCTGCAAGCCGACGGCGTCGACGTCATCCAGTTCGACGAGCCCGCGTTCAATGTCTACATGGACGAGGTCTCCGACTGGGGCATCAAGGCGCTGGAGCGCGCCGCGGACGGACTCACCTGCGCGACCGCGGTGCATATTTGCTACGGCTACGGCATCAAGGCCAATACCGACTGGAAAGAGACGCTCGGCAACGAGTGGCGGCAATACGAAAAAATCTTTCCGGCGATCGCCAGGAGCCCGATCCAGCAGGTCGCGATCGAATGTCGCAATTCCAAGGTGCCGCTCGAATTGCTGGCGCTGCTCAAGGGTAAGGTCGTTCAGGCCGGCGTGATCGACGTCGCCAGCGATACGGTGGAGACCGCGGAGGACGTGGCGAAAGTGATCGACGAGGTGTCAAGATTCGTGCCGAAGAGCAACATCGTCGCGACCACCAATTGCGGCATGGCGCCGATGCAGCGGAGTATCGCGGAAGCAAAGCTGATGGCGCTCGGCGCGGGGGCGAAGCTGGCGAGGCAGAGGTTTGGGTAATTCGTCATTCCGGGATGCGCCCGCTTGGCGCAGGCCCGGAAACCATAACCCCCAATCGTGGTTATGGATTCCAGGCTCGCCGCTGCGCGGTGCCCCGGAATGACGGTGTTAGAGTTGTGCCACCAACTCCGTTGCACTTTGATGCAACACCGGCCGATATCCCGCCGTTAACGCACGTAGCGTCGAGGGCGGTGTCAGCAGCATGGCGTCTTTGATTTTGCTATGCGCCTTGCCATAGCCAGCCGGTGACCACGCCAGCGCCCGTCCCTGCACGATCAGATAGCTCTCGTTGCCAGCCTGCACCATCGCGCCGTCAGGCAATTCCTCTAGTCCGAACTTCCTTCTTTCGAATCGATAAGGCAATGAGCTCGCTGCTGTTTGTCGCGAGCGCGGGTCGCTTTACTGGGTACGATCCGGGTTGACG